>JACCDT010564450.1_pt1 | contig 21387 bp, 19 predicted proteins | sample 7446291 | NCBI WGS metagenome assembly JACCDT01 (sample SAMN15323446, study PRJNA562643) | freshwater metagenome | isolation source: river surface water | place: USA:Blue River Watershed | collected 2017-08-17 | reverse complement strand
TAATGACTTAAGGAATTCAACTTATCTTTGATGCTGGGTTTAGCTGGTTAGAATATAAGGTCGGCTATCGGGCCCCTTTCAGTCTAGCCTCGGTGATTATGGAAATGAAAATAAAATTGATATTCCCTGTTTTTCCCTGATAGAGTTTTAAAGGAGGTAATGAACTATGCCTATATAAGGCGTAATCAGGATATTTCTAAAAGAACTTTTACCTAAAACCTTTTAAATACCCTGTAAATTTCCCTGTTAGCAGGCAGAGACTAACTCTGGATGGACTCGAAGCACCACCAAGAATTCTATTCTGGATTAAATGGTTACTTGAAAAAGTAGCCATTTTTTTCGTCCAAAATTTCAATGCAGACCTGATGTGTGGTTTATTACTGGGTGAATATTTGTCCTGTTACAGGACAAGTCTATTTTAAATGTCGGGATTCCCGACATTTCAGATTAAGGCGTCAATTGTTTTGACACTAGAGAATTTTAGAACAGCACAACTTACTGATTTTTAATTTAATTGCTTGTTAACTGGAGTAAGACCGCGGCGGCTACTAAGAATATATATATCTTTGGGGTCGGCTGTATGTCGAAGTCGTTGAAGAATGCTTTGTTGTGCTTCTGGAGTCCAAAAGATTCGTAACTTCTTACGCGCACGGGTTATTGCTGTATAGAAAATACTATGAGTTATCTGGTCTTCATTATCATCAGTAATTACTATTTTGACGGAATCATATTCCAAGCCTTGTGCTTTATGAATCGAAACTGCGTAAGCAACTTGAAATGGCACAGAAGTATTTAGAGAGTCATCATCTTCATCGCTCGTTTCGCTCTCGTAAACAGAAAAGCGCACGGTTGATTCTCCCATCCACTCAAGTTCGTCACCAATAATGTCGAATTCACTTATAGGTCTATCTAGTTCAATATCGAATCGGATTCGATCTTGAAAGAGATCTACCCCCATTATTCGTCCTTTTAGATTGTTGTATATCATCGGACGAAACCGTTCTGTTTCGTTGAATAGTATAGGATCGCCTACTTTGTAGGTTGAGTCGCGCCAAATTACAGCAGGCTTGGGGTTGCTACTTTGCAGAAATCGGTTGATATTGTTGATTCCATAGAGACCATCATAATTAAGACAAAGAATAATTTCGTCATTTCCTTGAGCATCAAAGATAGACTTGTCTAGTGAGGTTGAGTAACCATTTTTCGCTATTACTTCAGCTAGATCATCTTCAATTTTACGGACTTTGTTCCAAAAGCTTAGAAGTGAAGCATTTTTTGTTCTATATGGAGTAGTAAGTTCAAATACAGATGAACTGGGAATAAACGATCGTATCATTCCAAACCAATTTCCAAACTGTATTGACTCAATCTGATATATATCACCTACCAGAACTATTAGCTTGAAAGAGGTTTTATTAAGAACTTTGATGAATTCACTATTACTTACGGTGCTACATTCATCTATAACTAGAAGATCGTATTCCTCAGAAGATCGTCTACCAATTTGGCTGCTAATAGTTCGAAACTCAGAATTTTGAGCGGTAACCTTGCGTTTTAGATTGTCAATTGCTGGATTCGTGTGGGCAAGAAAGAGTTTCTTTTTGTCGTGAAAGAAGTGTGCGATGTGATCTACCATCGTCGACTTTCCTGTTCCGGCAGCACCGTAAATTAATGCTAAACGTGAGTCATCAAATAATTGTTTTAGAACGTTAATTTTAGCAGGGTCCTCTATACGACTAGGTTTTTCATCGAGCCAACGCTCAACAGCATTTCTATATCCAGATATCCCAGACAAAGAAAATTCCTTAAGCATGTTTATTATAGAGACTGTGTCATTCTCATATCCAAGGATGAATACATGCTTTTTGTCGTGAATAACTTTTCGAGTTTCTAAGTGTTTGTAGTAGATTTTTCTATTGTAAAGAGCAATTAGAGAGTCGATGTCTCCGAATTCATCGAGCTCCGTATCGGGAGTGTACAAAATTCCTTTTTGCTCTACATTATTGCGAACTCGTCTGACTAGTAACTCGTGTATGCGATTTGTTAAATCTATACTCTCTATCAAATCTGAAAACCTAGGATTATGCCTAGGCAATGAAGTGCAGAATGGCATTATGTCAAAAGGAATGCTGCTAAAGCGAAGCTTTAAGTTAGAAAGATTGGGACACCCTTGAAAGTCATAAAGTGGTTTGATTATTTGGTTGTGCATCCGAAGGATGAGATATTTAAGTACTATGTATCCAGGGGCTGCTGCTTTCACAATCCTACGAACTTCATCCAGAATCTGAAATATCTGTGGTTTAGTAATTTTTGCAGTACCGTCTAGTTTCATCTTTGAGTACATGTTGTCAGGCATATCAATAACATCGTTTAGGTTACCTGAGCTCACTGTAAGTCTCTGCATAAGGAATATATACTCAGTCGAGCTAGATTTTACGTCTACAGATATACCTAATATCCGTGCGAAATTATTGAATTCGCAAGGGCGAATCGAAACTTCCCAGTGAAGGATTATTGAAATCGGCATTGTCTGATCCAATACCCTTATTGAGCTTCGCCTTAGAATTAACATGGATGAGTATTTGTCAGTCATGTCGATGTTGGTGAAAGCAATAATACGGTCTGACTTACTCACATTGTTTACAGCTCGGTAAAGAGTAACCTCGTAGTAAATTTTTCCGCTGACAAAGAAGGGGCGGGTTTTGTGAATGTAATACCGATTTTTAGGAGTGCTTTCAGATGTTAGTGAACTAACTTCGTCAATTTTCGCAGCAATTTTTTCGTGGTATTCCTTTAAGGAGGGGTCAAGTTTGACTGGAAAATCTTCTAAGTTTCTCAAAGCTGATATTGAGCATTCGTCTCTAAGCAGTTTACGAACTCTGAATAAATACTCGTAATATTTAAGCATTAAACGTTCGGAAGTATCTCCATCTAAAGTGAAGTGAGATGAGCTTTTTTGGATAAGATTATGGAATCTATTAAGGAAATTGTATTTTGCTCTGCTTTTGACGAAATCTAAACTATGACTCACGTCGCTGTAGTTGAAGTCTGCGTTAGGAGAGTTTTTGTAGAGGCGAACTGAGACACCTTCTACAAGATTTCGGATTTGAGCAAGAACATTTTGAGACAGCAAGCCTCGCTGGTCTGCAAGTAATTCTATATTGCGACAAATTGCGCTGTCAGCGTTTTGAATCTGTTCATTAACTGAAGTCATTAGCTACTAACTTCCTTATATGATCTGAAATTGATAATTAGAAATGAAATAGTAGAAGGTCAGATCATTCATTTTCGCCCGTATATTATTGAGGAATTACTTCTTACCAGGCCATAGCCAAATGATTGCAAGGCCTATAAAACTTAGTACCTCAACATAGAACAACCCAGTCCAAACTCGATTTACTAGTAGCATTGAGCCTATCAGTGCGGCAATCAGAAGTGCCCACCATTTACTAAGGCCAGCATGATTTAGGCGTCTGATCGTAGCTGACACAAGTAGGGCTAGGAAATATATTCCAAAGACAGCAGTGATTGCCAAATACAGTAGGAATGCATTTTTTGTGGTTATCTTCTCAGCAATGCTCGGCATGAACCCTGCAAGCAAATATAAGAAGACAATAAAGTAGAGAATATTTGAGAATACGAAGCCAATCCAGAACTCTTTTCTGTTGGCATCGCTATTGTAGTCATTCCATTTGGTAAACCAGTTTTTAATAGATATTTTCATTCGAATCCCTTTTTAATGTGGATGACAGGTTGATTATGAACCGTAACAATTAAGGTTGTCCATCACTCCAAAAGACTATAAATTAGCCCTATATGGGCAAACCCCTTGCTGAAACTACGCATGTACTAATGAACAGAGAGCTAGTGCTCTATAAGTCCCCACGAAGTGAAGTTTGGCAGTGCCGATACAAGATTGATCATAGGTGGCTTAGAGCCAGCACGAGGGAATACAAGTTCGACTTAGCCTGTCACCGAGCCAAAGAGCTTCTAATTGAAGCTGAGATACGTAAACGCGCAAACATTCCTATTGTTACCCGTAAGTTCAAAGACATCGCCATTCTTGCCGTAGATCGTATGCAGCAGGAGAAAAGGGCTGGCACAGGCAAAGTCATCTACAACGATTACATGATCGTCATTGAGAAATATCTCATTCCATTCTTTGGAAATCGAATGATCAACAACATCAACTACCAAGCCTTAGATGAGTTCGATGAGTGGCGTTTGGATAATATGAAGAAGGCGCCAACCCAAAGCACCTTGATGACACATAACGCAGCACTTAACCGTGTTCTAGATGAAGCTGTTATGCGGGGTTATCTCAATGACATCACCAGGCCTAAGTTAGAAGCTAAAGGTAAGAGCGGTGATCGAAGGCCAGCGTTCGATCTAGAAGAAGTTAAACGATTGATTAAGGCCTTTGAAGGATGGCCCGAACGTGGCAAGAATCAACATTTGATTGAGTGCCGTTTCTTACTTCGTGACTATGTGTTCTGTTTGCTAGATACAGGGGCAAGGCCAGGAGTTGAGCTATTTGGTATGAAGTGGCGACAAATAGAATTCGCAATAGACTTTAGAAGTGTTGTTATGCGTGTTAGTGGCAAGACAGGCGCTAGGCAGATATTAGGTATGGAGCGAACAGTCATTGCCTTAAAAGCTATCGCTGATCGTAATTACAGTGTCAAATCAATTGACGGTCTTATTTCGCTTACCAAGACATCAAGTGAATTCATCTTTAGAACATCAAAAAAGATCAATCCAATTGGCAGTTTTCAACGAACGTTCTCAATATTTCTAAAAGAGAATAATCTGCTTATAGATCCCAAGACTGAGCAGAATAGGGTATTTTATAGTCTTCGTCATACCTACGCCACACTAGCACTGACAAATGATAATGTTCCCATCCACACACTAGCGCGGCAGATGGGAACAAGTGTACTAATGATTGAAAAGCATTATTCCCACTTAAACGTTATTCAGGCGATTGAACAGCTCAGAGGTGAGAAGACTAGGGGGTTATTAAGCCCCCTAAGCTTGAGTGGTTAGCCTGTCGCTTTTTACTATCTTTTTTCTCTAGTTTGTTTCAACTGTCTTAACTCATTTTGGCACTGTGCCAGTGCTTGTTTAGTTTTAACTAGATCTGAGTTTTGATGATCAGCTATGCCTGTCATCGCATCTATATCAGTGTCATTTTTTGCGATAATTTCCTGATATTTCTTTATCTCATCATAGGGGTTATTAATATTTTGCTGTGTTTTATGATTCAAACTAGTTACTGACTCCCAGTTTTTACATCTATGACAGAAAACAGCAGTACATTCTTTTTGAATGTGATTGTTAAAAATTAATACCCCTGTCGTACTCTGGAGCGCGTCTTCTCCGCACTTGCTGCATGGAACACCCATTTTGATCTCCATTCTCAATTAGTAGGAAAATCCCTACTGGATTAATGGTTGTCCTTTTGACAACCAAAGTCAACACTAAGGTAAATTTGAAAATGTCGGGAATCCCGACAATCACAAAAATGGACACCCGAAGGTGTCCTTTTCTTATTGCCACTTCACTTTAGTTTGCCAGTCGGTTAGTTTCTGAATGAGCTGCTGAGCTGCCTCTTCACCATATCCAGTAAAAAGCTTTTCAATGGCTTCTTCATCAGGATCGCTCATCGACTTATCTTTAACATCAATCAATTCGACGGCTTTCTTACCCATGCTAAAGTGCTTAACAGACTTTTGCATGCATTCCATTAAGTCGACTTGAGCTCGCCAAAACTTAAGCAATGATTCAAGCTCTATAAGGTCTGCATCGCCAAACTCATAAAAACCCACAAGTGCAGCGCCATACTTCAATGTGAAAAATGAATCTGGCTTGTGCGTGGTATCAATCCTTATGGCGTGACTAATATAACGTGGGGGAAACCAGCGGTCACCTGAATCAATACCACGTTTTTTAATATGCAAAAGAGACTCAATAGAATTAAAGCTATCTTTGAAATGCCCCCATGACTTATATACATTGTATTTAGAGTCAGGGAAGTGATTCTGCATTTCAGTTTTTGAGGGCAAGTCTTTTTCGTCATCAACGGCAAAGAAAATGAACTTAGCCTTTTCTTTATCTCCAATCAGACCGCTCATGATGGATCTCCTTGTTTGCTTGAACGAAGGGACTCAGCAAACTCAATGTCAGTAAAAATAGATCGAGCAGAACCATTGCTTGCGGCAATCACCCCTGCAATCTTGTTAGGTGCAGGGGCTGTCAGACCAGAGAGTTGGTAAATGCTTGTGATCTTAGTGACCCAGTCATTTGTTGGTGCAGCATTCATGTCTAGCAAGATCGAGCGATTCATCACTCCTGGATCAATCTTGTTCAGATTGTTCGTTGTGAGAATAAAAACAACGTTCTTCTGATTCATGATTGACTTGAATGAAGTAATCGCAGCACTAGTCAGAATGTCGACTTCATCTAAGATCACGTAATGAAGCCCGCTATCATTTAAACTAATCAGGCTGGTCGCATTTTGAATGTTGCCAATTACACTAGCGCCATTCTGACCTTGCGCGCAGGCCTGAAAACTAAAGTAGGGATTCGCGTTATCCACTAACTGTCCTACTGGATTATTGGCTAAAAACTTAGTTGTCTTAGCTGTTTCAATCCATCCAGGCAGTAAGTTAGCCATGGTTGTTTTGCCTGTGCCATAAATGCCGTATAGCAGCAGGCCAGACACGCCATTAGCAGGGAAGTTAATGTTCCCATTTAATACTGCGTGTAATTTATGTTTTGTTGGTGCCATCAGAACAAAGTCGTCAGGCATCGTTGGGGTAGGTACGATTAAACCCATTTTGTAACTCCTTTTTAAAAAAGAATTTGCTTGCTCCATTTCCGAGTTACATCTCAAACAACATTAAAAATGATTAACCATTAACTACTTGGTCAATCGCCTTATCGCGCATGTTTTCATCATTCGCAGCTTTGGTTTCTGTATTCACCTTTTCTTGTTTATCTTTAGTAAGCGTCACAAGATGAGCGAGTGCAGAAGTCACAATCGTGCCTTGCTGAATCACATACTTCACTTGAAAACTGCCATCAGGCTCACGTGTAGACATAAGCAAGACAGCCCCATCGTAGTGGCCTTCATCAAAAGCAGCATTAAGCGCATCACTTGTGACAGAGCCTAGGCTAGGCGTACTCATCAAACTTAAGCCTTGAGCCTTTTTGTCGGCTTTGTTAGCTTTGTTTGTATTGTTACGTCGCACCTCTTCGTACCCACCTGCTTCAGTGAAGTATTTGGGGATATCAAGTACAGAAGTCTTCTGTTCATCAGCAATGCGTAGTGCTAATGCGTAAGCAGATACACGGCGGCGATCATCACCAAAGACACAACGCACAATCTTTGTCATCAAGTGTGTTGAGTCATTGAAATTAACACCGATGTCAGTGCAGTAGGAGTTAAAGGCGCGTTTCATTGCCAATTTCTCCGCACTCACGCCTTTCATCTCGTGATACATCGCGTAGCACTGCTGCAAGATTTCATAAAGACGCTGTGTACTGCGAGCGTATTCATTTTCTTGCCAGTTTTTACGTTCTGCGATCATGTAATCAAAAGCAGTCTTAATTTCGTTTTTGGTGTTATCACCAATTTTTGACGCAAGATGCTCTACAGCATCCAAATCTTTTTCCAAAACAGTAGTCGTTGTATTCACAAAAGTTCTCCTTTAAAAAAACGACAAATTCAAAAAATCGGGATTTCCGACGTTTTGGAAACGGAACAAGCAAATTGTTAAAGAGCGGTGTAACTGAGGTCGCATCATCGGCCTATTTTGGAGGGTTGTAACTTATATCAATTAATACCGATATCATTTGGTATAATAAAAATATGGATAAAAATACGTCTAAAAAGACTTCTGGGCTGGGGGATGCGTTAGATCTTCCAAACTACAAGCATGAGTTCATTTTTTCTTATCTGCAGATAAGTACCAGCTATTGGCTGGCGCATAGAGTGATTGGATTGGGTGAAGAAGTTGCCAAATCAGAGCTGCCTGCTGATTTTGATCAAGTGCTTAAAACTTACCGATTACTAGGGAATGTATTCCAGAAAGAGTTCTATGAATGGTGGTTAGAAGGGGGCAAAGATGCTTTCGCGACCAATAAGAAGAAACTCTTCTGGCTTGGTATAGACCCCAATAAAAGCAGAGAAGTATTACAAAAGGAATTTGATGCTTTTTTAAATAAGCTAGATGCAAAAAGCCAAACTCCAGACAAGATCGTATTTCAAGTGAATAAGATTAGGATGGATTCTCTGGATCACAGGCATGATCTGGTCCATCAGCGTGCTTGGCGCTTGGGTAAGCACTGGGAGAAAGAGCCTCTGTGGAAATTGATTAGGTGGGGGCAGTATCCATCTGAGCGACGTAAAGAGATCAGAATCAATAGTAGAAGAAAATCAAGCAATGTTGAGGTGCGTGCCTATCTAACAATGCTTGCCAGTAAAAACCTCAAGATCGCTCTAAATTTAGCCGAGAACGCAGCTAGAGGAATATTCCCTTCTCAAGAACCTTTAGAGACAGCGCTAGACTTTGAGTATGAGAGAATTGCTGATCAGTCCAATCACTTTGAATTTGATTGGGAGAAAATCCAAGCATTCAAGAAACAGCATAAGAACTGGCTCAAATATATGTCTCCTTCGGCAGCTTCAAGAAAAGCTCGCAAGAGGCCGCGTAAATATAATCCCGATGAGTTGCTAGAGAAAGAGTAATTAGATTAGCTCCACTGCGTTTCTCTTCATTTCATCATTAACATCAATATATCTCTGCGTTACAGCTATGCTTTTGTGACCTGCCAAGCTTGCTAATACTCGAACACCAACTCCTTTTGTAGCAAGAGCTGTGATAAATGATCTGCGCCCTGAGTGGCTAGAGGCATTATTAAGTCCAGCGCGTTTGTAAGTCCAAAAGAACCACTGGCAAAGTGTGTTTGCTGTGAAACCAAGGCGATTACTGGAGTGAAAGAAGGGGATGTCTGGATTAAACATCTGTCTAGTCTTAAGGTAACTCGCAAACTCATCTCGCAGCTTTTGTGGAATAAAGACTACACGCCCTTGATCACCTTTAGTTTGACTAGCTGAAAGACGTATTTCAGTCTTAATCGTGCGATCTTCATTTAATACATCACGCATCTTTAAGTTGGCGATTTCTGCGACACGCATACCAGACCAAAAGCTGGTTAGTATCAAACAGCGATTACGCACCGCATAGCGACTTTTACTGACGTACCGAAGGACTTGATCTATCTCTGTTTGGGTAAGTGTTTTAGCTTGTGCCATTTTAGAACTCCTTGATAAAGAAAATATTAAATGCAGCTTATTTTCTTATTTATCAAAGGACAACCGAATTTGGCACCAGCAAAGAGATATTAATAAACAACAGGTTAAGTAGATTTGTGGGGTTAGGTAAAGAAAATTGTAATTTTCTTTACCTCACTCATCCTTCTTATAACCACCTCGTGGAACAACACGTCCAGTATCAAATGGCACAAATACTGGAGGTTGACCCCTAATAATCCCTGGTGCAGCTGGAGGCGGTGGGGCTATATAAACTGGAGGGGGATAATAAATCGGTGGTGGCACTACATAAGCAGGAGGTAGTGCATAGATGTAAGCTGGAGGATTAGCTGGCAATGGATAATAGTAACCTTCTGCAAAAGCTTCTGTTGATAGCAAAGCTAATATAAAAAAGACTATTTTCATTTTAAGTAGCCCCCTTAATATTGCTCTCAAGATTTAATTCCTTAAGATCAAAAATCCTTGGGCTTGATATCTCAGAAAAGTCTTTTATTGAAAATTTAGAATTTACTAGTTTCCCATCCTTGAAATAAATTGCATGTAATTCGTCTTTTCCTGAAATTTCAACCTTCAAGATACGATCAACATCTTCAATAATTGTTTTTTGTTTAGATCCATCAATACTTAGTAATAGTAGCGAAGGTTTTTCTAGATCTTCATCTATATCATTTTTGAAATTTTTGACATATTTGCACACAATAACTTTTGCTGAACCCTCCTCAGGGAGGGTTTCAAAAGAATTTAGCTTATTTGTGTAATCATTAAAAAGTAAACGAACCTTGTCAGTATTTACAGAGGACATTACAACATTTCTTGTAATAGAACTTGAGGATCTGTAAACGACGTTAGTATCGTATGAATCCTGTGGTTCTAATATGTCTGCTAGCCATAGATCACCGACTTTATGAACATAACCTACATGTAGAGTTATTTCTGACTTACTCCCAGTATTTGATGCAATTGGCGCTTTAACTGTCACAGGGTCATTTTTATGCCTATGTTTGAAACTGCCATAAGCCTCAATAGCCAGCATCCAAACTATAGCAATAGCCACACTCCCAACAATCACAGACAAGGCAATCTGATTGAAAAATTTCATCCATTTACTTAGCTTTTCTAAGGTAAGCATCAGTTTTTCTCCAAAAATTAATAGTTGTCAAAATTATGAATGTCTGACAAGCTCACAGAATGAGCTAGTGAAATAGTTAATAGCTCAATATATGAGCTAATGACGCTGCATAATTTCATATCAAATATTGTGAGATTGGATTTATGAGTAATAACGAGCGTATATACCGAATAGATCAGCTGCTTAATGACAGAAGAGTAGTTTCATTCCAGGAACTACTGGATCGCCTTGAAGTGTCTCCAGCTACCCTCAAGCGAGATTTAGCTTATATGAGGGATAGGTTAAATGCACCCATAGTCTATGACAAAGAGCTTAATGGTTACCGATTTGAGGCTAGTACCCAGAACTACTCACTTCCTGGACTTTGGTTCAGTGCGGATGAAATTTACGCCTTGCTAACAATGCAACACTTGCTCAGTAATCTCGATAGTGATGGACTTTTAAGTAAGCACATCAAACCGCTTCAGTCACGCTTACTAGCAATGCTAGATGATTCTGGCAGCTCATTTGAAGAAATTCAAAAGCGGGTCAAAATTGAAAAAATGGGATCAAGAGCATTTGATCTAGAGCATTTTCAAGAAATTGGATCTGCCTTAATCAAGAGAAAGCGTCTGGTTATTAACTACCAATCACGTAGTAAAGATGAAAATACTGTTCGGGAAATTTCTCCGCAAAGATTAATCTATTACCGCGATAATTGGTACTTAGATGCTTGGTGCCATGTAAAAAATGCCCTAAGAAGCTTTTCGGTAGATGCTGTTAAAAAAATAGAATTACTGGAATCAAAAGCAGATGACGTAGATGAAAAAGAATTAAATGATGAGCTAGGTTCTGGTTATGGGATTTTTGCTGGTAAAGAGGTTAAATGGGCTAAGTTAAGATTTACCGAAGAAAAAGCCAAGTGGCTAGCAAATGAGAGATGGCACCCAGATCAAGTAGGCAAGATGCTTGATGACGGATCTTATGAGCTTCAAGTACCTTATAGCGATCATCGCGAGCTCTTAATGGATATAATCAAACAGGGAAGTGGGGTTGAATTAAAATCACCTCAAAGTTTAATATGTGAATTGAAATTAACGATAAGTGAAATTCAAAAGATTTATAAGTAACAATGAAGTTAATTGATAACATAAATAACCTTCTTGGAGACGATCTGAGGGTGTCTATTAAGCCAGCATCAAAGCTTAAGGTTGCCGCCTCTTGTTTTTCTATCTACGCATATGAAGCTCTTAAACAGGAGCTGGAGAAGGTGGATAGCCTTCAATTTATCTTTACTGCTCCAACATTTGTGCCTGATGAAGTTACGGACAAGGTAATAAAAGAGCGCAGAGAGTTTCATATCCCTAAGCTGGATCGTGAAAAAAGTCTTTATGGAACTGAGTTTGAAATTCAGTTGCGTAACAAACTTAACCAACGTGCGATTGCGAAGGAGTGTGCAGAATGGTTACGACGAAAAGCTACATTTAAATCCAATAAGTCAAAAGCGCCAATGCAACAGTTTGCCTGTGTGCAATCAGGAGCAGCAGATACTGCGTACATGCCATTGCATGGCTTTACGGCAGTGGATTTAGGCTATCAACAAGGCAATGCTGTTTCTAATCTTGTGAACAAGATGGATGACGCTGCATTTACTAATACGTACTTGACCCTGTTTGAACAGATTTGGAATGATCAAGAAAAGGTTGTGGATGTAACTGAGCAAATTTGTGAGCACATTGCATCTGTGTATCAAGAAAACTCCCCAGAGCGCATTTATTTCTTGATGCTCTACAACATATTCAATGAATTTTTGGAAGAGCTAGACGAAGATGTATTGCCAAATGACAGGACTGGTTATCAAGAAACATTAGTTTGGAATAAGCTCTTTAATTACCAAAAAGACGCAGCCACTGGAATCATCAACAAGCTAGAAACGTACAACGGCTGCATCCTTGCAGATAGCGTTGGTTTGGGAAAAACCTTTACAGCATTAGCAGTGGTGAAGTATTACGAGCTTAGAAATAAGTCTGTGCTAGTTTTGTGTCCTAAGAAGCTTGCTGACAACTGGTTGAATTACAACCGTAACCTCAAGACCAACATTTTTGCGTGTGACCGCTTCAACTATGACGTTCTAGCCCATACAGACTTAAGCAGAACGTCAGGTGAGTCATTTGGAATGCCATTGAACCGAATTAATTGGGGTAACTACGATCTTGTTGTGATTGATGAATCACACAACTTCAGGAATAACGACGCTTACAAGGGCAAGGAAACTCGCTATCAAAAGCTGATGAATCAAGTGATTCGTCAAGGTGTGAAAACAAAAGTGCTGATGTTGTCAGCAACTCCTGTAAACAACCGCTTCAATGATTTGCGTAACCAATTAGCGCTTGCATACGAAGGCGACTCTGAGAGCCTGACTAAGCGATTGCGTACAACTAAGTCAGTAGAAGATATTTTCCGTAACGCCCAACTAGCATTCAATAAGTGGGCGAAGCTGCCACCTGAACAAAGAACTGCGCGTGCCATTCTTGACTCATTGGACTTTGATTTCTTTGAATTGCTGGATAGTGTGACTATCGCAAGATCGCGTAAGCACATCCAAACCTTTTATGACACGAAGGATATTGGCAAGTTTCCTGAACGTCTGAAGCCATTATCGTTTCATTGCCAGCTCACAGATCGCAAGGATGTGATGGGCTTCAATCAAATATTTGAGCAGCTTTCATTATTGAAGCTAGCCGTGTATGCGCCTATTAGCTACATCCTGCCAAGCCGTTTGAAAAAATACGAAGACTTGTATGACACGCAAGTAGAAGGTGGCAAAGGAAAGCTACGCCAGTTAGATCGTGAAAAAAGTCTTCAAGCATTGATGACTACGAACTTACTTAAGCGCCTTGAAAGCTCCGTAGATGCATTCCGTTTAACGCTTTCAGGTCTGCGTGATAGCCACAAGAAGACACTTGAAAAAATTGAGGAATTTAATAGAAGCGGTAAAGCAATATCAGTGACAGATTGGACTGATGAAGTAGAAGAGCTAGAAGTTGATGAAGATGATTTCCCAGAATCAAGTATTAATGAGATTGGTGGTAAGGTAAAGATCAACCTTGCTGACATGGATTTACCATCATGGTCGCATGAGCTACGTACGGACTTAGAAATTATTGATGCGTTGCTACAGTCAATGCAAAAAATCACACCTGATGCAGATGCGAAGTTGCAGCACCTCAAGGAATTGATTGCTAACAAGATAAGCAACCCTATCAATGCAGGCAACAAGAAAGTTTTGATTTTCACTGCTTTTGCTGACACTGCCAACTACTTGTACTCAAACTTATCAGATGACTTGCTAAAGAATTGTGGATTGCACTCAGGCAGAGTTACAGGTAAGGATGCGCCTAAATCAACAATTGGCAAGAGCTACGACTTCCAAGAATTGCTAACGCTTTTTTCACCAAGATCAAAAGAAAAGGCAATTGTGCTGCCAAACGAATCTGCTGAACTAGACGTATTGATTGGTACGGATTGCATTTCAGAAGGTCAAAACCTTCAAGACTGTGACTACTTAGTGAACTATGACATTCACTGGAATCCTGTACGCATCATCCAACGTTTTGGCCGTGTTGATCGTATTGGCTCTCAAAACGCAGCTATCCAGCTTGTGAACTACTGGCCTGACATCTCGTTGGATGAGTACATCAACCTAAAAGAGCGTGTTGAAAGCCGCATGATGATTGCGGACGTAACGGCAACGGGTGACGACAACGTGCTGAGTTCGCAGGCAAATGATGTTGCTTACCGTAAAGAGCAACTGCGTAAGCTGCAAGAAGAAGTGATTGAACTTGAAGATTTAAAGACAGGCATATCCATTACAGACCTTGGCTTAAATGACTTCAGGATGGATTTGCTGAACTACGTCAAAGCAAATGGCGATCTTGCAGCATTGCCAAACGGTATGCATACCGTTATTCCAGCCAAGCCTGATCAGGGTTTGCCTGCTGGAGCAATATTCACGCTACGAAATCGTAATGATGGAGTGAATGTGAATCAGCACAACAGGTTGCATCCCTACTACCTTGTGTACGTTGATGTAGATGGCAATGTAGTTGCTAACTATACTGAAGTTAAGCCTTTGCTTGACTTGGTGCGAGCTAACTGCAAAGGGCAATCAGAGCCGCTACTGGATGTATGCAAGCAATTCAACAAAGAAACTGCTGATGGTAGAAAAATGGGTATCTATTCAGGGCTGCTGAGTTCAGCTATCAAGAGCATGATTAATGTGAAAGAAGAAAAAGACTTGGATAGCTTGTTTACATCAGGTAAGACTACGGCTCTTGTGAATGCTATTGCTGGTATTGATGAGTTTGAGCTTGTAGCGTTCATCGTGGTGCAAGGTTAGCTATGAGTGCGGTTTTGTTTGACTACCCTAAGAACGCATTTTTTGGAAAGACTATTCCAAAGACTAAGTTTTATGAGTACGGCAATGTATCAAGCAAGCTCAAAGACTTGTTTGTAAAGCAGGTTGATCAAATTACATGGCTTTACAAACTGGCGCCTGAAACAATCAACGTACAAGCTACAAAAGATGTACCTGAGATTCAGGTGTTTGAGATCGCATTGAAGGGTGATGATTTGAGCGAAGATGTATTGCTCTGCATTGACAAAGCGGTGCAATTCCCAATTATCTTTGAAATCAAATCAGATGCAGGTGTAAGAACAGTTTGCGCCTTAAAAACCAGATCATTGGCTGATGATTGGAAGATTAGTTATTACATGCAATCTAGCATCTTTTCAAAAGATTCCAGTCGTATTCCACTAGAACTTGGTCTGAACTTACATTCAATATATGAGCAAATTATTCGCACAGTCTCTAATACAATCATACAGCAAGGTGAGAGTTTGGAAGAATATGTAGGACGTTTAGCCGCAATCAAATCCAAGAGTATATTGATTGCTGGTATGAAAAAGAAGGTTCATGCAGAAAAACAATTCAATAAAAAAGTAGAGTTGAATTCAAAGCTGCGTATCATGGTTGAGGAACTAAACCACTTGCTTGGTTAAAAGGTTAAAAATGGAAAAAATGAAAATGCATAGCGTTGATGTTATCTCTAAGAATTTAGAAATTCTTGAAAAATTCTTTCCCCAATGCATCAAAGAAACAAAAGATGTAGATGGAAATATTTCCAAAAACATCGATTTGTCAGCGTTAGAGCAGGAATTTTCGCCTGTTCATTCCTCATTGGCAGGGGAAAGCTACTCAATTTCGTGGCCTGGAAAACGAGATGCTCTAATCAATGCTAATGCACCTATAGCAAAAACCCTGCGACCACTTAGAGGGCAAGGAAAGAATTTTGATAACACAAAAAATATTTTGATTGAAGGTGACAATCTGGATGCATTGAAATTACTACAAGAAAATTATCTTGGAAAAATCAAGATGATCTACATTGATCCACCATACAACACTGGCAATGATTTCATTTATGAGGATGACTTTTCATCTGATCTAAATGATTACTTCATAAAGTCAAAAGAACGTGACGAAAGCGAGAACAGGCTTGTCACGAACACAACTGCGAATGGTAGATTCCATTCTGACTGGTTGAGCATGATTTATCCTCGCCTAAAGTTGGCAAGAAATTTATTACGTGATGATGGGCTCATCTTCATATCCATTGACGATAACGAAATTGCTAATTTAAGAAAAATATGCGATGAAGTTTTTGGGGAGCAAAACTTTATTGACTGCATCATTTGGAAAAAGCGATATGGTGGTGGCGCTAAAGAAAAATACTTAGTTTCCTTGCACGAGTATGTTCTGCTATACGCGAAAAACAAGGAATCAATAGATGACATTTTTGTGCCGCTTGCCAAAGAGAGTATTGATAGATATTACAAACTCAAAGATGAAAACTACCTAACTCGCGGCCCATATAGGACTCACCCATTAGAGGCTGGTAAAGCAGTTGACGCAAGGCCTAACCTTGTTTTTCCAATTACTGCACCTGATGGATCGTCAATTAATCCTAAGCGACAGTGGTATTGGAGTAGAGAGCGTGTGGAAGCTGCTATAGCAAAGGGTGAGCTTGAGTTTTTGAAAGATAAAGATGGCAACTGGTCAGTTCATACTAAGCAGTACCTTAAAGATGAAGATGGTGATATGCGGGCCGCTAAATTTACATCAATCATCGATGATGTCTATAGCCAGCACGGAACAAACGAGATATTGAATATCTTTGGTAATGCCAAGGTATTTCCGTACCCAAAGCCAACAGATTTTCTTACTAAATTCATGCAAATTGGCTTAAAAAATAATGACGATATTTTTTTGGATTTTTTTGCTGGATCTGGAGCTTCTGCTCATGCTTTGTGGAAAAACAATAATGAACATGGTTTGGATTGCAGATTTATTATTGTCCAGATTAACGAAGACGTTCCTGATGATTCAGAAGCTGCAAAGTTAGGGTTTAAACAGATTACAGATATAACCAAGGCAAGACTCCTGAAAGTAGGAGAACAGTTTAACAAGATTGACACTGGCTTTAGAGTTTTGAAGCTTGATAGCTCAAATATGACTGATGTTTATTACAACCCTGACGCAGTATCTCAGGACTTACTAAGCGATCAAACAGATAACGTAAAAGAGGATAGAACGGCTGAAGACCTTTTATTTCAAGTGCTTCTCGACTGGGGCGTTGATCTGTCATTGCCAATTCAAAAAGAAGTGATTCAAGGTAAGGACGTTTATTTCGTAGACCAGAACGCATTGGCTGCTTGCTTTGATAACAAGGGTGGTGTTGATGAAGAGTTTGTGAAAGAGTTTGCTAAGAAACAACCATTGCGCGTTGTGTTCCGTGATGCAGGATTCAAATCAGACAGCGTAAAGATCAATGTCGAGCAAATCTTCAAGTTAGTTTCACCAAGCACTGAAGTGAAGTGCATCTAAGGGCTGACCATGAAGCTCAAGTTCAAAGTTCAGCAATACCAATCACAAGCAGTACAGGCTGTTACGGACTGTTTTGCAGGCCAATCACCTACAAGTGCTGTTCAGTATCGTGTTGATCCTGGCAAGGCAACCAATGCTACTGAAGCCATGTTTGATGCTGGTTTTAGAAACTCAGATTTCACCATCAGTAACAGCAAGATCTTTGAAAATATTACACAAGTGCAGCGCAGTCAAAATTTACCTGTTTCAGCAAACTTATTCAGTACCAAGGTTTGTCAGGTGAATCTTGATATTGAAATGGAGACTGGTACAGGAAAGACCTATTGCTACATCAAGACCATCTTTGAGTTGAATAAGCTGTATGGGTGGAGCAAGTTCATCATCGTTGTTCCTAGTATTGCGATCCGTGAAGGTGTTTATAAGTCCCTTCAGATCACGGCTGATCACTTTCTTGAAGGCTATGGGAAGAAGGCTCGCTTTTTCATCTACAACTCAAAACAGTTGCATAACCTTGAGAGCTATTCCTCAGATGCAGGAATAAACATCATGGTTATCAATGTCCAAGCCTTCAATGCGACTGGTAAAGATGCACGTAGGATTTATGAAGAGCTAGACGACTTCCAGTCACGTAGGCCTATTGATGTGATTAAAGGCAACAAGCCAATCATGATTTTGGACGAACCACAGAAGATGGAAGGCGCTAAGACGCTGGACTCTTTGAAGGAGTTCAACCCGTTGTTCATGCTCCGCTACTCAGCCACACACAAGACTACGCATAACAAGATTCATCGCCTTGACGCACTGGATGCGTACAACCAAAAGCTGGTAAAGAAGATTGCTGTGCGTGGCATTTCTGTCAAAGGACTGTCAGGCACTAACAGCTATCTTTACCTTGAAGGAATTCAGGTCAGTGCTAGCAAACCGCCAGAAGCTCGCATTGAATTTGAGGTCAAGCAAAACAATGGCAACAAGCGAGTAGTTCGCAAGCTATCCAAAGGGCAAAATCTTTATGACGAATCAAATGGTATGGAACAGTACCGTGATGGTTACGTCATTGCTGATATAAACGCTAACACTGATACTGTTAGCTTCACCAATGGCATTGAGCTTTTTGCAGGTGAAGCTGTGGGTGATGTGAATGAATTGTCATTGCGCCGCATCCAAATTCGTGAAGCAATCAAAGCACACTTTGAAAAAGAGCAAGTCTTGTTCAATCAAGGAATTAAAGTGCTTAGCCTTTTCTTCATTGACGAGGTTGTGAAGTATCGTGATTACAGCCAAGATGATGAGCAAGGCGAATACGCACGTATTTTTGAGGAAGAGTACAACAACGCTTTGAACGAAGTCCTCACATTAGAAGATACGGCTTACAACAAATACTTGCGTGGCATACAGGCTAGCCAGACGCACAGTGGTTACTTCTCAATTGATAAGAAGACCAAACGACTTGTTGACCCTGAAACTGGTAAAAAATCCACTGAAACAGATGATGTGGATGCGTATGACTTGATCCTGAAAGACAAAGAGCGTTTGCTCTCGTTTGCGGAACCAGTGCGCTTTATCTTTTCACACTCAGCGTTGCGGGAAGGCTGGGACAACCCAAACGTATTTGTGATTTGCACCCTCAAGCACAGTGACAACACGATTTCACGCAGACAAGAAGTTGGGCGTGGCTTGCGCCTATCTGTAAATCAGCTTGGTGATCGCATGGACAATCCAGCCACAGTTCATCAGGTGAACGTGCTCACAGTTGTAGCTAGTGAAAGCTACAAAGACTTTGTGACAGCGTTACAGCGTGACATTAGCGAATCCCTATCAGAGCGTCCAAGAGTTGCTAGCGAATCTTATTTCTCAGGCAAAGTATTCAAGACAGATTCAGGCGATGTGACTGTGACACCTCAGATCGCAAAGCAAATCTACAAGTACCTAGTCAAGAACGACTATACGGATGATTTGGATAGGATTGCTGAGAAGTATCATGAAGACAAGCTTACAGGCGCTATTGCAGAACTTCCACCTGAGTTAAAGCCCTATGCAGAGCAAGTTTTTGCACTCATTGACTCAGTGTTTAATGATGCACAGCTTCCAATGCCTGAGAATGATCGTGGCGCAAAGATCAACCCATTGAACGCTAACTTTGAGAAAAAAGAGTTCAAGGAGCTTTGGAATCGCATCAACCGTAAAGCTGCTTACAGCGTTCACTTTGATAGTGCTGAGCTGATTGCCAAGTGCATAGCAACATTAGATGCTGAGATGCGTGTTACGCCTTTGCAATACACGGTGCATCGTGGTGAGCAAGCTGATACTGCTACGTATGATGATGTGAAAAGTGGCGAAGCATTCAAGCTCGTTGAGACTGAAACGGCAAGTGAGCGTGTCTCAGCCCATTCTTCAGTCAAATACGATCTAGTTGGCAAGATTGCAGAGGCTACACAGCTTACTCGTGCAACTATCGTGTCAATCCTTGGCGGTGTAACCAAGCCTGTATTTGCTCAGTTCAGGACTAATCCTGAGAGCTTTATTGCTGAAAGTAGCCGTCTTATTAATGAGATGAAGGGTACCTGCATCATTGAGCATTTGGCGTATGACCCTATTGCTGAAACGCACGACATTGATATTTTCACAAGCACACAGTCAAAGCAGGATTTCTCTAAAGCTGGGGATAAGCTGAAGCGTCATATCTACGACTACGTAGTAACAGATTCCAATGTGGAGCGTAACTTCGTTAAAGAGCTGGATACAAGCGAAGAAGTAGTTGTGTACGCCAAACTTCCACGTGGCTTCCATATACCCACACCAGTTGGTTCATACAACCCTGATTGGGCAATATCGTTCAAGCATGGCGATGTGAAACATGTGTACTTTGTTGCTGAGACAAAAGGGTCTATGTCTTCAATGCAGCTAAGCGAGATTGAGAAATCCAAGATCAAGTGCGCTAGGAAGTTCTTTGAAGAGATTAACAAGCGCATTGAGGTAGATAAAGTGCGTTATGACGTGGTTGATAGCTATGGCAAGCTTATGGAAATAGTGAGTTTTTAAAGCATGAGAATTCTATAGCTTCGCCAAAGCCTGTTGTCCAGCTTTAATCTTCTGACGAGCTTTTTCAGCCTTAACATTCTGCTGTGCTCTCTTCAATTGATCTTTCATTGATTTAATTCTTAACTGATCAGGCGTTAAAGGCTTTTTAGCTTTGATAATGTTTTCAGCAAATTCGTAATAGCGCATGGTAAAGATTCCTCAGTGTTTCTTTTATTTACCATGCGCTAGTGCCAAGTTAGGTTCTAATCTGTGTTGGCAGACTAATGACGTTCTTAATCCCATACATGGCATTTAACTGACCACGTGCTGCCAGAGCATTCATAGCCTGCACCTGTACTTTAGTTGATTGTGTGCTAGTGCTGCTAATGGGTACTTTGACCCAGCATTCATAAGTATTCAAATCCATATCCATCTCCTTATTTCTTAAAGTTGCTGCGAAGTGCGCCACTTGCTTGATCAATCTGTTGATCCAATTCTCCAGCTTCTACTGATTTCTTCACTAGCTCTAGTGTACTTATCAATTCATCCTTATTGGCTAATTCAATACTGGGCTTGCCTTTGGCTAGCTCAATCACTTTCGTGCCGTATTTGATCGTGACACACAGCGATCCTGCTTCACTGTTAAACCACCATGGACGGATTCGCTTGTTCACCGCTATGGTTTCTCTCGCCCCAGTGTCAATGTTTTTGACAGTCTTCATCTTAGTAATATTAAAGGGTTCGTTATTAAACTGGCTTTTGGCCAGCTGAATCTGCTCCCAAAGTTTATTGCTAAGCTTGTAACGACGTTTCACAACATCTGGCATTTGTTGTGGTTTAACTGCGGTAACTAACTTCAAAGTATTTAATGTGCTCATTTGTTTTCTCCTATTTGGTTAATGGGCACACATAAAGTTAATGTCAGAAAACCCTCTTGGACAACCGAAATCTGCCTGATTAGCTCATTTTGGTTAAATT
>JACCDT010254487.1_pt1 | contig 21407 bp, 20 predicted proteins | sample 7446291 | NCBI WGS metagenome assembly JACCDT01 (sample SAMN15323446, study PRJNA562643) | freshwater metagenome | isolation source: river surface water | place: USA:Blue River Watershed | collected 2017-08-17 | reverse complement strand
GTGCTTTGGTGAGCCAGTTTTGTCGTGAGTTGCGAATCAAAATCGCACCAGCGACTGCGCGCGTGTTGGCTGGGTCAGCCATGCGGCGGCCCACTAAGTTTTGAATGCCGTCTTTCCAAATCCAGCAGTCAGCATCGACGGTGATGACGAACGGGCTGGTGCACTGAGCCAAGCCTTGGTTGAGTGCATTTGCTTTGCCTGCATTTTTTTGCAGATCCAACAACTTGAGGTTGGGGTACTCTGGCAGAAGTGCGCGAACGATGTTAGCCGTGTTGTCAACCGAACCATCATTGATGACGGTGACGTGTAGCTCGCCAGGGTAGGTTTGGCGCATCAGGCTGCGAACGGTGTCTTCGATCGATTCGGCTTCGTTGTAGGCTGCGACCAGCACGGTGACGCTGGGATAGTGTTCAAACAATGGCACGCGGGGGCGTTTGTCTAATGCCAAAGCCACCATGATGAAGGCATTCATGAAGCCGGGGATGATGGCAATGAAGCCAATCAAAAATGCAGCGATGAATGGTGTGGTGTGCTCGCTGAGTTGTTCATACCAAGGGATAGAGAGCCAGATGGAGAGCAGCATCCACGCGGTAGAAATGGTAACGGTGATGATGAATTTCCAACGAATCGTGATGTAAGGCATTTAGGTTGTGTGTGCGATTGGCAATGAGAGCCAATGCGCAATGGGTTGTGGGTAAGAAAAGAAAAAACCTTGAACCAAGTGACAATTAAGTGTTTGCAGTGTTTGGCATTGTTCGATGGTTTCAACGCCTTCAGCAATCAAATCAATGTCGAATTCATTCGCAAAAGTTATAGCGGCTTTGATGATGGAGTAGACCATCGGGTGATCGATTTGTTGTGCAAATTGTTTGTCTAGTTTGATCACATCAAAGGGCAAGGTATGCAAACGGCTAAGGCTAGATTGGCCAGAGCCAAAATCATCCATAACGATACGGACACCACGTTCGCGGAGATCATGTAAACCCTGGATCACAGTATCAGTAATTAGTTGGAAGTAGGTTTCTGTGATTTCAAAATCTAAACACCTTATGCTGGATTTCGGAAGAGCGTCTAACCATGCATGAATGAACGATGAAAAATCAGGCGCAGTGATGTGCCGAATAGATAGGTTGATGCTTATGCGAATATCTGGGTGATGATGAAGCAGTTTCGGTAAGTCATGAGCAATTTGCTTAAACACGATCCGTTCGAGTTGTGCAATCAATCCGATTTGCTCGGCCACGGGAATGAACTGCTCGGGCAAGACATTTCCCCATGAACCAGCTGGAATGCGGCATAGGGCCTCTAGGCCAACGAGTTGCTTCGATGGCAGTCTGTACTGCCCTTGGTACAACAGATCAATTTTTTGGTGCTCAATTACGGATAAGAGTGCTTGCTCAACTTTGTTTTGGCCACTTGTCAATTCATCTTGTTCCATGGGATGATTTTCCTATCAAAGAAGAAAATTTCACGTTAAAAGATGCTTCATTTGTCCGAAAAGATGAATCAAGTGTGTGGTTTGAGTTCTATTGTGCTAACTGAGTAATGGTTTCAAAATGTCATTTCTGACAAGTCTTCATAATCAAAGTGAACTTACAAAGAGGTAGATCATGGTTTCTACAGATCGGCGAAATCCACTGAACGCTAAATTGCGAGAAAAGATCGATCACATTCAGCAATTGAGTCGTCAGTTGCAAAGTTCAATTGAGCAAATTCAAGAGGAAACGGTTGCTAGGGCTCGACATGGGGAAGTGACTGATTTGCCATGTCAAAAGTTTGCAGCTCATTTGTCCCCAGCATTCCAAGAGCAACGTGCTGCGCTTGATCAAATTCAGCAAGAAATCAAAGGTGCATCTGTGGTCATTCCATTGATTACCGATGAAGAACTTGCTGCTTTGATGGGTTGATGTGATTTAGAGCGGCTTGGCTACTAGTCTGCGGTTGCTTACACATTGGCTTCTACACCGCTCTAGCTCGCTTGTAACCTGTACTTTTGTAATGGATTTTATTTCTCAAAGCCGCTCATAATCGGTTGCATTAATTCAGCCAGAGTAGCGTAGAAAGTAATAATGTTACTTGTGATGGAGTCGTAAATTCAATGACGAGTTTATGGCTTAGCTTTGGATCGAATTAATTGGCTTCGCGTTTGAAAAACACACTCGCCCGATACAAGAAAAACGCCAATAGATTGAAGAGCAGAGCCGTCAGCGCAAAGTTGCGGTACCACTGGGTTTCATTGCTTAACTTTTCTTGCGTTAGCAAGGCCATGGCCTGTTCTGTGTGTCCATGGATTTGCGAACCTTGCGCACAAACCTGATGCGTTGCGTCGTAAGCGCCCGAACTGGTTGTCGCAATTTTTTCGCAGTTGACCAGTAGCTTGTCAGTGCTAAGGTGCAGTGCCTGTTCTTTGTTGAATATCTCGTTGAGATTGGCTAGTTTGCTGTCGAAACGCCAGTTGGCGAACCAATACGCGGGCGCTAAGCTCACGATGAAGACAGCAATGCCGAGTTTCTGATTGCGTGTGAGCTTCATGCGTCGTAGCCATCGACCAACGTCAGTGCACCTGTCGAGTTGTCGGTACGGTGCTGAATGATGGCTTGGTAGGCCTCGCTGTGGTACCAAGCCTCAGCAATTTCTCGACTTGGAAACTCAATCACCACATTGCGTTCGCCTTGCGGTTGGCCTTCTAGCTGCGTGGCATGGCCGCCGCGCACCAAATATTTGCCGCCAAAGGCTGCAATGGTCTGTGGCACTTGGGCCGAATAAACCGCATAGGCTTGTGGATTGGTCACGGTGATTTGGCCAACCAAATAGGCTTTACTCATAGGGTGTCTGTGCTTATTTGTAAAAGGCTTCGACTTTGCCTTTGATTTTGATCAGCAGAGGTTTGCCTTTGCGGTCAAGCGTTTTATTGGCGGGGACTTTGACCCAACCCTCAGACAGGCAATATTCTTCGACGTCGAAGCGTTCTTTGTCATTGAAGCGAATGCCGATTTCAAACTCAAACACGGCAGGCGCATAGTGCGGGCTGCGTGGATCGATCGACAAATGGTCGGGAAGGGGGGGGCGTTGGGTTGTTGCATCAGTCATGGCTAGATTTTCCATGATTTACGTTTGCAAATAAAATCAGCGTAACTTATGCGCAAATATTTACTCTTACTTCTCTTGTCGGTGTCGCAGTCAAACGCATGGGCAGGCTGGGTGTTCTTGACGAACAACAGCCATGGCGCCAACGACTATTACTTTTCACCCGTTGAGAACAAAGGCAAGGTCAAGGGCTTGCGCACGTTCACGCAGTTGCCAGTGGATGCCAAAGTACCCTTCCACACGCCCAAGGCTGTGGTGAAGGTGATGTTGTACAACTACTCGTCTGAGCAATCCACGTATGAGATCAATTGCCAAGAGCAATCGATCCAGTTGATGGAACGCATTTTTTATCGCGATATGGCTGGCAAGGTGCCGTTTATCACCCACAAGGTGAAAGACACTTTTATTCAGGAGAGTAATTCAGAGTTTGCAAGGCAGTTCATCAAGACGCCGTTGCATTTCGATGACATCCGACATTCCCGGATGTACGAGGCTGCTTGTCAATAAAAAAGGGGACCGCTCTCGGCGATGAATTGGAGTCCATGCGCGCCCTAAAACTTCGGGCTGGTAGCGAGAGCGGTCATAAACCTAAGCAACCTTGAACCCTATATATCGGCGCAAGGTGCTCGGGCTTTAGTGATTTAACCAATCAAATCGACACGACCGTCCAAACTCATGATGCCTGTGATAACACTGAGCTTGGGGTGGCGCTTTTGCACCTGTTTGCGGAATTCGTTCAGGGCTTCTGCGTGTGACTCGGTTTCAATTTCTTTGTTGGCCACTTTGTCATCGCCGAACGCAAGCTTGGCAGCACCGCAGTCGCGGTGGGTGATGCCTACGACGCGCTTGATGTGGTGCAAAGACACGGTGATGTCCAAGTTGTCCCAATAGGCTTTGTGCCAAGCTGAGAACTTAGGGTGCACTGCGCCAATGGGGCCGCCAGCAATGACGAACTGGCTGTAGTTGTCAGTCAGTTTTTCACGGCTGATACCTTGCAGTAGGCCCATGTATTGCCAACTCAAAGTGGTGAAGCGTGGGTCAATACAGTTGACCAACATGGCTTCGTAGTTGCCGCTGGCGGCTTGGGCTTGGAACGGGGCAAGGCCCATCAATCCGCCGGCCACAGTGGCAGCACCGGCGGCTAGGAAGCCGCGGCGTGAGTGGTTGCCGGCCAATTGAAGCGGGCCGCAGCAGGCGCAAGAAGGTGTCAAGTTGCTCACAGTGGTGTCCTTGTTGTGGTTCATAAAAGAAAAATTAGCCATTGGTTTTCGACATCAAACCAACAAGCTTGAGTGGTTTTGATGATTTTTACAGAAATTACGTTTGAGGGTCATACACATCTCGTTTTTGATGGGCGTCGATAATGTCGGCACATCATGTCTGCAAGTCCTTCAATCGCCCCTTCTTTTTGTGTTTTAAGCCTCATCCCCCCGATGACGCAGCTGAACACGCCTTACCCGTCTACCGCTTACTTGACGGGTTTTTTGCGTTCGCAGGGTGTGGATGCCGTGCAAGAGGACTTGGCCTTGGGGCTGGTGCTGGCCTTGTTTACGCCCGAGGGCTTGGGCCAAGTACGCGACTGCGCTTTGGCGCAGCCCGAAGCCAATCGATCAGCGTGCGTGAACTACTTTTTGGATTATTTCGACCGCTACCAATCCACCATTGCGCCCACGATCGCATTTTTGCAGGGGTGTGACTCGACCTTGAGCCATCGAATTGCAGGACGCGGTTTTTTGCCTGAAGGCCCTCGCTTTGCGTCGCTAGATGCTTATGAAGATGACAGTAGTGGCGACCCGCTGGCTTGGGCCTTTGGCGCATTGGGCCAGCAAGACCGCGCTCGCCACTTAGCCACCTTGTATTTGAACGATTTGGCCGATGTACTGCGCGACGCCGTGGACAGCCGCTTTGAGTTTGTGCGTTACGCCGAACAGCTTGCAGGTAGCCAAGCCACGTTTGAGCCCTTAGCCCAAGCGTTGGCTGCGGTCCCTACATTGGTGGATAACACTTTGCATGCGTTGACGCTTGAGGTGCTTGCTAAGCATCAGCCGCAACTGGTGTTGCTGTCGGTGCCTTTCCCGGGGGCCGTGTATGCAGCATTTCGTATGGCGCAGACCATCAAGGCGCATCACCCACACATTCATATTGGCTTGGGCGGCGGCTTTGTGAACACCGAGTTGCGTGAGCTGACCGAGGCACGCGTGTTTGACTATGTGGACTTCATCAGCCTAGACGCAGGCGAGCGACCTTTGTTGGCTTTGCTTGAGCATTTGAATGGCAAACGCAGTGTGCAGCGCTTGGTGCGTACCTTTGTGCGCAATGATGCCGGCGCGGTGCAATACATGAATTGGGCCGAGCCCGATGTGCCGTTTGAAGATGTAGGTACGCCCACTTGGGATGGATTACCGCTCGACCGCTATTTGTCGCTGCTCGACATGCTCAACCCAATGCACCGTTTGTGGAGTGATGGCCGTTGGAACAAGCTGACCGTGGCGCATGGCTGCTATTGGAAAAAATGCAGTTTTTGCGATGTGAGCCTCGACTACATCTCGCGTTACGAAACGGCGTCAGCCGCCACGTTGGTGGACCGCATTGAGCAAATCGTGGCTGAGACGGGGCAAACAGGCTTTCACTTTGTGGACGAAGCCGCGCCGCCTAAAGCGCTGACGGCGTTGGCGGAGGAACTGTTGCGTCGCAAGGTGCACATCTCGTGGTGGGGCAATATTCGGTTTGAGAAAACATTCACCCCAGAGCTGGCCGAGTTGTTGGCCGAGAGCGGCTGCATTGCTATGTCGGGTGGCTTAGAGGTGGCCTCAGACCGGCTGTTGAGTTTGATGAAAAAAGGCGTGTCGGTCGAGCAAGTGGCACAAGTCACCAAAGGATTTTCAGAGGCGGGCATCTTGGTACATGCGTACCTGATGTACGGTTTCCCGACTCAGACGCTTCAAGACACTGTTGATGCGCTGGAGTATGTGCGTCAACTGTTTGAGAACGGTTGTATCCAAAGCGGTTTTTTCCATCGCTTTGCATGCACCGTGCATTCGCCTGTGGGTAATAATCCAGAAGACTATGGCGTGCAAGTGGTGCCATTGCCTGAGGTGAGCTTTGCCAAGAACGACATTGCTTTCGTTGACCCCACTGGCACTGACCACGACACGCTAGGGCGTGGTTTGAAGAAGGCCATATACAACTACATGCATGGTGTGGGTTTAGAAGAGGATGTGCGTCAATGGTTTGAGTTACCCAAGGGCAAGTGCCCTAAAACCACAGTGCCGCGTCACAAAATAGCCAAGGCACTTGGCTATTGAAAAATTCTTCATGCTTCTCTCGAAAATGGGGGAATTTGCGATTAGAATTGTGGCTTCGGAATTAAACACTCCACGCGGGAATAGCTCAGTTGGTAGAGCGCAACCTTGCCAAGGTTGAGGTCGCGAGTTCGAGCCTCGTTTCCCGCTCCAATTTCAAAGAGCCCCTGAAACTTACGTTGCAGGGGCTTTTTTGTATCTTTCGAAGCAAAGTCGATGACCCATAGCAATTTGGATGCACAGACCGCAGTAGAGTTATTTCGTCAGACAGACAATGGTTCTGGAGGCCGGCTGCAAACGGCCAAGCGACTGTTGAAGTTTCGTTTGCGCTTTTGGTTGTGCGAAAAACATTTACAACGCATTCGCAGTTTCTTTCATCAGCAAGGGCTGACGGAGTTGACCCATAGCGAATTGCCTGTGATGTTGCGCCCTATGAGGCCTTATCTTTGGGGGGGCTTAAATCCTGAAGCGCGCACCAATGCCATGTTGGCACATTTCGAATGGATGATGTCGCGTCACTCCCCGCAGTCTGTCATCGATTTCTACAAGCGTGGCTCTTATGTTTATTTTTCACAAACCTATCCCGAGGGCGTGATCACCATTGAGCTAGAGCCTGGTCGAGGTTTAGGCCGTGAGGGTGAGTTTGAACTGCACTTGAAGTTCAACGGTGCGGCTGTGATGCGCGCTGCTTTCAGCATCTTACCCGCTCACATGGTGGGGATGCCGCAAGGTGGTTTTGTGATGGCCATCGGCAATATGCAGGGTCAGCGCTTTTTGAATCAAGAAATCAAAATCGTCACGCAAAAGATGGAACGTACGCGTCCACAAAATATCTTGATGACGGCTTTGCAGGGTTTGGCATCGGGCTGGAAGTTGTCTGCGATGGTGGGGGTTTCTGACTTTGCACACGTCTATTCAAGTTACCGCAGCTTGTCACAACGTGTCGGTTTAAGCTACGACGGCTTATGGGAAGAAATGGGAACCACGGGACGTTTGTCAAAAGTCCATTGGCAACTTCCCATTGAATGGGTCGCCCGATCAGAGCAAGAGGTGCCCTCTAACAAGCGCTCACAACTACGCCGTAAAAATGAAATTCGCCAAAAAATCTTTGACGAAGTAGCCAACAACAGCGCAGGCTTATAAGCGCTGCGCTGTTGGCTTGGTATTTATTTCTTGGGTAAAGTGCCGCCGCTCTTCACGCATTCGTCGACGGTTTTAAATTCTGTGAACTTCTTTGTGCGCTCATAGCTGGTGCTATTTTTGTCGTGACAAATCCCGGAGTCTGACTTTTTCACGATGGACTCAGTTGCGGCTGCTGTAGGTTGACCCGCTGCAGCACGACCGCCACTCTTCACACATTCATCCATAGATGCAAACGCGGTGAATTTTTTAGTATTGCCAAATGACGTGCTGTTTTTATCGTGGCAAATGCCGCTATCAGATTTTTTAACCACGGGCTCAGCGGCGTCTTTTTTGTCTGCTGCGTTCGCCAAGCTTAGACCTGAAGCCAGTAGGGTGGCCAGCAAGAAATGTGTTGTGGTGCGTTGTGTCATGAGTAGTCTCCTGTAGGTGGTTGAATCGGCTAATGATTTCGCCATGAATAAAAATTCCCTGTGCAAATATAGACTAAAAACATGAAAAATCAGTCCTAAAAGGGCTCAATTCACTCAGACGGCTAGCGTAAAATCTCCACTCACAACGACACTGCCCGAGTGGTGAAATTGGTAGACACAAGAGACTTAAAATCTCTCGCTTCCGTAAGGGGCGTGCCGGTTCGATTCCGGCCTCGGGCACCATTGAATAAGCACAAGGAAGGAGTTTCGTCATGGCACGCTACAACGCCGCGTATGAAATTCATGTGCATGGACTGGTTCCCTTACAAGCCGAAGTCAGCTTAGACCAGTTACAAGACGCTCTGCGCCCCTTGTGGCAGTACGCAGGCGCCACATCCCTCGAAGACGGTGCGACCAGCTCATACCCAGAAGAGCCCGGCATTCGCTTCAACCCCGAAGAACGCACCTTGCAAATGTGCTGGACCGTATCTGGCGATGATGATTTCCGTCAAAGCTTGGACGAAATGTGCATGAGCTTGAATGAGCTCACGGCTGCCGGAGCACCCATTGAAGTCACGTTTTACGACAACGACTTTGACGAAGAAGACGAAACCCGCGGACAAGACTCACGCGATGACTTTGTGATGTTGTTTGTAGGCCCCACGCCCGCCGACATCATGCAAGCGCAACGCGATATGCTGGTCAACGATGTGATTCACCTGATGGAGCGCCACTTTGATGGTGCTGAGTTGGGCGGTGTTGTCAATGAGATCGACAAGCTGTTCTCAGAGCGTTTTGACAACCTCGTGAACTCACTCGATTTGGGCCGTCCTCCGCGTGGCCCCAATGGCGGCCACGGTGGTGGCGGTCATGGTGGACGCAAACCGCGTCACTTGCACTGACAAGGCAATAAAAAAACCAGCCTCTGTAAAGAGAGCTGGTTTTTTTTGGTGCTTAAAACGCTCAGCGCCTTATGCCTTCAAGATCAGTTGGACTTGATGCCAATGCCTTTGAACTCACCCGTGGCAATGCGCTTTTCCCATTCGGCAGGACCGGTGATGTGAGCGCTTGTGCCGCCTGAGTCCACCGCCACGGTCACAGGCATGTCGACCACGTCAAACTCGTAAATGGCTTCCATGCCGAGGTCCGCAAAGCCCACCACTTTGGCGTGCTTGATGGCCTTCGATACGAGGTATGCCGCACCACCCACCGCCATGAGGTAGGCCGACTTGTGCTTCTTGATCGCTTCAATCGCGGTTGGGCCACGCTCGGCTTTGCCCACCATCGAGATCAAGCCAGTTTGCGACAGCATCATCTCGGTGAACTTGTCCATGCGCGTGGCGGTGGTGGGACCAGCTGGACCCACCACTTCGTCGCCGACGGGGTCGACGGGGCCCACGTAGTAAATCACGCGGTTGGTGAAGTCCACAGGCAACTTTTCGCCCTTGGCCAGCATGTCTTGGATGCGCTTGTGTGCGGCATCGCGGCCAGTGAGCATTTTGCCGTTGAGCAAAATGGTTTGGCCTGGCTTCCAGCTCGCCACTTCTTCTTTGGTGAGGGTGTTGAGGTCCACACGCTTACTTTTTTCTGTGTCAGGTGTCCAGTTGACGTTGGGCCACAGGTCGAGTGAGGGGGCTTCCAAAAACACGGGGCCAGAGCCATCCATCACAAAGTGGGCGTGGCGTGTGGCGGCGCAATTAGGAATCATCGCGATGGGCTTGCTGGCCGCATGCGTGGGGTACATCTTGATTTTCACGTCGAGCACGGTGGTCAAGCCGCCCAAGCCTTGTGCCCCAATGCCGAGGGCGTTCACCTTGTGGTACAGCTCTAAACGCAGTTCTTCGACTTGGCTGAGCTTGTCGCCCTTGCTTGATTTCTCGAGCAATTGGTACATGTCGAGGTCGTCCATCAGGCTTTCTTTAGCCATGAGCACGGCTTTTTCAGCAGTGCCGCCAATGCCGATGCCCAGCATGCCTGGAGGGCACCAGCCCGCACCCATGGTTGGAACAGTTTTCAAGACCCAATCGACGATGTTGTCGCTGGGGTTGAGCATGTACATCTTTGATTTGTTCTCGCTGCCGCCACCTTTGGCTGCCACGGTTACGTCCACCTTATTGCCTGGAACGATTTGCGTGAATATCACAGCAGGCGTGTTGTCTTTGGTATTTTTGCGGGCGAACTGCGGGTCATCGACCACTGATGCACGCAGCATGTTGTCGGGGTGGTTGTAGCCACGGCGCACGCCTTCGTTGATGGCGTCTTCCAAGCTGCCAGTAAAACCTTCCCAGCGCACGTCCATGCCGACTTTCAAAAACACGTTCACGATGCCGGTGTCTTGGCAAATTGGGCGGTGGCCGTAAGCGCTCATCTTGCTGTTGGTCAGGATTTGCGCAATCGCATCTTTGGCTGCGGGGCTTTGTTCGCGTTCATAGGCGCTGGCCAAATGCGAAATGAAGTCAGCAGGGTGGTAGTAGCTGATGTATTGCAGAGCGGCGGCGACCGATTCAATCAGGTCGTTTTGGCGGATCGTGGTCATGGATGAAGTCCTGAAAAAGGCCAGAAGTAAAAACAGCGGCTGAGTTTACTCAAGGCCGCTGTCGCAATGCTTGCAGCGCGAGGCTGCGATTTATTTGATGGTCAGCACCCATGCGGCCAGTTTTTTGGCATCGGCATCGTTGACTTGGGTGTTGGCTGGCATGGGCACGGGGCCCCACACGCCTGCGCCACCCTTTTGAATTTTGGTGGCGAGTTTGTCAGCGGCTGTTTTGTCGCCTGCGTATTTGGCAGCTACATCTTTGAAGGCCGGGCCTACCAGTTTTTTGTCTGTGGCGTGGCATGCCATGCAGTTCTTACTGGTTGCCAAGGCCATGTCGGCCCATGCGGGTGAAATAAGCGCAGAGGCGGCAAGAGTGGCGAGCGTGAAGAGTGGCTTGAGCATGGCAATACCTCGTCAAAGTTGGTGAAATGCTAAGCCAGTTTAGCGTGCATGTGGCTTGTACATATTTTTTACACATGACGCTAGAGATATGCACTTGCGGGACATGTGGCTGTTTGGCCGTGGGCGATAATCTGCGCACTTTTTTAGCTGTTTTATTGACCGGAGCCCACACATGCCTGCTTATCGTTCCAAGACATCCACTGCTGGCCGCAACATGGCCGGTGCCCGCTCTTTGTGGCGCGCCACAGGTATGAAGGATGACGACTTCAGCAAGCCGATCATCGCCATCGCCAACTCGTTCACGCAGTTTGTGCCTGGCCATGTGCATTTGAAAGACTTGGGTCAATTGGTGGCGCGTGAAATTGAAGCCGCTGGTGGCGTGGCCAAAGAGTTCAACACCATCGCGGTGGACGATGGCATTGCCATGGGACACGACGGCATGCTGTATTCACTGCCTAGCCGCGACATCATTGCCGATTCGGTTGAGTACATGGTCAATGCGCATTGCGCTGACGCCATTGTGTGTATCTCCAACTGCGACAAGATCACTCCCGGCATGTTGATGGCTGCGATGCGCCTGAACATCCCTGTGATCTTCGTGTCGGGTGGTCCTATGGAAGCAGGCAAGGTGCGCTTGGCCAATCCGCAAACGCAAGTGATGGAATTCAAAAAGCTCGACTTGATCGACGCCATGGTCATGGCAGCTGACGACAAAGTGAGCGATGCTGATTTGGCCGAGGTCGAGCGTTCAGCTTGCCCCACCTGCGGTTCATGCTCGGGCATGTTCACCGCCAACTCGATGAACTGTTTGGCTGAAGCTTTGGGCTTGGCTTTGCCAGGTAACGGCACCGTGCTGGCGACTCATGCCGACCGTGAAGAGTTGTTCAAACAAGCGGGTCGCACGATTGTTGATTTGTGCAAGCGCTATTACGAGCAAGAAGACGTGTCGGTCTTGCCTCGCTCGATGGGCTTCAAAGCGTTTGAAAACGCGATTGCCCTTGACATTGCCATGGGCGGCTCGACCAACACCATCCTGCACATTTTGGCGATAGCTCAAGAAGCGGAAATTGAATTCACCATGGCTGATATCGATCGCATGTCGAAGATCGTGCCTCAGCTGTGTAAGGTTGCCCCCAACACCAACAAGTACCACATCGAAGACGTGCACCGCGCAGGCGGCATCATGGGCATCTTGGGTGAGCTCGACCGCGCAGGCAAGCTGCACACCGACGTGGGCACAGTGCTGGGCAAGACCATGAAAGAAGTCTTGGATCAATGGGACATTGCGCGAAACCCATCCGATGCAGTGAAGAAGTTCTACATGGCCGGCCCCGCTGGCATTCCTACGCAAGTGGCTTTCAGTCAAAACACGCGTTGGCCTAGCCTCGACACCGACCGTGCCGGGGGGTGCATTCGCTCTGTGGACAATGCCTTCAGCCAACAAGGTGGCTTGGCTGTGTTGACAGGCAACATCGCTTTGGATGGTTGTGTGGTCAAGACCGCCGGCGTCGACGACAGCTTGTTGGTGTTTGAAGGCCCGGCCCATGTGGTTGAGTCACAAGACGAAGCGGTTGAGCACATCTTGAACGATCAGGTCAAAGCAGGTGACATCGTGGTTGTGCGCTATGAAGGCCCCAAGGGTGGCCCAGGCATGCAAGAAATGCTGTACCCCACGAGTTACATCAAGTCCAAAGGCTTGGGCAAGGCCTGTGCCTTGCTGACCGATGGCCGTTTCTCTGGCGGTACATCGGGCTTGTCGATTGGTCACTGCTCGCCCGAAGCGGCCGCGGGTGGCACGATTGGTTTGGTCAAGAACGGTGACCGCATCCGCATCGACATTCCCAACCGCAGCATCAACGTGTTGGTGAGTGACGACGAGTTGGCCAAGCGCCGTGTGGAACAAGACAAGCTCGGTTGGAAGCCTGTGTTGCCGCGTCCTCGCAAAATCTCTGCGGCGCTCAAGGCGTACGCTTTGTTGGCAACCTCTGCTGACAAAGGCGCAGTTCGCGATTTGTCATTGCTCGATTGATCCTCGGGCTTCGAACGCATGTTGATTCATCCGCAAATTGACCCGGTCGCCATTGCGTTGGGGCCCATCGCCATTCATTGGTATGGCCTGACTTACTTGGCTGCGTTTGCCTTGTTTGTGGGCTTGGGGCATTTGCGTTTGAAGCACGAGCCTTATGCTGCACAAGTGGTGTTGGGTTCGTGGTCCAAGCAAGACGTCGAAGACATTTTGTTTTACGGTGTCATGGGCGTGGTCTTGGGCGGGCGCATTGGTTACTGCCTTTTTTATAACCCCAGCTATTACTTGGTTCACCCACTTGAGGTGTTTGCGGTGTGGCAAGGCGGCATGAGTTTTCATGGTGGCATGCTGGGCGTTGCGGTGGCAACAGGTGCTTTTGCTTGGCAGCGTCACCGCCCTTGGCTTTGGGTGACTGATTTTGTAGTGCCTTGCGTCCCCACGGGTTTGGCCGCCGGCCGTGTGGGTAACTTCATCAATGGCGAGCTATGGGGCAGGGCAGCAGACCTGTCACTGCCATGGGCCATGGTGTTTCCACAAAGTGGCAGCCTGATTGCACGTCACCCCTCCCAGATTTATCAGTTCTTGGGCGAGGGTGTTTTCTTGTTCATCGTTTTGTGGCTTTATGCGCGCAAGCCACGCGCCATCGGCGCTGTGTCAGGCGTGTTCATGATCGGCTACGGTACTTTGCGCTTTATGGCCGAATACTTCCGCGAGCCTGATGCGCATTTGGGATTGTTGGCCTTGGGAATGACCATGGGGCAATGGCTCTGTGTACCGATGGTGGGCATCGGCATGTGGCTTTGGTTGCGCGCCAATCGCCACCCTGAAACGGTATAAATTTATATTCAATATCAGGGTAAGTCCCTGAGTTTTGTTGCGTTTCTTTGTCCTTGAAGACTTCATAATTACGTGTAATTACAGAGAACTCAGCAGACCTCAAACCTCCATGCGCACGCTTCCCAGCTCCTTGCACGACGATGTGGCCACACAGTTGCGCAATTACATCTTTGATGGGCAGTTGCGGCCCGGCAGTTTCATTGATGAAGTGACCTTGTGCGAGTTGTGGTCCATTTCACGCACGCCGTTGCGCGAAGCGCTCAAGGTCCTGACTGCCGAGGGTTTGGTGAGGCACGAGCCACGTCGCGGTTGCTTTGTGAATGAAGTGACCGAACAAGACTTAGACGATATCTTTCCTGTCATCGCCATGCTGGAAGGCCGCTGTGCCTTTGATGCCACGCAGCGCGCGACACCTGCTGATGTGCAAGCCCTAGAGGTCTGGCACCAGCGCCTTACGCAGCATGCCGAAGCAGGGCGCATCAACGATTACTACGAAGCCAACTTCGCTATTCACGAAGCCATCATTCAGTTGGCCAACAACAAATGGCTGGCACAAACCATTGCCGACCTGCGCAAAATTTTGAAGCTCGCGAGGCTGCAGCAACTGCATGCACCAGGGCGGTTGAAGCAAAGTTTGAAAGAACACATGGCGGTGTTCGCAGCACTCAAGGCTGGCGATGCCGCAGGCGCAGACACTGCCATGCGCGACCATTTGTTACAACAACGTGAGGCCTTGCGCGAACTGGCCTTGACCAACAGAAGTGTGTTGACTGCTTAAAGACAGAAAGAGGAGTGGGATGAACGCGACAACTTGGCTCAGCAGCAAACTCAATTTGCTTCGTAATTCGGCTCCCGCCGCTGAAGTGCCCAAACAAGAAGACCGATCCACACGAGAACGTTTGGACGCTACTTTGCGCCACAAGAAAGAAGCCTTATCGCCTCGTACCCTTCGCCGCACGCTCACTCTTTTGCAAGCAGTGGTGGATCCACGTGTGAGCGAAGTAGAGGGCGGTCGACGCGCCAAAGCCTTGGCCGATTGGTATGCCAAGGCCGAGCCTGCTGAGCGCCAAGATTTGTGGTTGCTCATCAGCGAGCAGTTTGGCCCTGATGCACTCAAAGTGCGTGCTGCGCGTGACGACTACGACGCCGCTCTAGGGACCGTGGACGAAGGCCCTGCAGAAATTCGTTTGCGCCGTGCATTGGTGTCGCCTCGCACGCGTTTGTTGCAACGCTTTGCAGCGTCTGCCGGTGGCATGCGTTTCTTGGTGGATTTGCGTGCGGAATTGTTGCCGCACCTCAAAGGAAACAAGCGCTTGCAAGCCTTGGATGCCGAGTTGGAAAACTTGTTTTCTACGTGGTTCGATGTGGCCTTTCTTGAGCTGCGCAGCATCAGCTGGGATTCGCCTGCATCCTTGATTGAGAAGCTCATCAAGTACGAAGCGGTGCATGACATTCGCAGCTGGGCTGACTTGAAAAACCGTTTGGACAGCGACCGTCGCTGCTACGGTTTCTTTCACCCTAGCTTGCCCAATGAGCCTTTGATTTTTGTGGAAGTGGCCTTGCTGGATGAGATGGCAGACAGCATCATGCCGCTTTTGGACGAGTCCGCTGCACCTGAAGATTTGCAAAAGTCCAGCGTGGCGATTTTTTACTCCATCAGCAATACGCAAGGCGGTTTGAAAGGAGTGAGCTTTGGTGACTCGCTGATCAAGCGCGTGGTCGAAACCTTGCGTGGCGAATTTCCCAAACTTAAAACTTTTGCCACCCTGTCACCCATTCCAGGCCTGCGCCCTTGGTTGGCCAAGAATGCAGAAGTGTTGTTGGGTCAACTCAATGAGAAAGAACTCTCAGCCTTGGGCCGAGAAATCAGTTTTGAGCCTCCCACAGCTAGCCATGTGTTGGCCGCCATTGAGCAGCCGCAGTTGCTAGAGGTGTTGTCGGCCAAGTCACCATTGCGCCAGTTCCTCACTCGCGCGGGTGCGCATTACCTCGGCCTAGGCAAACACGGCGAGCAAGTGTTAGACCCCGTGGCACGTTTCCACTTGGGCAACGGCGCACGCATTGAGCGCATCAACTGGTTTGCCGATCCATCCACCAAAGGCATCAAACAGTCCCACGGTTTGATGGTCAATTACCTCTATGACCTCAAGCGTTTAGACAAACATCGCCAGCTGCTAGACAAGGGCGTTGCCCCAGCTTCTGGCGATGTGGAAGATATGTATTTCAAGTGAGTCAGTTAATTAAAACCAACCAGGAGACCAGCATGACAAATTTCAAAAACACCTCAAGCCGCCGACAGTGGATGGCCCTCACCGCTGCAGCCTGTGCGGCACTGAGCTTTGGTGCGCAAGCGCAAAGCGCATGGCCTACCAAGCCGGTCACGCTGGTTGTTCCATTTCCAGCGGGTGGTGGCACAGACACATTTGCACGTCCTTTCTCAGCGCAGTTTTCCAAACAAAGCGGCAAGACCTTGGTGATTGATAACCGGGGTGGTGCAGGTGGTAACTTGGGTGCAGGTGTGGCTGCGAAAGCCGCACCTGATGGCTACACCTTGTTCATGGGGGCGGTGCATCACTCGATTGCACCCGCGATGTACCCCAAGCTCGACTACGACTTAGAGCGTGACTTTGTGCCTCTCGCCATGGTGGCCAGCGTGCCACACGTGTTGGTGGTCAACCCCAAAAACGTACCAGGCGACTTCAAAGCCTTCATGGAAATGGTGCGCAGCAAGCCGGGCAAGTTCAACTACGGTTCGGCCGGTGGCGGTACCTCGCACCACTTAGCGGGTGAGTTGTTCAAGCTGCAAAGCAAAACCTTCATCACCCACATTCCCTACCGCGGCGCAGGCCCTGCCTTGCAAGACTTGATTGCTGGCAACGTGGACATGATGTTTGACGGCTTGGGTTCCTCAGCTCAGCATATCAAAGGTGGCCGTATCAAAGCTTTGATGGTGTCTGGCAACAAACGTAACCCCGCATTTCCCGATGTGCCATGCGCGGCTGAGTTGGGTTTACCTGACTACAACGTGACCACGTGGTACGGCCTTTGGGCTCCCAAAGGTACACCAGCTGACGTGCAAGCGCGTGCCATCGAAGAAGTACGCAAAGCTGCAGCTTCAGATGAAATCAAAACTAGCTGGGCTAACAGCGGCGCCGAGTTTCCAAACCTGACGGGTGCGCAGTTTGGTAGCTTTGTGAGCGGTGAAATAAAGAAGTGGGCTGCTGTGGTGAAAGCCTCAGGTGCGAAGCTTGACTAACTGAAGACAGACGATGAATCACAACCTCTATGCGGCCTTGCGCGCCGCATTTCCTAAAGACTTAAAAGCAACCGCCATCGAAACAGACGACGGCTTGTACTACAGCTGGTCCGACCTTGAGCGTGCCAGCGCCATGATGGCCAACCTGCTGGACTCGTTGCACATCCCAAAAGGCTCACGTGTCGCCGTGCAAGTGGAGAAGTCGGTCGAAGCCGTCATGCTCTACCTCGCCACCTTGCGTGCTGGCTATGTGTTTTTGCCCTTAAACACGGCATACCAAAGCGCTGAGATCGAATACTTCATCGGCAACGCCGAACCCGCCGTGGTGGTGTGCAGCAGCAAGAACTTTGGTTGGGTCAGCAAGATTGCTTTCAAGGCCGGCACACAAAACGTGTTCACCTTGGATGACAACCGTACCGGCAGTTTGCTTGAGCGTGCCGCACATTGCTCAGACAAACATCAAGTGTTGCAAAACAAAGCGGATGATTTGGCCGCGATTTTGTACACCAGCGGTACAACGGGCCGCAGCAAAGGCGCGATGCTCTCGCACGGCAATATGCTGAGCAACGCACAGACTTTGAAGAAATACTGGGGCTGGAAGCCAGGCGATGTGTTGATTCACGCCTTGCCCATCTTCCATGTGCACGGCTTGTTTGTGGCCATCCACGGCGCCTTGCTCAATGGCAGCAAGATGATTTGGATGTCCAAGTTCGACCCCAAACTCGTCATCGCCAAAATGCCAGAAGCCACCGTGTTCATGGGCGTTCCTACGCTCTATGTGCGTATGCTGGCCGAGCCCAGCCTCACCAAAGCGCAAGCCTCGAACATGCGTTTGTTCGTGGCAGGTTCAGCGCCTTTGTTGCTGGAAACCTTCAATGAGTGGCAAGACCGCGTGGGCCAGCCGATTCTCGAGCGCTACGGCATGAGCGAAACCGTCATGCTCACCTCCAACCCCTACGCTGCCGATGCGCGTTACTCCGGCCAAACCGAGCGTCGTGGTGGCACCGTGGGCTTCCCGTTGCCCGGTGTGTCTTTGCGTGTGCAAGACGACGAAGGCAAAGCCTTGCCTGTAGGCGAAATTGGCGGCATTCAAGTCAAAGGTCCCAACGTATTTGCTGGCTACTGGCGCATGCCCGAGAAAACCAAAGAGGAGTTCACGGCTGACGGCTATTTCAAAACCGGTGACGTGGGCAAGATCGATGAGCGCGGCTATGTGGTCATTGTGGGCCGCAGCAAGGACCTCATCATCAGCGGCGGCTACAACGTGTATCCCGCAGAGATTGAGGGCTACATCAACGATATGCCCGGCGTTGCTGAAAGCGCCTTGATTGGCGTGCCGCATCCTGACTTTGGTGAAGTAGGCGTGGCTGTGGTCATTGCCAAACCTGGTGTCAAAGTGGATGCAGATATCGTCATTTCTGCGCTCAAGTCACAACTGGCGAACTTCAAAATTCCGAAGAAGTGTTTTGTGGTCGCTGAGCTGCCTCGCAACACCATGGGTAAGGTGCAAAAGAACTTGCTGCGCGATCAGTACAAAGGCTTGTTTTAAGTTGCATAAGCTCCGAGAGGTGGATTAAGTCATTCGATTTTCCACACTCGGATGCTGACGGGGCTGTGCGGCGGCTGACGATATTCTGGTAGCCCAGTGAGGCAGCTGCCGTACAGCCCCGTCAACATCAACGAAAAAATAACAGCAGCACAAACAAAAAAGCCACTCAGTAACAGAGTGGCTTTTTTGTGAGCGAGAGAAAAACTTAGCTAGCCAAAGCAGCCGAGTTCACCCGTTGCGTGATGTGCGCCAGAGCTTCATCTACTTGGTCAATCAAGATCAAGCACAAATCGCCTTTTTGCAAACGCTCCATCGCACGGTCAATCGCCAAAAATTCACCATGAATTTCGTCAATATGCGTGGTGCGCTTCGCACCATCCAAACCCTGACGCAAGAGCTTCAATACCTCGCCATCCACACGTCCACGTTGGCATGCGTCTTGGTATAAGACCACGTCGTCAAACGCTTCACCAATCAGACGGGTTTGCTCGCGGATATCTTCGTCGCGACGGTCACCCGCGCCGCTGATCACCACACTGCGGCGTTGTGCAGGCAGGTTTGTCACGGCTTGCACCAGTGCTTTGATCGCGTCTGGGTTATGGCCGTAATCGGCAATCACGGTCGCGCCTTTGTAGTCAAACACGTTGAAGCGTCCGGGCACGGCGTTGCTGTCGCTCACAAACGTGGCCAAGCCTTTACAGATGGTTTGCCAAGGCACGCCCACGGCCCATGCCGCACCGATGGACGCCATGGCATTTTCAATTTGAAAGCCAATCGCGCCGCTGCGTGTGACGGGAATTTCTGACAAAGGAATACGCACCGAATGGTTGCCTTGCATGGCCACAATTTGATCGTCTTCTACAAACAGCACGCGCTTACCTTGCGCTCGGTGTGTGGCGATGACAGGGTGGTGCGAATCCAAACCAAAGAAGGTTACTTGGCCCGGACACTTGTTCGCCATGGCCGCCACGATGGGGTCAGTGGCGTTGAGCACCGCAGTCCCAGACTCGGCCACGTTTTGCACGATGACGCGTTTCAACACAGCAAGGTCTTCCACCGTGGTGATGTAGTTCAAGCCTAAGTGATCACCCATGCCAATGTTGGTGACCACCGCCACTTGGCACCGGTCAAAGGCCAGGCCTTCGCGCAGCATGCCGCCGCGTGCGGTTTCGAGCACGGCCGCATCCACATCGGGGTGTGCCAACACATTGCGTCCGCTGCGTGGACCGCTGCAGTCGCCGCTGTCTGTTTGACGGCCGTTGACATACACGCCATCGGTGTTGGTCATGCCCACGCGTAAGCCATTGGCTCGCAGCAGGTGAGAGGTCAAACGGACGGTGGTGGTTTTGCCGTTGGTGCCTGTGATGGCAATCACAGGAATGCGGCCATCGCCGCCGTCTGGGAACATGGTGGCCATCACAGCTTCACCCACATCGCGGCCTTTGCCGAAAGAGGGGCTCAGGTGCATTCGCAAGCCTGGGGCGGCATTGACTTCCACCACGCCCCCACTTTGCTCTTCGAGCGGGCGCAATACCGATTCGCACACCACGTCCACGCCGCAAATGTCTAGGCCGACCATTTGTGCCGCCGCAATGGCGCGCAAGGCGACTTCTGGATGCACGTCGTCTGTCACGTCAGTGGCTGTGCCGCCAGTGGAGAGGTTGGCGTTGTTACGCAAAATCACGCGCGCGCCTTTGGCAGGTACGGAGGTGGCTTCAAAGCCTTGTTCTTTGAGGCGCGCAATCGCAATGTCGTCAAAGCGAATTTTGGTCAGCGAGGTCGCATGGCCTTCACCACGACGAGGGTCGGCGTTGACGATGTCAACCAACTCACGCACGGTGTTTTTACCGTTGCCAATCACCAGCGGGGGTTCGCGTCGGGCGGCGGCCACCAGTTTGTTACCGACCACCAGCAAGCGGTAATCGCTGCCTTGTAGGAAGCGCTCCACCAACACGTCGTCGCGGTGTGCAACTGCCGCTGCATAAGCCGCTTTCACGCCTTCTTCTGTGGTGACATTGACAGAGATGCCTTTGCCTTGGTTGCCATCACGTGGCTTGACCACCACGGGTAGGCCAATCTCTTGTGCGGCAGCCCATGCATCATTAGCGCTGATGACGGGTCGGCCCAAAGGCACAGGAACACCTGCGGCGTGCAGCAGCTTTTTGGTGAGTTCTTTGTCTTGGGCTATGGATTCAGCAATGGCGCTGGTCGAGTCAATCTCGGCCGCTTGAATGCGGCGTTGTTTGCTGCCCCAGCCCAATTGGACCAAACTGCCTTCGGTCAAGCGACGGAAAGGAATGCCACGCGCAATGGCGGCATTGACGATGGACCCTGTGGATGGGCCTAAGCGAATGTCTTCGTCAAGTTCGCGCAGTTGGTGAATTGCGGCATCCACATCAAAGCTGGTGTTGTTAAATGCAGCAAGGCAGAGCTCATGGGCCAATTTGATGGCCATGCAACCTACTTGCTCTTCGGTGTACTCAACCGCCACTTGGAACAGACCGTGGTCTGTGGTGGCCGTGGTTCGGCTGAAGGTGACGGGGCAGCCCGCTTCAATTTGCAAATGCAAGGTGGCTGCTTCGAGCGCATGGGCCATGCTGAGCTTGACCTTGTGTTGGGTCGGCTGCAAGTTACCAACGCCAGGAAACAAATTGCGCAAGCGACCTTCAAAGTCGGGGTGTTCGCTCAAATCGATTTCACCACCTTGGCAAGTCACCATGGCTTCCACAGCGGTGTGACGGGTCCAGAGGTTGGGGCCGCGCAGGGCGCGAATGCGAGAGACTTCCATTAGCCATTCATCCTTGCAACGTCTTTGGCAACGTGTTGGGTTTGTTGTCCGAAATTTTTCAAGCCAGCGCG
>JACCDT010838490.1_pt1 | contig 21417 bp, 16 predicted proteins | sample 7446291 | NCBI WGS metagenome assembly JACCDT01 (sample SAMN15323446, study PRJNA562643) | freshwater metagenome | isolation source: river surface water | place: USA:Blue River Watershed | collected 2017-08-17 | reverse complement strand
GATTTCTCCAGCTCTAAAAAGGTGCGCGACGTACGCTTTTGAGTAGGTTTGCGCAACATATCCCGACGACAATGGGTCGAGCTTTTCGTGGTCATTTTTAAACTTTTCGTTGCGTAAATTGAGCTTCGCTACCTCTGGGTAGGTAAAGGTACCGCACGGAGTGGTAACCATTTTGCCGGTATGCGCGTAAATGGTACCCGTGCGTCCGATACGAGTAGCAGCCACGCAGTCGAACGTATCACACCCCTGGAGCACACCCTGCACAATGTCTTCAGGTTCGCCAATGCCAAGCAAGTGGCGCGGCATTTCGTTAGGAAGAATTTCGTTCACCACCTTGAGTGACTCACCGAGGTCTTCTTTCGAGAACGATCCACCAATCGCGAATCCGTCAAAATCCATTGCCGACAAGATCCGTGAACTCTCCTGGCGCAGATCAAGGTAGCGACCACCCTGCACTACACCGTAGAGACCCTGCTTCTTTAAGGCCTCGTAATTTTGTTTGTGCGCCATGATGCTCCGCTTGGCCCAGCGGTGGGTTCTATCCATCGCTTCTTTTTGGTACTCGTAATCAGCGGTCGGACTCGTGCACTCATCAAACGCAATGATTATGTCGGCACCTATGGCGTGCTGAATATCGATAGAACGCTCCGCCGTAAAACGGTGCATAGAGCCATCAAGGTGCGAGGTGAAGGTGACACCCTCTTCGTCAATAATGCAGAGTTTACCGTGGTCTTCGGCAAACTTTTGACTGTAGACATTGAGTCCGGCTTTCGTCGGCAAATCAGTTTCACCATCTACCTCACCCTTGGCAAACTTAGTTACCCCCTTACCAAACGCTGCACCGAGACTAAATACTTGGAACCCACCTGAATCGGTCATCGTCGGCATCTGCCAATTAGCAAAGTTGTGGAGCCCTCCGGCCGCCTTAATAGTCTCGTGCCCGGGCTGGAGAAAGAGGTGGTAGGTGTTTGCCAGCGTCACTTCGTTACCCACGTACTGCATTAAGTCTTCAGGCATCAAGCTTTTTACACTTGCTTTCGTACCCACGACAACAAAGGCCGGCGTGTTAATTTTTCCATGCGGAGTATCAATAACACCAGCCCGGGCAAGTGTCCCGGGCTTTTGGTGTTCAATGGTAAATGTAACTGGCTTACCACCCATGCTAGATAACTTCAAGTAGCTCTATCACGAATATCAGCGTTGAGTTTGGCGGAATCGGACCTACGGCTTGATTTCCGTAGCCAAATTGTGGCGGCACAACGATAGTGCGCTCACCACCAACCCGCATACCAACTAAGCCTTCTTCCCAACCGGCAATAACCTGTCCGGCACCAAGATCAAACTCGAATGGTGTACCCCGTTTCTTAGAGCTGTCAAACTCTTGTCCGTTTTCAAGACGACCAACATAGTGCACACGCACGGTTTTCCCGGGCACCGCTTCTTCCCCTCCACCGAGCTTCACGTCATCAACCACAATTTTTTGCATAGTATCTGTTCCGTTAAATGATTCAACTAAGGCACCGGCGAGTAACTTCTGATCCTGCGCTTCCCCGTCATCAACCACCACGACCGCGGCTGCTTGGGTGTCTGTAGGTGGCACGACTGCTGCCAACTCGGCACTATCAAGGTTTAAGAAAAACAGAGCAATTGCCATCATAGCAACACTGAGCGCAATTCCGATGGCTTCAAATTTGGTAATCATAAAATCAAAATGTTATCAGGCTATACTAGAGGATTATTGCGAATTTGCAACCTTTGTGGAGGAACTGACAATGAAGCCGGCAGTGATGGTGTCGCGGTACTCTGGGTCGCTTTTATCGGCTAGTGTGGCTAAAAATAAGGCTTTTTCGGCATCAGTCATGAACCGAGGTTGGCTACGGCTATCGAGCGAGGTGATGGGTTGCAACTCAAAACGAAGCGCTTCGGGTGAAGGAGTTAGGCGAAGGAGGAGGCCTACTTGTACGTCGAGACTGAAGTACTGATCAAAAATAAAATTGCCGAGTGAGTAGAAAACAGGAACGCCCTCTATGGACCCAATGTCCTGGACTACGTGCGGGTGGTGACCAATGATTGCATCAAAGCCAAGTGCGACGAGCTCCGTTGCCAAGTGCTCGGTGGTAGCGCGGTGCTGCCCTAGGTACTCACTCCCCCAGTGAACATACGCAATCTGGTAGGTGGTGGAGGCATACGCCACCATAAGCCTCGCTAGTGCTGCCAGGTCGGGCGTCTCATCGACAGCATAGAGAGCAAACACCGCCACGGTCGTGTCGTTAGTATGGAGCACCGACACTGTGCTGCTACCGATAGTAGTCCCGCCAAAAGGCGTAAGTCCAGCCTCCCGGAGTGCTACCAGTGATTCCTCGTAGCCCTTCTCACCCGCATCGAAACTATGATTATTAGCCAGACCCACGTGTGTTACGCCAAAGCGTTGGAGCGCGCCGAGGTGCGCTGCATCAACCGAGAAGCGGAACGTGAGGTCAGGTGTGTGTATGTGGCGCTTTGGAACCGAGGCTTCGAAATTGGCGACGAACCAATCGGTACTGCTCGCATAGGAAGGAAGCCTGGCATACACAAAGCTCGAACCGTACGCATCGAGCATGGTCTCAACGCGTCTGGCAAGCATGAGGTCTCCAGAAAACGTAATAGCCGATCGTCCGCTTGGCGGAGGGGGCACTGCGTTGACAGTCACCTGGTTGGGCTCACCGTAGGAAAGTGTAAACGTTGGAATTTGTGAAAAAGTACCCGTCGATGTGGCGGCTAGAAAAATGATGCACAGCGTAATAATTCGAAGCATGCGCTACCGAAGGGTTTGATGAAACATCCCCATTTCAAGATGCCACATAGCAGCCAAGACAAACATAAGCGAGAGGGCCAGAGAAACAAGAGCCACGGTCATCATTTGCTTTGAGGTCATGCCCCGCTCTACGCGGCGCTCTCCGGAGGGCATATCGCTCGGCATAACGTTCATCTCAATTCCGAGAAGCGCCGATACTGTTTCAGGATGCATACGTTCATCACTACGAAAAACCTTATGCATAGAATCTACGTGCGTCTGGTGGGTTACTTTGTTTTCCCGGAGGACTAGCACTGCTGCCTCGATGTCGTCTTTGTGCCAGCGCGCACTCAAAAGGACTGACTTGATTTCGTCATCCGAAGCCTCGGTGGTAACACCATTGAGCGATAGCAACTTCTCTACCTGATCACGCTGGAACATACCTACGAACGTTGCTTAGCGGCGCGCTTACGACTAAATCCAGTATCGCTCCCCTGCAGGTGCGACGCGTAGAGCTCGAGCAAGACTTTCATGAGACTCACAATAACCGGACCAACGATAAAGCCTATTGGCCCAAAGACTGCCATACCACCAAGCACTGCCAGCAATATAATAAACGGATGGAGCGCATTACCGCGACTCATGAGGTACGGACCGAGGAGGTTATCTATGAGGCCGACTGCCAGCACTCCCCAGACTGCTAACCCAACGGCAGCGGTATACGCCTCAGTTGTTATCAAGAAAATGACAGCCGGTATGAAGATAATGGACGTCCCCACTCCAGGAATCAAGGCTCCGACTGCTGCTAAGGTACCCCAGAGTACAGCCCGCTCGAATCCAAACAGCCATAAACCGAAACCAGTCAGGGTCCCTTGTATGAGTGCCACCGCGAGCGTACCCGTAGCGACTGAACGCACGGCAACTGCTAAGCGATGGAGAATGAGTTCGTCCTGCGTCTGCGGCAGCGGACTAATGGCGATAAGCTGACGTGTGAAGTGGCGACCATCGCGAAATAAGTAAAACGAGCCAATCATCGCTATGAAGAAAAGGAAAATGGTAGAGGCGGTGCTGGCGAAGATGGTCCCCACATGCTCGGCGAGCCAACCAGCACCCTGCTTTGCGTACTCGGCGGCATTCAGTTCAATACCAGGCAGGTACTGCTGGAGTGAATTCTCGACTTTAATGACGTTCTGCTCAAACCCTCCTGCTCGCGCATTGCCTTGGCTATACACCGATAGTGCCTCATTGACGAGCGACGAGGCTAAAAAGAAGAGCGGGACAAACACAATTGCTATTACCGCAACGGTTGTAGTGAGCGCAGCGAGCGTTTCATTTTTACGTGGTGTGTACTTGAGTATGCGCGTATAGAGCGGGTAACAGATAGTCACAATAATGGCTGACAGCGCGAGCGCTGATACAAACGGCTGGAGCATTTCCCAGACTAAGTACGCCACAATGGCCATGAAGCCGAAAAAGAACACGTACTCGACAATGCGGTTCATCAACATAGTACCCGTATTGTAGCAACTGATTGCGCGAAATGAAAACAACAAAGTCCGGACAGCAGTGAACCCATTGGAGCAAAACTAGATGCACTACATGCTGAAACGGCCACGAAGGCGCATCGCTTCAACAATTCGCTCTACTCCGAGGTAGTACGCAGCTTCACGGAGCGAGAGATGCTTCGCTTCGGCTAAGTTTGCCACATCGGTAAAGGCACTCGTCATGAGTCGCTCAAGCTTCTCGGCTACCTCACGCTCGGTCCAGTAGTACTGCGCGCGATTCTGCACCCATTCAAAGTACGAAACGGTAACCCCACCCGCGTTTGCGAGTACATCAGGAATGATGGTCACACCGCGGCTGTAGAGTATCTGGTCGGCTGATGGCGTCACTGGATTATTGGCCAATTCAACGATGATGGTGGCGGTTATTGTGGCTGCTGTCGCTTCAGTGATTGCGTTATCGAGCGCAGCCGGAACAATGATGTCTGACGGCACAGTGAAAATTGCTTCAGCCGGCAAGGCGACCTGCGTGGCGTCGGCCGCCGCAATGACACTTCCACTCTCCTGCTTCACTGCTTCAACCTGGTACGGATCAAGACCACCTTCAGCGTAGAGCGTACCCTGACTGTCAGAGACCGCGACTATGAGGTAACCAGCGTCGTGGAGTAGCTTCGCCATCACGGCACCAGCGTTACCAAACCCCTGAATAGCAACCCGTTGAGACGCCACCGCAATACCAGCACGGGCGAGGTACTGAGAAAGCACCATGGCACCACCTTCAGCAGTAGCGGTTGCCCGCCCGAGCGAGCCGCCGAGTGCGATTGGCTTGCCGGTAATCATGCCCGGCTCATGGTGGCCGACCACGGCTTCATACGCATCGAGCATAGCGGCCATTAGTCCCGCATCTGTGGCTACGTCAGGTGCTGGAATGTCTTTGTCGACACCGAGGTACGGTGCAAATTCAGTGGCGTACGCACGCGCTATAGCAACGGCATCTTCTCTCGTGAACTGCTTTGGATCAAAAGCCACTCCACCCTTAGCCCCACCAAGCGGTAGGTTAACGACCGCGCACTTAACGGCCATTGCCGCAGCCAGCGCAGTCACCTCATGGAGATCGGCTGCACTATGGAAACGTATACCTCCCTTGAATGGTCCGCGGGCGTCATTGAACTGCACTCGGTACGCAGGGAGTGTTACTGCACCCTTCGAGGTTTGCACAGCAAGTGTCGCTTCGTGTCTCTGTTGCGGCTGCATGAGTTGCGCCAGTTCGGCTTCGGGTATGTTGAGCGTAGCAGCGGCTTTGGTGAGGTGTGACTGAATTTGTTCAAAAGGATTCATACAGACATTTATGCGTAATTACTGAAGTAAGGCGTCAAGCTCGGCAGCGATGAGTTCGTAGGTCACCACACCACGGTAGTGCCACACGATATCACCCGCTGCGTTAAAGATAATAGTTTCAGGCATCGCGTAGCCTCCGACTGATTGGTAGAACGCGTCAGTTTCATCAATCGCAAAGATGACGTTTGGTACCGCGGGTATACTCCCAATATACGCTGCAGCCCGCTCTTTTTGTTCTTTTCGATTAACACCGATAGCTACGACATTGCGATCACCGTACGTAGCGGCAATGGTGTTGAGGATTGGTAGTTCGGTAGCAGCGAAAGGGCTCCAACTGGCCCAGACGTTGACAACCCGCACGCTCCCGCGGTACTCGGTAAAACTAAATGGCTCGCCAGTCAGTGTCGTGTACGGAGTGAGCTCACTCTCTGCCAGCAATTCAGACGCTGCCTTCCCCACCTCATCGCGCACGGCGCTGTAGCGAATGTACCAAGTCACCAATCCTGCGATAACGAGCAGTACCACAAGTATAAGAAGGGCGCGTTTTCCCGACGGTTCACGGAGCTTTGAGGCTATCATACTGTAATCATACTATACCGACCGACACCTGCATAAATGACATTGTTTACACTAAAAAACCGCCATGATTGGCGGCTTTATGTTGGCTAACCTTTGATGAATAACTCAAAGTCATCTGGTGTCTCGCCGGGTTCTGCTGGTATGAGATTGAGCGGGATTGAGCGACCCATGAATACTGCAGAAAAGGCAGCTTCTGCTGATGCTGCAGCAGTCACCGAGAAGCGCTGCACGGTGACTACCTGGGCGCAAAACTCAGCAGTGTTAATGACATTGAAGTCGACAGTAACTTGCTCGGGGTACGACTCTGCCACCGTAGCCCGCGCTTCAAGTAGGTCACACGGGGTTGGCAACTCAACTTCACCGACGAGCGTATGCACACCATCGATGTAGAAGTGCTTTGCATCAATCCGCGTTACCTGTGGGTAGGGTACCGGAACCGGAGGCGCGGGTACCACTGCGGCAGCCTCTCTGGCTAGCTCTTGCTTCTTAATGATAGCGAACGTAAACATCCCTCCCACGATAAGTACGAAGAGTACGATCGACATGACAATAGCACGTTGACTCATGATGTGTTGACCTAAGCTAATAGATAGTTCAAGTATACCACCTACTCAGAAGTGACGATATCGTTACCGATAAATACGGTGATACCTGGCATTGATACACTTGGGTCGGTAAAGGCAGAAAGCGGCGCGTCATCGAGTGCCTCGCTCAAGCGCTTCGCCTCATCAGCTACCCTCGGATCAAACACAATAACGGTATTCGCTCGCTCATCTTCCATTTCTGCAGTAAGGGTATCGACGCGGTACCCGAGCTCAGTCAAGGTATCTGCCACCACACCTCCCTGCCCTGGTGTATCACTGGCATTCACGACCGCCAAGGTAAATCCTTGTGCATCGTCGGTCGGAGTGGCTTGCGGCGCCTGTGTCTCTGTCACAGCATCACGGATTATTTCTTCTGAAGAGAGAGTGACGGGTTCGTTACCAGCATCGACGGTAACTTCGTAGTCACGCTGCGCTGTTGTAACTGAAGCAATGTACCACCACAACACAGCAAACATAACGATGAACCCAGCCGCACTCAAGAAGAATCGCGGGTAACTCTCAATAAAGCGGATTAGTACTCGAGCCACATCGAGTGCAGCATGCACGCCACGCAGCCGTGCCTTGAGGTCGGTAAAGCCGGCGCGCACCGGTGCATTAATAGCAACCACCGGCTCTTCTTTAGATTGCGTAGCAACGGAAGTGCGCTCTATACGTACGTCGCCCTTCCCGAGCACGTAGCGTGGGCGTGCGCCGCGGTCGGGCGAGTCGGGGTCGATGCCCGACATGCGGAGCATATAGCGCACGTACGCCCGAACCGACCGGGTAATGAGCCAACCACCGAGCAGGAGCCCAATGAGTACCATGAGTACTGGTTTAATCGGAATGACCCAGAAGCCAACTGCACGCGTCACAAACTTTTGCTCCTCCTGTCCGTACCCGAGTGTGAGTTCAGCGCGGTAGCGACCAATATCGACGAGCGACGCTTCACCGCGCCAGGTGAATTCGAATTGGCGCGTACTTTCAGGCAGCACGTTGCCAAAATTTGTTTCGTGGTTGATTGGGATAACCCCTCGCTCCTTGCCCCACATATTGAAAATGCGAATCTCGCCGCGTGGTAAGAGGTGCACGTTACCCTTATTTTCAAAGCGCACCTCGAAGTCCATAGTCGGACTACCCGCAAACCAGCTCCCGCTTCGGAACGTACGTACCTCTCCACGCTCAACGACATCTCCAGCAATACGCACGAAGAAGAGCGACGTGATAATCTGAGACGTTTTAATTTCTACCGTCCCCTTCTCTACCGGCGGCCGGGTGCCAATCATGATAGCGGCGTAGTGGCCACCCGGCGGAGCATCCTGGGGTACAGAGATGGTGACCGGTACCGTGATACTACTTTCTTGTGGAATCACAAACGGCTCTGGCGACACATCCATCCACTCTGCCAGCGTCCGCCCACCATCAGTTTCATCAATCGGTAAAAAGGCTCCGTGACCGCGTTCGCCCTGCGGGATAAAGTTCACGGGTGTGGCATATACGGTGAGATCGTACGGGTTGTTATTAACCACTTTTACCCCACTACTCCACGCCTGACCCGGCATCGCTGCCATGTCGAAAATAGTCGGCGTGATACTGAAGGAGAGACCCTGCGCAGATACCGAAAAAACAGGCACAAGGAGTGCTATGGCAAGAAGGAAGGTTGTCCGAACGGAGGAGCGCATAGTTTATTCTGGGGAGCGAGCACGCTTGAGGTCGATGTCGTGATCTTTGGTATCGGAGACACTATCGCGCACGTAGAGCGCTACAGGCTCTGCTCCGTGATCATCTTCATCGATGTCGAACTTCCGGTGGAAGTACAAAGTAATGAGAACTGCTACAACCAAGACAACAAGGAAAATGATAATGAGCTGCACGAGCGGAGTGACATAGAAGTACGCGGTGTCTGTCACACTATCAGTCATGTGTTCGCCGTACTCAACCGAGACGTATACCTTGTACTTACCAATACCGAGCGTATCAGGAATTGCCACCGTAAACGGTGCACTCGCGTCTTTGAGTACCGCTGCCCCTTCGGTATTAAGCGGGGCAGCTGCCACTTCCTCGCCACGCGTATTGTAGAAGATAGCTTCACCACTATGGACCACATCGACACCCCCAGGGTTATTGAGTATGTAGGAAATTTCACCAGTCCCTTTACCGGTAACAAACCGGTCAACAGAAAAGCCCTCAAGGCGAACAAACTGATCTTGCTTTTTATCGACGACGAGGTTCACGAGAGTCCCCTCAGCCTGACCAGACATGACCGCCTTGGTTGCTTCTGGGCTGTTACTCGCTTCAGCAAAACCAATGTAGACACTGTACTCACCAGGTGCTGTATTGGGATTCATTCGAATTGTAAATGGCACCTGTTTTGTTTCGCCTGGGGCGAGCTCCATGCGGGCACGACTAATTTCTATCCAGCTGGTTGGTGAAGTGGTTCTATCAACCATTGATGGCTCTATAAATGACTCCACGACACCACTCCCGTCTACCGCCACCTCGTTGACGGAGGCATAGAGTCGTATCTGCTGGCCGCTTGTATTCGTGAGTGTGATTTCTTCAGTGATGATGTCGCGCTTCTCTACGTTGAGATTAAACGCCATTGGCACCACCGAGTGGGCCGAGGCCAGCACCACGTACGGTGTAAGGGCAAGCACTACACCAAGAACGAGGAGCGCGACGCCTGCATACGGAGTAAAGAATCGAGCGAACATATACATAACTAATAGACAGGGGTAATAATGTAGGTCAAAGCTGCTGCATAGTCACCAGCCGGCTGCAGCTCGCGGACCTGTAATTTGTATACAATATCATGAACCTCAGCCCCAGGCACACTGGAGTATACAACCTCGGCCGGCGACGTCGTGAGTGCCGCAAAGCTGTCGTCTGGTGCAAATCGGCTTGACGGACCCTCAAGGACGTCGTCGCTGGTGTGGTACCCGAAGCAGGCCGTCGCCAAAAGTGCACACCCAGAAGACCAGCTGAGTGGTGCGGCATTGGTGCCGGTAACTGGCGCCAGGGTGTTTCCGTAGGTATCGGTCATGTCCTGATCGGTAAAGGTCAGTACCTGGAAACCTTCGGTTGCGTTGGTGGATAAGGCGAGGCGCTGGATAGCCACGTACTCAGTGTTAACAGGCACATCGCCAAAGGTGATAGCTGTTGGTGTGGTCGCCACATCACTCGTGTGACCATCAACCGTTACCCCAGCCGAGACACCAGTAGACGTCGCACTCAGTGTCGAGGAAGCCGCGAGCAAACTCGGGTACGTTGTACTGGCGGGCACATACTCGGCATCGTTTATGTTGTAAAAGCGGAAGTAGTATACGGCGTTAACACGCGCACCGGCGTGCTGCAGCGTGAACTCAAACTCACTGGTGGTGTACGTTGCATGATCGAACGTAGCGCTTGTCGTACTAACTCCTTCGTTGTACGTACCACACCCAGCCGGACAGGTATCAGCATCGCTCAAGACCGTAGCAGCAATGACCCCGTTATCAGTCCCGGCACCATTGGCGTAGCACCAGAGTGAGTTCTCAAGACAGGTTGTTGTCGACACGACATCTGTCGCCGTCGCAAAGCTCGGGTCCTCGGAGAACTGCAGCTTAAACTTAACGTTGTTCCCAGGAGCTCCGGTCGTTTCAGCCATCGTGACGCGAAGCTTAATGAGTTCATTATCATCAACTCCAACCGGTGCAACATTTTCTGGTGCGAGGGCTACTGACGGCGTTGCGCTCCCCTCGTCGTCATAGAAGCGCCACTTTGTAAGTACCGGGCCGTACCCTACGGTACGAAGCACAGGGTAGGTCTCGTAGTCTTCAAGCGGTGACCCATCGCTTTCCACCATTCTAAAGCAGTAGTCACTCTTATCGTCAGCACCGTTGTGCTCCACGTTCCAGTCGTACTCAACACGCTCCCCCACCAGCGCCTGGTTCGGCACCAAGGCTGAAGGGTTTTCCTCTTCGTACGAACCGCGAATAGTTGACGCACTGAGGAGTACACTCGGCAACGTAGCACCATCGGTTGGACTACCAGCTTGCCCGCGCCAAACAGCGGTCGTACTCGCGACCTCGCCGAGGTACGACCACGTACTGATGGCACTACACGCAGTTGCAGTTGGGCGCTTGGCAAACTGCAGCAAGAAGGAGTCTACGCCAGCCGGCATCGCAGCTGCCGTGACGCGCATACTCATACGAATACGGACAGACTCAGCTGGTGCAATCGGATCACTCGATGCTGTCATTTCTGCGTTCTCGCCTAGGCTGCCACGCGCCACAGTCGGCGTGAGCGTGTCATTGTCTTCGTAGATACGGAAGTCATCTTGAATGAGCTTTCGTGACGCAGTCGGCCACTCAACGATTTCTACGCGGTAGAGGTGGTTATCGCCGTCATCTGATACCTGGAGATTAAACTGGGTATCAGAAATAATGCCAGCCGAAATCATTGGTTCAGGGTACGTGTTACCCGTACCGTCAGTGCTGTTGGTAATAAATAAACTCGCAATAGTGATATCGTCCAAGGCTGTGGTGAAGTTTACGTTAGTACTCGTGAGCCCACCGCCACCAGCGGCAATTGAGTTGTTGTAGCGGGTGACAATCATACGCTTACCAGTCACCTGCGTATTTTCAATAATCCACGCCACGGAGACGTGTCCTCCTGGGGTTGAAGCAGCACCGTTAAGGCGGAACGAAGCGACACCGATTGAAGAGAGCCACACCTCATGTCCGTAGTCAGCATGACTGGCGAGTCCAGACCCAGCTCGATGCTGCGCATGCACAAACGCACGTGAGAGACTGTTAACCGTAGTAATGTTCTCGGTCTGCGTTACACCAACCGCACTGTAGGTATGCTCGCTGCGCTGCACTTTCCAGTTGGCGCCAGTAAACTCAACGACGGCGTAGCTTAGCTGCACTGCATCACCCCCAGCTTCACCACGCGTAAAGGTGACCGTGTCACCGGCACTATTCCAGGCAGCGGTTGAGATACCGGTGTTGTAGTCAGCGCGACCACCGTCAGGGTTGTACTGCCCTGTAATAAACACCGCTATGTCAGCATCGGTTACAACACCAGAGACGGCACCGGTCGTGAGTGTCGTATTGGCCGCAACGTACGTTGCGGTATTAGCACTCCGAACAACGAACTCATTTTCACCACCGACGTCACCAATGTACTCCACCACCTCCCAGGCAATACGTGTATCGTTACCTGGAAACGCAGCACGCGAGAAGGTAATACCGCTCGTGATGTTATTTGGATTACTGATGTATGCGGTTACGTCAGCCGCGTTGTTGTTACCAGTACTACCTGCCGCTGGACCACCGCCGGTGTGATGACTATTGGTGATACGGATGAACGCGCGCGAGGCATCATTAAACTGCAAATCGTACTCAACGCCTTCAGTGATAGAGACCGTCGCGCCAGTTAAGTTACTGACACCACGGTACACCACGTAGTCACTCGCGAGCTTAAGGGTAACTTCTGCGTACTGGTCGTAGCTATCAAGTGGCGTACCGGCGTTGGTCACCCGGAAACAGTAAGAGCCGCCCTCAGTAATGGTACTGAGTGCTTGCAGTGAGTACTCAATTTCTGCGTAGCTTGTTGCCGCGATGGTGATGCTGCCAGTTTGTGAACTACTGTCTTCCTGGCCAGCTACAGCGGTGAAGGTACCTACATCGGTAACACCACCCACACCTTCTGCAATGTTGGTGGTATTGCTACCGTCCACAAGTTGCGAAGCAATAATCTGCCAGTCATCACCACCAGTAGCTACGTCGGTCCAACCCGTAGCGGCTGTACAGGTGGTCACCCGTTGTGCCCACTCGAGGCGGAACTGGTACCCGGTGGCTGACTGACCGCCGGTATTCGCTATACCAAAGCGCAGTCGGGTTACGGTTGAGTCTGGGTACTCAAGCCACGGAGTGTCTTCGGTCCCAGATGTTGCAGAGAGGGCCGTGGTTTCAGTACCATTATTTTCACGCCAGTGGTAGTGCGACTGAACTACGTTCGCTTTGGTGAAATTAGTTACTCCAGGCAGCAATACTGACGAGGAGGGTGCAATACTACCAGTGTTGATGACCAGGTCAGTCGCAGCGTTATTGAGGAAAATATCCAACTTCTCACCATCGGTAGCTGTGGCAAGTACATCGTACTCAACGTAGAAGCAGATGCCTTGGGTTGGACTGACGCTTACTGACCCCGTAAAGGTCGACTGATTTGAACCATTAAAGCCGTCAGTGTCAGTTGCTCCGTATTGCGTCTCATCACCATTAAACAGCTCACCAGTACAGTCGTACGGTGCTACAGTATCGGTTTCGTACCAGAGGACAATGTTGTCGATATCATTTTGCAAGTCAACCGTACCACTCGCATGAATAGTTAATGATGAAATGGTATGTGCCCCAACAGAACTATCGGTCACCACAAATCCGGCACCCAAATCTTGACCAGTTGTTGGAATGGACACATTCGCTACCTGGGTACTGGTGGCAGTTACCAAGAGGTCCGAAGCAATTGTCGCTTCAGGGAATCTTGTATATGCTTGGATATCTGTACCGCCACTAGTCACTTTAAAACAGTACGTCACACCGTCCCCGGCGGAACTATTGGCAGCAATTGAGTACTCCAACTCAGTAAATTGCGTTGATGAGAGTGTGATACTGCCCGAAGACGAGGTCGTTTCTCGGAGTGCCCCAGTACCGACAAATGTCGTATTTTCATTTGTGACACCACCAGAGCTTACTGCTATGTCAGTGGTATCACCATCAGCTATATTAGTAGAGGCAACCATGTCCCAGTCGCCACCACCAGCTCCAACGTCGGTCCAGCCTGTCGCCGCAGCACAAGTAGACACTCGCGTTGCATATTCAAGGCGGTACGCAGTAGCGGCTGAGGTTTTATTCCCTTCGTTTGAAACACCTAAGCGAAGACGGTACGGAACGGATCGGGGAAAGTCGTTAAACACAGTATCTTCACTCCCGCCAGTGGCTGAGGTAGCAGCTGTTTCGGAGCCGTCGTCGTTACGCCAGTGGTAGTGCGTCTGGGTGAGTACCACCTCTTGCACAACTGTGGTGCCGCCCAGTGCTATCGCTGTGGCAGGCGAAATAACTGGCGACCCACTCCCCACGACATCGGTTGTTGGGTTAGTAATCTCTAACTCAATCGTGTCACCGGCGGTTGCACCGGTACCAACATCAAGAATGACATAAACGCACATATCTGTAGCAGTAGAAACCGTCACCGAGCCAGTAAATGTGGACTGGTTGGAGCCGTCAAAGCCGTCGGTGTCGGTCGTACCAAACTGGGCTTCGGTCCCGTTGTAACTGGCTGCGGCACAGCTCGCCACCTGTTCGTAGTAGAGTTTTATATTATCAAGGTTTGTGGCTGCGTTAATCGTACCGGTCTCAGTGATTTTAATCGAGGTGATATTTCGAGAACTGGTGTCTTCTGAAATCACAAACGCACCACCGACGTGCGAGTTGGTGGCACCCTTGTCTAAGTTTTGCTGGGTACCGGTCGTTGAAACCGTTAGGTTAATCACTTCCGTGTACGTCACATCAGCGTACATCGCAAACTGGCGACACGAGTTCGTTGCACCACCTCCCGGCCGCTGACAGCGGAGGCGAATACGAAGCCCATCAAGCTGTGCCTGAGTGAGCGAAAGCCCTGTTATGTTTGCCGTGTCCCACTGCGCCGTACCGCGGTTGGTGAGCTGAATGGTTGTGCCGTACTGGGTTGTTTCAGTAGCGTCCCATAAGCTCACGTACGTGGCCATGTTGGCGTTGAGCTCCTGGTGGTACACCTTAACCGAAACCGCCGACGCAGAAGATACGTTCGTGATGGAACTCATTTGGTAGTTAGACTGCGCGTTGTTGGCAATTGTCACGTAGTCACCCGCAGTAGAAGGGGCGGTTGGGTCGCGTACCGCGTCGTTGAGACAGTCATAGTTGCCGCCGACACCACAGGTAGTAAGTGTACCGGCAACCGTACCGTTTGCGTTTGGATCGATGACGCCGGTCGCAGCTTCTACATCCCCAAAAAAGTCGGTGAAGAAATGTAGCTGAGCTGCGGTGAAGGTGGCACCCACGAGAAAAAAGGTGAGCAAAAAACCCACAGACAATGAGCGTGCGTACGTGCACATTCTATGAAATACCTCCATATCTGATATGGTTATTTTACGTGAGGAGCTGCGTATTCACTAATGCTTACTGTGAACTGGTGGTAGTGGAAAATGGCTCAACAATGATGTCAAAGTCGGTCAATGGTAGCGTCTCCGGCACTACGCCAGGAGTAGTTACAACAAGGGCATCGCTCGTCGATGCGGTACCCCCACCCGTTGGTGTACTACTCGCTATCGAGGTGCTGTCCGTAGGCTCAAGGTCGTCATTGAACTCTTCTCGTGACGATGACTTATTCTGCAGGAGTGCACGTGTCTCGCCGGTTTGATCAGACGATGGAAGTTCCTTGGGCACAATCGGCGCAGCAGCAGCGAGCGGGATAAGATCACCGGTTTCTGCGTCGTACCCCTTGGTGATAACGTCACCATTCTCAAACTTTGTATCATAGACGAGCACAAAGCGTGGATTCATCACGCGCGCCCCTTCCCCATCATCAATAACCGATGTCAGTCCCGTCGCTATCTCGTACACCGCAACAGCATGAGTGGTACCCGTTGTGATGTTCCAAATGACGTATGCACCCTCAACTTGTGGCGCAATACTTTGCGCAGCGCCAGTAGAAATCACCCGAGCTGAAACGCCGTCATGGAGTACCACTTGCCACCGATCATCAATCCATGACTGCCACACGGTATACTGCCCAGCTCGGTGCGGCTCCATACTAGAACCATACCCTTCTGAGACCAGTGTCTCGCGCTTGTCTTGGTAGCTATATACCGCGTACTGGCCAGCTTCGAGACGATGCCACACGATAGTATTGGAAACGGCGTCAAAGTACGGCGCATCGTCATCGACGCGGTTGTTGGTTATCTGAATAGTCTCATCGCCAGTACGAAGGAACACCTCTTTATCACCATCACTATCACGGTCGACATAGAGTGCGTCTTCGGTAATCTCGGCTGAAGCTACCCCTTCTTCAAAACAGTGAAAGGCGCCGCCACCCATACTGACGCACTGGGCTTTATTGAATTGGTAATGTGTATCCGTATGTGCGATGGTATTAGGCACTTCAACGTACTCAGGTTCGGGGACAGTGGTAGTTCCGGTATCATCCGCAAGTTCGGCCTCGGCTGAAGCAGTGTCGGAGGCGTCTGGCAGTGGGACACTCTCTTCTGCACCACCACCCGCATCATCCTGCACCACAACCTCTGGCACCTCTTCCGGAGTCGCTCCATCTCCAGCACCACCCTCAGGTGGTGGTAGGTCCCCACCATCACTCGGCACATCTGTCGAAGGTGCATCTGGGGCTGGTTCATCTGGTACAGGGTTAACCGTCGGTGCCTCAGGTTCTGGTGGTGTGCTTTGAGACAGTTCCGCAGGAACAGCTTCGGGTGCATCCGGAACATCTGCCACCTCAGGAGCTACCGGTTCAGGTTCAGGTGCCGCTGCGGCAGCAGTCTCTTCAGCCGCCAACTCGGACGCAAAAGCCGGCATGACCGGATGCAGCACGAAAAACAGCATCATCGCCGCAACGACGTACTTGATAGCACGTGTATTAAAAACTAACCGATAGAGATCAGCTTTACGTATTTTTGAATGTATAAAAGTGGGTGTCATTGTATGCACGCAGTATTTGGTAGTTCACATCATACAACCCCGCATTTGGTACTATGCAGGCCCATCACACGTGTATATTGTACGATGATGGAAGTATCTTCCCTAGAGCTATTATGCACAGGGTTACTGGAAGAAAACGTCTGAAAGAATAATACTGAAGTCCTTAAAGTTCATCCGCTGATCGTTATTAAAGTCGTAGAGCACCGTCCTCGATGACCAGGCAACCATAAATCGACTCACATCCCCGAGTGACACCTGTCCGTCACCATCTATGTCGGTAATCACAATAGTCGCAATTGCTCCGTCGACACCTACGGGCACCTCATCGGTAAAGGTGCCATCTTCATTGGCTATGTAGAGCCTAGCGCCCGAGGTAGTCTCATCGAACGGAACAGTCGAGCCCTCTCCGTCACCCGCTAGGAGCAGCGCATCGGTTACCTTGAATTCCGCTAAGCCACTATCGCGCGCTTCGGCGTTTATCGTAGCAATCAGGTGCTCGCCGATGAACCCTTTACGGAACGTACCGCCGCGGAGTATCACTTTGTTTCCCTCAACGGTTGGTTCGACTGTCCAGAGCGTAATGACTGACTCACCCCTATCAATACCTACCACCTCAACGTTGGGCGGAATAGTCACCTCGATATCGACAGCGTTAACTGCGACGTGGGCTGCTACGTAGACCGACACCGAGAAGGGTCCACCATCGTTCACTGTTCCTGCGCTCGACTCGAGACGGATTGACGACTGCTGTGTCGTTGTAACAGCACCAAGACCGAGCATCGCTGCCAAGATGGCAACCATGGGAAAAGCGTAGCGCACCGTCATACTTCGGCGGTAGCGCATGTGTCCAAAAAGTGCGTTAAGCCATCGTCGAATCATGAATAGTTATTGACTGAGGAGTTGCTGGCGCAGTGTGTCAACCTGCACACCAGCCAGTGAGAGATTTTCTTTTGTTTCGTTTGCGGTCGCTAGTTGGTCAGTGATGGCTTTCCCGGTTACCAACTCGCCCGCGCGTAGTGCCGCAATGATATCACCCTGAACGGTGACGAGTTCTGCGGTGTGAAGACTGCGGGTTTTCTCAAGAGCAATAAGTGACTGCCAGCCCTCGGTAGGATACGTCACAACATCAGCTCGAGCATCGATGTGCTGCAAAATACTAATGTATGACTGGTAGGCAGCGAACTCACGTTCGAGCATAGCCACCATCACCGCTTTTCGCAGCGCGAAGTAGTCACCGCAGCGCGCGAAGAGCGTATCAACTTCTTGGAGTGAACTACCCTTGAGCGTCTGAAGGTTACTGAGGAGGTAGTCAAAGCGTTCTCGGTCGCCAGCAGAACAATCCTTTACCACCGCATCAACAGTTGCATTCGCGCCATCGGTATCAATGGTTTCGGCCAGTGTACCAAGGGTGGTAATCTGCGTTTCTATTAAACCTCGTACTTCTGTGGCAATTCTGCTTTGCTCTCCTGCTACATACCACGATGCAGCGTAACTCAGTGCTGCCACCATGAGCGCTCCGGCAAATACTTTCTTGGTTGTCGTGTCTAATCGAAATTGCATAGTAGTGTGGTTAGTCAACAATATCTTCAACGTCGGTAACTTCTTTCACAATAGTCGCTTGTGCGGTTGTAAGTGCCGCAGTCAGGTCGGTAAAGAACTCATCCTCTGCCTTGGTCAACTTCCCCGTCTTTCGGCTTGCCTGAAGTGACTGTGACGACTGCGCAATGAGTGTTGCGAGGCTTCCAAACTCGCGCTCGAGCACCGTCACTACCTCATGGGCCTCACGTGCGACACCACGCCGCATGCGCCGTGTCCTTCGTACGGTATAGACGAAGGTCACGAGGAGCAAGCCCGAGAGGGCGATGAGCGGAACAAGCACTGAGAGTACGTTCACCAAGAATGAACCGACGCGGAGATACCCTGGCGCTTGTACCGCCACACGTACCGGATCACTCATTTCACTCTGTGCGCCGTACTGATCGACCGCTCTGGCGGTGATATCGTATACACCCTCTTGGAGGGCTGTGTCAGGAATAAATGTGAATGCACCGTTTGCATCACTTCGGACAGACGTATCAATTGGATTTGCTCCCACGCGACTGAAGGTCACAATCACCTCAGCATTTGGCCTGGTAGCACCCTTAAAGACAGGAATAACACCAGCACTAATCACACTCGGCACCTCAGTAAAGACAGGCTTATCAAACGCGAGAATGGTAAACGAGAGCGAGCCGATGGTGCTGTTACCCGCTTCATCAAAAGCCTCAACGACGACTGTGTGGTAGCCCGGAGTGAGCGACGGGAGGGTAATGGTTCCAGTGTTCTCCGTATCAATAATTTCAATCGGTTCAGCGCCGTCGATTTGCACCTTGAATTTGAGCACCTTCGAAGTTGCGTCTGCAGTGCTCGCAACGAGGGTCTGGATAGGGTTTGAAAGATCGGCATCGGCTGGTAGCGAGAGCTCGAAGCGTGTCGGTGCGAGCGTATCAAGCGCCAAACGGTAGTGCGTCACTTTGCCCCAGCCATCGGCATTTTTAAACTGAACGTGGAAGTACTGCACACCCTCTTCGAGCGAAAGCTCAATACTGTCAATCGGGGTGTCATAGACGCGCGTTGGCACAGAACTCGAACGCTCATCAAGGAGCGTACGAACCGCAGTTACACCTGACGGAAGCGACCAGCTCAAACGAGCAGTTTTCTCTTTATACCAAAGCGCCTGGTCTGGGTGCGTGCCGGAGGTCACACTCGGTGCTGCAGGAGTATTTGCTGGTGGCACGTACTCAATCACCGTCTCAGGAGCAGGTGAAGACGTCTCAGCTGTTACGGTGAAGCTACCGCCATTCATCCCCGTCAGCACATTGGTGCCGCGCCCATCAGCCGCCAGCACAGAACCGTTGGCAAAATTCACACGGGGACTACCAGCACCTTTTGTTCTAAAGGTAACAGAAAGTACAGTACCGTTGCTGCCTGTATACCCGGTTGGTGTACCGCCACTAAAACTAATTGTACCGGCTGTGTTTGAGAACGATGGCTCGGCTGTCCAGAGATTAAAAATAGTTCCCTTACTCACGCTCACCACTGACAACTCACCAGGCTTAAAGCTAAGCGTTCCTTCAGCAGCATTAATATTTGCGCCAGAAGTATTGACGACCACGCGCGCGGTAAAGGTTTGGCCGGCAGCATACACACCAGTGCCCGGACTGACAGAGAGCGTGGCCGCTAAGGCACTATTGCCCCAGAGCAACAGACCAACCAGTACAACAAACTGGAGCACGTACCGTACGGCTGCTCGCTCTGTGTTGACTGATGTAATGGTTCTATAGTGCATAACGTGGGTACGAACTAGACTGATTCAGTCGGAGGTACGACTGGGTCTTCCGTCGTTGGCTGGGTTGCCTCAAGGAGCTCACGGGCACGACGGCGACGTACATAGAGGTACCCACCAATCACCATCATGAGCGAGACAATGCCCGCTGTAATTGCGGCGTACACCAAGAGTGCGTTCATGGTCATCGTACGCTGCGCTTCTTCCGGCACGAGTACAGCAAGATACTCATTACCCGCCTTATCAATGGCGCGAACACGAATGGTGCTATTGAGTGACTGGTCCTTAAGTACATACGGACTGCGTGCCTCTATCCACGGTGCTGTAACCTCGCCCCAGCGGAAGCTCCAGAAGTCGCTGAGTGGCTCCTCCATCACTTCGTAGTGGTCAATTCCTGACTGCTTGTCCGTGGTATTGAAGGTAATGAACCAGTCGTTACTAAACGCGTTAGGTGTGCGCTCGAGCATCACACTGAAGGCTTCAGGCGCCTGATCGTCTCGGGCAATTATGTCACCCCACGGGTTCGCTATAGCGCTTCCGACACTGGTATTGAGCGTGAGGTCTACTCCGTAGCGATTTAGCGTAGTGCGGGTGCCGTAGCCATCATTGAGGTACACCTGGGTTGCTTCCGCCACTTCCACACGTCCCATGCTACTTGTGGTACTAGAACCGCCACCAACGACGAAGCCTGGCGATTGAAATACAACGTCGACGATGTTATTGGTCAGGCGCGGATCACCCACAATACGACCGCAGTAGCCGTTTGGAATGCCGCCAGCGAAGGTAATCGTGCGCGCGTCACGATTAATAACTGGCTCCTCAACCCAAATACTCATGATTGACGCACCTCGAGAGATATCGATAGGCTCAACATTCTCGGTGTAGCTCAATACGCCGTCTATCGCATTCACGCACTCATCTTCATCGACATCAAGACGTAATGACAACTTTATGCTGTCACCCCGATTGAGCTCAGCTGTAGTTGGCGATAAGTAGAGCGTCGCAGCAGCCGCTGTGTTACTAAAAAACACACACGCACAAAGCAGCCCGACGCTCATCCCTAGCACTTTCATAGATACTCAAAGTATATAGTACGGCTGGTTTTTTCTCGTGAGTGTTATACACAAACAAAAGCGCACCTTGGGAGAGTGTATGACCTATTTGCATGACCCGGCTAGTATCTTTGCGCTTACGAAGAAGACAGGCGGTGTGCACTGCGACTGTAAGCCGACCCACCATGTTAGGTAGGATTTGTTTTTTTACATGTTCAATGTACAAACAAAAAACCCACCTCGTGGTGGGAGATAGGGTTTTTTGTTATATGCTCTCCTATTGCAATGGGAGGGCTAATACGCGACTTAGCCTATTTGTTCTGTTCGTTAGAAGGTTGGGGTTGCGATGTAGGTAAGTGTAGTTGAGTAGTCATCAGCAGCTTCCTGCAATGCACTAATCTCTACCTTGTACCCAATCGTTGTTGTACCCACACCCACTCCTGCACCATTTACTGGCCCATCGTGCTGCATGATCTCGCGAGGAGACGTACTGGCTGCGATGAACTCACTGGTGCCAAATTGATCTACACCCCGTGAAT
>JACCDT010726759.1_pt1 | contig 21497 bp, 29 predicted proteins | sample 7446291 | NCBI WGS metagenome assembly JACCDT01 (sample SAMN15323446, study PRJNA562643) | freshwater metagenome | isolation source: river surface water | place: USA:Blue River Watershed | collected 2017-08-17 | reverse complement strand
TCGGCCTGCGTTGCAATCTCGATAACGCCCGCCGTGCTCTCCGATGCCGCATTGATCCCCGTCACCGTCTGCCAGACAGTATTAGTCGCATCACGGACCTTGAGCACGTTGCCTGACGTGTCGAACCACACCATGCCAGCAACGGGAGAACCCGGCTCGGAAGCGGATGTGACCCAGATGTCATCAAACGCCTCTTTCGACGCTGCGGCGTCCTCCGCATAGCCCCGAGCGCCTTTGAACCCGCCGCTGACAACAGAGGTCGAAGTCGCCCATGTGGAAGCCACGACCTCGGAATTGTAGGCATTCGTGGCCGACGTTGCGGCGTTGCCGGCTGACGTGGACGCGGCAGATGCGGAACCAGAGGCATCGTTCGCGTAGCCGCGCGCGCCCTTCAGCCCGCCGTCGACCGCGCTGGTGGAAGTCGCCCACTCCTTCGCGGAACCGGCGGCGGGATCGCCATCGCCCGTTCCGCCAACAGCCCATGACTTTGCTGAGTTTTCCGAGCCCTCGACAAAGCCGCTGGTCTTCTTCGCCCAATCCTCGGCAAGCTGCGCATCGGCTGCGGTAATGGCGAGCGCTTGGGCCTTGTTGACCGCATCGTTGTTGTCGACTGCATCGGCGACGTTCGTGATGCGCTGGCTGTTCATGCTCACCGAGCCGTTCGGCGCGGCAAGCTCGTTCAGGCGCTGGCGGAAAAGAAAGCAGTCGGTCCCATTGGAGAGGACAATGGCATCAGCGCCGGCCGCAACCGTTGCCGCAGACCCGCCGCTCGGCGCAAGCGTGATGGCCTGAGAAGCCGAATTGCGGATGAAATACCACTTCTCGACGCTCGGGATCGTGATAGCGGTTCCCGACGCATTGGCATTCGAGAAGATGAGGATTCGCTGGCGACTGGTATCGCTCTCGCCGTTCTTGGTGTAGGTCGCGGACGACAGGTCGAAGGTAGCACCGCCGCCGAGATTGACGCTCTCCACGCCGTCCAGCGCCTCGTCAAACAGGTCCGTCGTGCGCTGGTTTAAATTCTGTCCCCAGACATTTAAACCCTCCCCGGTCGCCTGCTTTTCGGCGCGGATGCGCGACGTATAGGTGCTCGGCATCGTTACCTCACGCCGTCGTGTTGTCTTCGATAAGGCCGATGCCGGCCAGTTCGGTGAGCAGGTCTTGCAGCGCCGCGCCGGTAAATCGGCTTCCCGTGACGGACGGGGCATTAGCGCCAATCCGCGCATCAAGACGCGCCTTCAGGCTGACGTTTTCCGCCTCCAGCGCGGCGATACGCCTGCGCAGGACTGCGGTCACGAGGTTCACCTGATTGACGACATCGCGCAGTACATGAGCGACGTCCGGCCCGCCATCGGCGATGACGCGCTCAAGGTCGGAGGAGGCCATTACGGGGTCGGGCCTTTGACGCGCACGGATGCCCGCGCCCATTTGGAGCGAAGGTCCTCATCGAGCAGGCCGCGCTTCAGATTGTCGTAGAGTGCGCCCCATACCGGTATCCGCCCGTCGTCCATCATGAACGCTGCGGCCTCAATGAGCGAGCCATAGAGATAGAGGCCGGGGCATTTCGTCAGAAGCCAGTTCGTGCTCGCCGTCGCCAAATCCGGGATCGCCTCATAGTAGCGAAGCACAAGGTTTGATGACGAGGCGGGCCACGTCTTGATATCGGAACCCATGACAGCAAAATACTTGGCAGTCCCCGCCGACGCGGACGCGAACTGTTCGTCCGCGAAGCTGGGGTCGGCCACCGCCAACACCCGTCCGCCGGCATCCTTCACCTCAATGAACTCAAGGTAGCCTGCCGGCAGAGGCCCCGAGCCGCTCGTAATCGTGACGGTTGCCTGATCTTCCATGTCGCGGCAACGCAATTCCCGGTTGAGGCGGGAGTGGGCCAGAGCAATCAGGTCCGGAACCGCAGCCGCAAAGCCCGTATCGCCGTCACGCATCGCGTGAGTGATGATCGCGGCCTGGAGTTCGGTGTAGTTGGACAGCGCCATCAGAGATTGCCCCGGAACGTGCGCAGCTTCTGATTGTCGGAATCATTCAGAAAGCGCTTGATCCAGCCTTCATCCCGATCGTGGACGGCCTTGGCGAAGTCGCCGTGATAGTAGACGCCGTTCGGGATCGACGCGACGACGCGACCGTCACCCCAACGCTGCCCATACGACGCGTTGTAGCGCTCACGGTTCGCCTCGATGACCGGATCGACGCGATAGACGTGGCACACATGCGTCACGCCATTGTCGTCAGTATGGACCCATGCGCGGACATCGAACCGGCATGGGTCGGAGACGAGCTTGCCCTTGCCCTCGAAAGGGTCAGCGAGGAAATCCTCGTCCATGGTCAGCCAAGCGCCTTCGCGATCTGACGATGCGTGTTCGGGGTTGGCAGCGCGCGACCGTCTGCCAGAACGCGTTCCGCGTCGGTGACGTGCAGGATTGCAAGACCCGCCGAAATGCGCTCATGCCCGCGAGAGCCGTCAGAAGACTGCTGATCGAAGAACTTCCCGTCTTCGCCTAGCAGATAGCGCGGGACGTAATTGCGCTGAAGCAGCACTTCGACCGCGCCATCACCAACAGGCCTCGGCGCGGGTTCCGGCTGAGGAGCCGGTTCGACTTCCGCCAGCAGTTTCAACTCTTCGAGGATTTCGCCTTTGGTGTTCGGGATGTTCTCGCCGATCAATTCCTTGGCGCGCGCCTTCCATTGCATGAAGGGGGCCTTGTCGGCGGCTTCGATCAGTTCGCGGGCAGACAGAGACATGATTGCTCCTGTGAGAATGGAAAGGGCCGCTCACGCAGAACGGCCCGTCCGGGTGGTGTTAGTCGTCAGCGCCCATGAAGCCCCAGACGTAGAAGGAGCCGGTCACATCGATGGTGGAGTTCGCATCGATGGTCGCGGCGGAGCCCGACCAGTTGAGGTACAGGTCGACCGCAGTTGCGGTGCCATCCAACGGGGTCTGCGCCGCAGTGACGGTCGTGGCGTTAAGCCCGGTGGACGGCAGGGTGATCGACTTCGTTGCCGCGAAGTTGACTTCCGTACTGGTCAATGCGCCATCGCCAGCGTCCGCCGCGGCGGAGCCGAACGCGATGACGAAGGCCGCGTCATTCGCCCCGCCCGTGAGCGCGGAGCCTTCCGTGAAGCCGCTCCAGGTGTGGGACGAACCCAGCACCTGAACGACGCCCTCGTTGAAGTCGAATATCTTCAGCGAGCCGGATGAGCCGGAGCCGGCGGCGTCCGTGACGGTCACGCGCGCTGCCGTGAAGGTGAACTTCATCGAGAAGAAGCGGCCGTTGACGCTGGCTTCGGTGATCTTGACGGAGCCGGACGCCGGCTGCGCCGCAATCGTACCAATGGAGGCGAGCTTGTCGCCCCATGCGGAGTTGTGAGGCATGGTGGTGATCCTTCAGATCAGGAAAGGGAGAAGAGAACGGGCGGCCGAAGCCGCCCGAAAGGCTTACGAGCTGGCGGTCATGCCGTAGAGGTCGGCTGCAACGCCGTGAGCCGCCTCATTATCTACTATCAACGTTACCTCGGCCTTGAGGACGCCCGGAATGGCATCGCCGTCCTTCTTGACGTCCTTGTCCTCCTTGATGCGGCGGAGCCAGCCAAGGCGGGCCTTTCCGTCATCGATGAGGTAGGCGTTGCGGGCGAGCGACGCGCCGACGCGGGCCATCTGGCGGTTCGGGATGACGTCGATCCGGCCGAAATCGGACAGATAGACATCGGCCGCGCCGACGATGGTCCCTTCCGACTTGCCGTCCAAGGGCATGCGAAACGCAGCCACATTCGTGTCCGACATGAAGGTGGAGAAGACGCGCTTCACATAGGGGCTGACCATCAGCTTCTTCGGGCTGCCACCCGACTTGTAGGTGGTCTCGATGACGCCATCGAGGATGGTCTTCGTGAAGGCGCGCTGATCGCCGTTGGTCGCCGCATCAACCACGCCCGTAGACGAGTTGAAGCCGCCGGACGAGCCGTTCGTGCCCATGGAATCGTTCGACGCGAGCCATGCGCGGAGACCCGCCATGCGCGGCGGCACCGAGCCGGAGCCGGCGACCGAAGCCTGGTTCATGAGAATGGCCGCCTCGATGTCGATGCGGATTTCCATGCCCTTCTTGGTCTTCTGGTAGGCGACCTCGGACTTTTTGCCGGCCTTGTCCACCGCCTCCTGAGTTTCGGCAATCAGCCAGGTCTTGTCGAAGATCTGGGTATAATTGCCGACCTTGGAGGGAGCATCGGTCGGGTCGAACGTATAGGTGAAGCCCTGCACATTGGCGTTCGACGTATCCGGCGTCGCCAGAGAGTCGAGAGGCCATTCGTGCTTGGTGGCTTTGACGGTGCGCGCGCCGCTGTTCAGCATCGAATATGCCGGGGTTTCGTCCGGCGTGATGAGGCTGATGAGGTCGTGCAGGTCTTCGCGGTTCGTCGCCGCGCCGTCGTAGGTATCGTAGGCGTTTACGAGCTGGGGCATGATCCCGGTTCCTTCAATCGAGTTCTGCGACAAGGCGGGCGATGTCGGTCACCGACCCACCGGTTCTGCGCGCTCGGCTGATGAGTTCCTGCCGTTTGGCCGCTGCTGCCGCCTCCGCCGTCTGCCGTTTGCCGGGTTCCGCCACCGGAGGCGTTTGCGCCTGCGTGGCTGCCGGCTTCGGCTTTGGCGGATCGGCTTTAAGCTTGCGGTACTTGAGCCCATCCATGGCGAGATCGGCCATGCGCATGACGCGATGATCGACCGCCTGACCGTATTCCTGCGGGGAGAAGCCCAAATCCTGAGCCAACTGCACATAGTCAGCATGGAACTTCTCCCGCTCACTCTTGTCACGCAGACGAGGAATGGCGGTGAAAAGGGCCTGCTGCTGTTCTGCGATGTAGGCCTTGGTCTGGACTGCCTGCTGCTGCTGGTTTGCCTGCGCCTGCTGCGCCTGCGCCCATTGCAGCTGCCGCAACTCGTCTATCTTGCGGTTCCGGTAGACAACGGCCTTCTGATACTCGGCCTGCTGTTCGAGGAAACCAACAGGATTGGACGGGTCATAGACGGGTGGTTCAGGCTCCTGCGGGATCGCCGCCTGTGCGTTGGCGATGGCCAGCGGGAGAGCCTGGGCAAGGAACTGCTCTTTCTGAGCGTGCTGGGCCTGAGCATCGCGAAACTGCTGCACGCGGGCAGTCAGTTCCCGTTCGATCTCAGGCAGCTTCCGAATCTTGTCGATGTTCTCGTTGACGAACTTCTTGTCGAACTCGAAGCCGTCACGCAGACGCATCTTCTTGTCCGGAGAAATCCGGTCCCAATCGATGAACTCGACCTCTTCGGGTTGAGTTTGCGCATCTTCCGCCTCTGGCCCTGTCGACACGGCCGCCTCAGCGGTCTCGGTCGCGGCCTGTGCGGCTTCCGCATTGACGGGGGCGCTCGCTTCAGCCGGGTTGGCCGCTTCGGCGTCCTCATTGTCCATCCATCGCTGAGCTGCGTCATCGATAGACAGGATTGCCGGCATATCGCCCGCAGGCGTAGCCGTATTCTCCCCGCCCGCAGGCGCGGAAGTTACATTTTCCGTTGTCATGGAAGATTCCCAAGTTCCACGGCCGGGAATCGGACCCGACAGTGAGCGGACGCACCGCGTTCATGGACTTGTCGCGCCGTGTCGTGGCGCTGACGATGCGAGGCCGGAGCCTCGAATTACGCAATCTTCGGCTGCTGCCGGGCTATTACCTCACCTTCGGTCACGAAGGCCTGCAATTGGGCCTTTACGGCCCGAATGGCGTTGATCTGGTTGACCTTATCCCTGCGCTCAAGGTCCATTTCAGGGCCAAGCGCCAGCAGAATTTCAAGATTGGCGCGCTCAAGTCCTTCCAGCGCGTCCTTCATCACGTCGGAATCCAGAAATTCCTTCGCGCGGCGCGCTCGGTCGGCAATGGCGAGGCGTTCGGATTCGGTCATCAGACCCCCGGAGCCGTAATGTTGGTATCAGCCACGGGCGGGCGCTGAATCATCTGCATGGCGTTCGCCTCTCGCGTCAGTTGCGCTTCGAGAAGCATTTCTTCACGCTTCAGCGAGGCTTTCTGCACGGCAATTTCGCGGTCCAGTTCGATCTGGGCGGCCGCCTTCTCGCGCATGAGCTGGATTTCCTGCTGGCCGCGCTCGCGGTCGGCCTGCATCTGCATGGCAGAGCGCTCACGAGCCGCGTTGAGGTCGATGAGCGCCTTTTCCTGCGCAAGTCTGGCGTCGGAAGCGGCTTCCATGTTCTTGCGCTCGATGTCGGCCTTGAGTTCGGCTTGCTGGAGCTGCAACTTCGCCTGCATCTCCATCATTCTCGGATCGGGCGGCGGCGGCTTCTGCGCTGACTGCGCGCGCATCTCGGCTATTTTCTCCTGCGAGATGTTCGGGAAATAGCTGCCCGGGTTCGACAAGCCCGCAGCTTCCGCCATCTTGCGGTCGGTATCCGAGATATGGCCGATGTTGCAGAACTCGTTGAACGGGCCAAAGACGCCAACGTATTCCTTCTGCGCGTTCCGCACGCCCATGAGCATTGCGATGTCGCGGTCGCGGGTTCCGGTCCCGAGACCGACATTCACGGTCACGTCCATGTCCGCGTCCCAGCCGCGCGGGTCCATCGCAACCCACTCGCCGCGCAGACGTATCGTGCGCGGCCGGTCCTGATACTTGGTGATAAGCTTCAGGCAGCAGGAGAAGAAACGCTTCAACCCGCCGAAATTCGCGATATTCCGGGCGTACTCCTCGGTCTTGGAATGCGCCTGATCGGCCGCCATCGCGCTGGCCGTCGCGGTCTGGTTCTGGAGCTTGTCCAGATCGAGCGCCATTGCGTCTTCGGAAATCCCGGTACGGCGGCGAAGCACCTTGTCGCTGTATTCCAGAATCGGGGCTATCTGCGGCGCGATATACTCCCGCTCGACGGGCTGCACGACAGGCGCGCCCGGCGCGACCGTGCTCTTTGCGAGAATGATCCCGCCAAAAGTCGGGTTAACCACCTCGCCCATCGATGTCGGCTCAATCGAGCCCTGATACACGATCTGCTGAGGATTGATGATCTGGTACATGTTGTCGATGATGCCGCGAAGGCCCATCGTCTTGATCTGCGACATGTCATAGGCATCGTCGTAGATGCAGCCGCCGCGCCAGGTGTGCGCACGCGGGTCAGGCACGACGTCCGAGAACGGGAGGTCGTCACCCCATTCCTCGTTCGACAGGATATGCTTCTTGCTGGAACCGCCGGCCGCGATGATCCGGCGGCGCTCGGCAATTCCGTCCCCGTCATAGTCGATCAGCACATAGCATTCGTACCGCTTGACATATTCGGTCGAATGATCCGGCGGATTATCGTCCGCGTCCATCAACTCGTCACGGTCGCGACGCGCCTGCGTCATCTCGTCCGAGTCGAAGGCCGGGATTTCGTCCACCTTGTCCTTCGGGAAGCCCTCCTTGACGAGGTCAGACCTTGTGACACGGGAAACATGAGCGCAGAAGCGCACCGTCTCATCGAGCGCCTTGGCTGTACTGTCGATCAGAAATTCCTCGTCCGGGACCGCCGCCGCCCGCAACCGGCCGGATGACTTGATGCGCTTGATCTTCACGTCGTGAAGCATCTCAGGCTGCGGGATCGGCAGGCCCATGGCTATGAGCTGTTCCGCCCCGCCAGCCTGATCGATCAGCGCCTGCGCTTCAGGAGGCATCTGGAATTCCGGGTCTGGATATTCGGTATGCTCCAGTTCCTCATCAAAGTCGTCGGCCGACAGAAGCATGTTGTATGCCGCCGCATCAAGGCCGGCAAACTCGTCCGTTGCGTACTCCGGCGTCTTGTCCCACCAGTGCTTGAGAATGCCGTTGCCGATCAGGATTCCGTCCGAGAACGCGTCACGAAAGAGCCTGTAGCCGTTGCACTCCTTCATGACCACATAGTTGACGTAATCCGTCGCCTGATCGGCATACTGCTCATGCTCTTCCCGGGTCGGCTCGTATACCGCGACGCGATCAGACGAGAAAAACACACGCAACAGGCTGGGCAGAATGAGGCCGTGCAAGTCCGCGACGTCACGGCTAACAATCTTCGACCGGCCTTCTACCGGCGGCAGTTCCGGTATCTTGCCGTTGAAATAGTCCAGCGCTGCTTCGCGATGCTTCGCGCGGTCGGTCTGGGTGTAGTTCAGGGCGTCCGCGATCTGCCCGTCTATGACGCGCGCAAGATCATCGTCCGACATCCTGCCGGTACGTCGAGCCATTCAGACTTCCTTGCAATCAGACGATCGAGAGAGGCTTGCGCGCGGGGAGAACGATCTTCGAGCCGGCGGCACGTTCACGAAAGAACCACGCCATGATCAGCGCGTCGGCATCATCGGTGGATGACCCGAGGCGCTTCTTGATATCTTCCTTCGCCTCAACCTGAATCTTGACGCCGCGCAGTTTCCATTTCGGCGCGGTCAATTGCGCCTGCAAGCGCACATCCGGCGGTATTTCGATCACCGGATCATTGGAGGGATCGAGGTCTTCACGCAGCCGCCACCAGCTTTCAGCGCGCAAATTCAGAAATTCGAGTTTCTGATCTCTTGTCTTGGCTGCGGTGCCTTCTGACGCCACAAACGGCTCAGCATCTATGCGATGATGCGTCTTCAGATGATCGCGCGCCGATCCTCCCCACCCACCAGTCAGATCGATCGCGATCAGACAATCGTCACGCCGCGTGTTGAGCACCATCATAGCGACGGACGGACCATCCGGCGTATTCTTTCCCTTTTCGCGCACAAGGGCTTCAAACCGGACGCCGTGCAGCGGCGCAAGCACCGTAGCATCGCCTCCGCCCTGCGCCACATCGACGCCAAGGCAGAGCATCTTCGGCCGTTCTCTGTTTTGGTTCCTGCGCCATCTGTCGTGAGCCAACAGCAGCCAGTCGGTCGGTATGACCTGATACGGGTCGTCCTCCCTCCCGGCCATGAAGTCGCCATGCAGGAGTTGAGACCGAAGCGGCTCAGGCATCGCATTGATCTGCGCGCGATAACCGGTGTCCCGAAGGTAGAGATTGTCATCAAGCTTGGACGGGATGAACGTGCGCGACAGCGCCTCGTACTCGACGCCGTCGATCACATGCTTGCCGGGGCCATCCACCCATACGGTGCGGATTTCGCTTCTGTCACCTACCGTGATCGCCCACCGCAGCTCACCGGGCTCCGCAGGATTCGGGAATGCCGGATCAAGCCAAGGCGCGAACCATTCAACCAGCCATTGACCATCGCCGCCGATCGGCGGGTTGGAGCCTATAACAGCCCTGCATCGCACCCCATCAGCCGACCGGAGCCAACCCAGGACGAAGTTGACCTTGTACGCGGTAAGCTGCGCCCCCTCGTCAAAGCCGATGAAGTCATGCGGCCTGCCTTGCCACGACAGTTCAGAGCCGGGGTTCTCCAGATGCCCGCACTCGATTAGCCGGTTGTCGTCTGTAACGAGGCGCTTCTTGTTGCTGTCCGACTTGGCGTTGTTCGGGCTGATTTCCAGCAGACGATCCCAGAAGCCCTCCAGATCTGTCGATTGCCGGCGGAAAATAACCGAACGACGATGCTGCGTCAGCGCAAGGCCGCACAGAAGGTCGGATTTGCCGCCGCCCGCCGCTCCGCCATAGAGCAGGAGATCGGCCTCGGAGAAAAACGCTTCAGTCTGAGGCCCCGGTTGCGGCAACCACTTTTGCGACAACTCCTTCTCAAGCGTCTTGTCGAGGTCCGCCTTATCCTCTGGCGACATCTCAGCCAGAAGCGCTTTCAGGTCAGCAAACCCGTCCACAGGGCTCAGGCCTTACCGGATACTTCTCGCTTGGCCTTCGAGGCGAGGAATGCCATGGCCTTGGCGCGGTCCAGATCGGAGACTTCGCGCATTTCAATAGGACCGCCGTTGGGGCCGGAATGCTCGACCCTGTCCTTGAACATGCCGAGATGCCGGCCGATATCGACCAGCGCCGCCCGCTTGTCGTGCAGCTTGATCTTGACGCCGCCCGTTGTGTTCTGGCTGACTTCGGCTATGGCAGCAGCCGTTTCGTCATCCAGTTCTTCGCTGGCGACCATCTGGACCGTGTTCGTCACGACGGTCTTGATCACCGCGATGTCGCCACCGTCAGGATTGTCCTCTTCGGTAATCATGGCGCTCTGCCACTTCACCGCCCGGCGAATGTCGGCAAAACCGATCTTGGCAAGCTCCTTGAGAACACGATCGGCCGTGATGTCTGTGCGCTCGGCACGCGATTTCATCGCAGCCTCAACAGCCGCCGCAACCTTAACATTTGCTAGCAACCGTGATCCTTCGGCTGAGGCACTTAACTCAGCGTACCCGGCCCGAATTGCAGCCTGCGTGGCATTGAGATCGATGAGGTATTCACGAACGAATGCGCGCTGTTTCGGCGTCAGTTCGTTTTCCCATTCCTCGGCTTTGGTCATGTGTACTTACAGCGGACGCACCGCTGCCCTTGTGCAGCCCGTCACGCGTCCGCAAACGCGCACTGGTTGTTGGTCGCCGTATTCCCCTGATTGACCGTGGCGCATATGGTCCGCCCGAAGGCGCTTGATGGCAGGCAGGCATGGCGCGAGATAGCCTTTGTACTCAGCCACGGGATTGCTCCGGGAGGAAGTGAGTCAGGCCTCGCAGCCGCATCGCCGCTACACGCAATGCTATGTCGTCTGGGACAGTGAACCAGCCGGAGAATTTACAGCCGTCGCATAGATCGTACGGTTCGTTTTCCGCCGCACAATACCAGTGACCAAGACCGTTAACTTCACCGTAGTACATAAACTGGAGCCCGCCGAAGTCATCATCAACCACGATAATGATGGTTCCATCCCGAGGCGCGGTCGCCATAGACCGCAAAACCTGATCCTTCATCCCTGCACCTGTCAGCACCATTGAGGACCGCAGGGAAGCTGGCTGGTGCGGGCCAGTTTTCGCGCCGTCGCGCTATCCCTGCGATGATGATTGCGGTTTTCAGTACCCGCGCACGCGCTCGAAGAAGGTTTCGCCTTCAGGGTTGGGCGCGAAGCGGTTTCCCTGAGGACGGCCGCCGCCAGTGGCTGCCTTCTTGTCCTTGTCGTCCTTCGTTCCGAGCAGTTGCTTGAGCAGATCGGATTCGGGATCGGTGAAGGCGTCCATGAGCATCTGGCTGATAGAGCCGTCCTTGAAGCCCATGATGTTCGCGGCCTCGGCGGGGTTGGAAAGCAGCGGGTTCGAGTAATCCCAGAAGCTGCCCGGCATCATCGCCTGATGCATCGTCCCCTGACGCGCCGCCTGCTGCCATGCGGGCACGTTCGTCTGGCCCGGATTGTTCAGCATCCGGTTCAGATATTCGTCGGTGCCGGCAACGTTCTGCCTGACGGCCTGCATTCCCTGGTTCTGAAGGATCGGGTCGAGATGTTGGGCGACGCCCGCCTGCATGTCGCGGCCAAGAAGCTGCTGGAAGGCGGAGTTGAGCGCCGGCAGCGTGGAGGACACGTTCTCCTGCGATACGCCCTGCTGCTGGCGGTTGCCCCAGTAGGATGTGTCGGCCGCATCCATCGGAAGACCGAGAGCAGCGTAGATGTCAGCGATGCTGAACGAGGTTGGGGCGAGTGCGTCAGTCGGCGCGGTAGCCGCCTGCGCGGTATCGGTCGGGATTGGAGACGGTCTTGGCCGCCCCTGCGAAACGACCGTGAAATCTTCGCCGGGCCTGAATAGCAGGTCCTTGTAGCCAGATCGCCGCCCGGCCAAAGGGTCCACTTCCGGGCGGTACAGCATGTCCTGAAGCGGGCTGTTTCGGTTATAGGCGCTGCCGGCCAACGCGTTGTACGGAGTAGCTTCGCCGGATGCCGCTGGCATCTTCATGAGCATGTTTGTCATGTTCTGCCCTACCCCTCTCGGTGACGGATGAAGCCGATGGGCGGCGTCTTCCGGCGCGCCATGATCGGCTTCCCGGCGGGATCGAGGACGCCGATGTCGATCAGTTCTTCCTGCTCGAATACCGTTCGCGCGAGATAGTTCTCACCGTCCGGTTCCGCGCTCATGTCGGCCGATCTGGGTCTGACCAGGTATTCGCGCATCACGATGGATTCCGTTGTGCTCGACGGCTTGATACAGTCGCCTCGTGAAACTCGCCCTCGCCGCCTTACTCCTGCTCACCGCGCCTGCCTTTGCCGGCGACATCGTGGGCAGGGCCGATGTGGTGGACGGGGACACGATCGATATTGGCAAGGTGCGCATCCGTCTCGACGGCGTGGATGCCCCTGAAAGCTGGCAGACATGCCATGATGCGGCCGGCAAGCTCTATCGGTGCGGTTCTCGCGCTGCCGAGGCGCTTGATGAATTGCTTACCGCGTCACGCCCTACGAGATGCAGGCAGATGGATACGGATCGATACGGCCGCGTTGTCGCGATATGTTGGACGAATGCCGGACAGGATGTTGGCGAATGGATGGTTGCCAACGGATGGAGTTTTGACTGGCCTAAATATTCCCGCCACAGATATGCGCCTGCTCAGCGGGTTGCCGCGAGCAAGAGGCTTGGTCTTTGGTCGGGACGGTTCGACTGGCCTTGGGAACTACGAGCCCTCAAACGAAACAAGCGGCCCTAAGACCGCCTGCTTCCCTTGGAGTGCTCAGCCATTCGTCGCGGCGACACGCTGCGCGATACCAACCAGTGCCCGACCTTACCCCGCTCGGTCTTCGAGCTGAGAACAAATTTACAAATTATCCTTGCCTCTCTTCGCTGCGCGAGACAAAGCCTTGCCGGGCCCGACTACGCCTCGCTATGGATACCCAAGCAATGCAATGTTAATTGTTGAGCCTAGGCAACCTTCTTAAGCTGACCTTCCTCCTTCGCGACCTCCCATTTGGAAACGACGAAGCGCCCGAACGGTCCCTTTCGGGCCGGGCGAAAATCGCCAAGCCCAACTTTCTTGCCAGCATCGTCCACGACGGCACGAACAAGCGCTGGCGAGAACATCGTGCCGTCCACATCGAGCGTGAAACTAGCGTGCCATTCATCAACGCGGGGCCGATGGCACATGATGCGCCCGCCGGTTGAAGGGATGACGACCGATCGACTGTCCACTTCCCAATCCGTCAGCATCTCACCGTCTGCGTTGGTGAGATTGCAGACCAGATCATCCACCATCAGTCCGGCAGGGATGAGCGACGTTTTCATGGTCGTCAGCTTCGACTTCCCAGCCTTGTGAAAGGTGCCCGCCGCGATGATGCAGGCGAATATGTTAGGGCCGGGAATGAAGAGATGCCCAGCCTGATCGGCGTAGCGCTTTGCTTCTGCCTGATCACGCGGGGTCCCCTTGTCTCCTCGGAAACTGACTGACGTTCCACCAGACACCGCAACTTCTGCCGCCTCCGTGAAGCGGTTCATGATGAGCGGCGTAATTCCCTGAATTGTGACGTTGATCTTCACTCCAAGTCTCCATGGTTTGCCGTTGTATGCAGCGCCGGGCTTGGCCGCGCCCTACCGAAGTTGGCGCCGCCCGACCTAGCCAAGCCCGACGCGGCTCGGCCTATCGGCGTTTACAAAAGCAAACCTAAGGTATACTAATCAATACGTCAACAACAAATATACGTGGAGTTCACCGTGATTGACCGAATCGATGCCCTTGCATACGTTGCGGCCATGATCACGCCTGCCCAAATCAGAGCCGCCCGCGCGCTCATCGGCTGGAAGCAATCCGATCTCGCCGCTGCATCTGGCGTTTCTGAAATCTCAATCAAAAACATCGAGAGGGGCGCCACAGACCCTAGAGGCAGCACTCTCTCATCAATCCAAAGCGCGTTCGCCAAAGCTGGCGTGGTATTCCTTGACCCCGGCGATACTCGCAATGGCGGGCATGGGGTACGTCTTGGTTAGACCCTGCCTTGGGAGGCCCGCCGCATGAAGCGGGGGAGTTAGCGGCCGTCCTGAATTGCTGCGAGGGCCGGGGCGCAACTCCCGACTTTCAAGCGGGGCCGGAACCACGCTGTCCCGGTTCTTCGCTCGGCCTGCGTGAAGCCGCCTCGCATCTCGTTTCCCGCAGTGGCGGGGAATCTGCTAGCTACCTCAGCGCCGTGTTCACATCCCTGAATGTGCAGCGGAGCAGCGCGGCTATCGTCGCGACGCCGACGCCGCGAGCGAATAGACGCCTGATCTCCGCGTAGAGCGGTTCGGGTCGCACGAGATGTCCTGATTTTTTGGAGCGGCCCGCAATGGGCCATCGGCGCAATGCGCCAGCTTGTGATTTGTCTGCCTTATTCGGTTACCGCAGTCAATCCCTTTTTGCACGTCGGTCCTCATTTGTTGTGCGCTCCCTATAGAGCGACAAATCATGCTTGGACGGCATCTGGTACTTCGTGACGGGCTTGCTGGAGGCCTTTACGGCAATGCCCCATATTCTCGCCAAGTCATCGAGCGACGTGCGCAGATTGTCCGTTGCGGTCAGCCTGTCGCGCTTCGCGGTGTAGATTTCCGTCATCGCAGCCCCTTCCCCGCACACCCGGCGAACCAGCTCGTAGTTTCGTTCTCCCAGCACATGCTCGGCCTCAGCCAGCTTCCGAGCCGCCGCCATTTGAGCTACGTCGATCGGGTCGGCGATCTGGCCGCCGTCGACCTTGTCCCGGCTGTAGTCGATCGCTTGAGCGCCCGCGCCGCCGGTGGCCTCCCAATGCTTCCTGAACCGCAGAGCCGCTTCCGCCTGCCCCTTGTCGATCAACTTTCGTGCAGCCAGGGTCCCGACTGCGCTTTCCCGCACATTCACCGCAGCGCGAATCTTACGCGGGATACTCGTCTCGCCCTCAAGGTCAGGCCGCCAGTATGGATTATCGACAAACTCCGTCTGCAATTCGATCTTGCCGAATGTCAGCGGGTTCTTCTTCCGCCGCTTCCTGATCTTGCCCATCCACAGTCCCTTTTTTTGAGTTTCGCCGCCTGTTGTGCTATGTGCGGCATTGGATCGTTCGGGACTGATTTGGAGCCGCTGCCGGGGTTATTCGGTGGCGGTTTTTTCTTTGGCCTCACATCAGCCTGAGATAACCGTAGGCGTTCCGGCGGCCGGAGCCGATGGCGTGGGGGTCTGTCGCCTGCGTCGGCTTTGCAATGCGTTTCGGTTTTGGCCTTGGCGGACGCGGCTTTGGACCGACGATCTGACGCGGCGCTACCCCGTTCCTCGCTGCAAGCTTGCGGACATAGCCCGGGTTGACCCCGTACTTGCGGCCTATGTCGGCCGAGTTTCCCCCGGCCCGGTAGGCTGCGATGATCTCGTCCTTCTCGCGCTGGCAGAGGCGTGCCATGTTGGCCGATCCCTATCGCAACGGCCTTAGCCCGCGCCCCTGTCCTGCCCTTTTCGCGACCCAAGCGCTGACGCCGTGGATCACGCTCGTATGATCCCTGTTGCCCAAAAGCCGGCCGATATGCGGATAGGACATGTCAGTGAGGCGGCGCGACCAGTACATGACGAACTGGCGCGCGAGGACGACACGCGCGTTTCGCCCGCTACCGATGATCTCTGATTTCCGTACATCGAACGTCAGCGTAGCCCTGCGCATGATGACGCTGAACGTCGTGCGGCGACGACGCGCTGCGATGAACTGTTCCCTGTCGCTCTGGATGAGCGCGCGATGAATGGCGGATTCCTGCTTTAGCGATGCGACCGCATTTTCCAGCCCGGCCACGCGAACCTCCATCGCGGCCAATGCCCTGTCGCGCTCGATTTCGCTCATGCGCGCCTTCTCCATATCTACCTTCGCCTGCTTGGCCGCTTCCGCCCGCGCCTGCCTTTCCGCCTTCGCCACTTCAGCCCGCTTCGCGCGCGCTTGTTCCGCGAATACGGGCGACAGGCCGCGATACTTCGCCCAATCCTTTTCGTTTTCGACCAACATCAGGCTACCCTCTCTTTTGCGCTCGAATTACCCCGCCGCATGTATGGCGGCGGGTTTCTATACATCTCTGCCAACGCTTGATTGCGGGCGCGATGCCAATCCTCGTTGGTCTGGACGTGGAGGTCTTCGGGAATGGCGACGCCCCATTTGTCCGCGAGGATAACCATCGCATCCAGGCCAGCGGCGTTCGCGGCGGCAAGCTCATTCATCCGTTGCTCGCTACCAACGGCATGATTGAACATCGGCATCTTGAGGCGCATCCGCGCGCGCTCGCCGTCATTCGAGTACCGAAACGGCTCGATGCGACGATGTTCGGGTATCCGCTCCGGAACGACAGCGGTCCTGACGATGCGCGCCAGCTCTGGCGGCGTCGGCACATAGCGCGGGTTGACGTCGCACTCGCCGCGCAAGAACTTCGAAACCCCGGCCCTGATGGCATCGAGGCTTAACCCCCGCAGCGCCTCGACGTAGGCCAAGACGACCGTCGCGGGGTCAGTTCCTCGCTGGAATGGCAGGGCGTTGAACAGCACCTTCAGAGCCTCCCCAATCTCCGCGCTCGAAGCTGGCATCAATGGTACGGGGGTGTAGATCTGGTTCATTGGATTGCCCTGAAATGAGGTTGTCGAGAGCGGCGTTCATGCGGTCGAGATCGTTGCGAGGCGGTCCAGTTCCACCGCGCTCCCTCACGGCAGGAGGCGGCGCGAGGCGGCGGTCTCGGGCTTCGAACACGGCGTCGGAGCAGTATCTCCAGCTTTTCGGGGTCTTGCCTCTGGCGGCGATGGCGCGAAGGGCCGGGAGAATGTCAGCGTCGATATCGCACCCGGCAGTTACCCACTGGATCGGTTCGGAAAAGCTGAGGAGGCCGGGAGTTTTGGTTTCATCCGTGACGCCAAGGGCGGCGCACAGTTCGGGCATCCTCACGTCGATCGCGCGGGCGCGCGTCTCAGCAGTGTAGCTATCTGTTTCTGTCTCTGCCTCTGGGGGCGATGCAGCAACGTTCTGCAACGTTGCATTTGCGTTGCGCTTGTTTTTTCGATGCCTACGGGAACGTTCCGTACTGTTATCGGAAACAAATTGGCGGCTATCCCAAGACGCCACGCGCCCATCTTCCAGAAGGCCGGAACGTTGCATCTCATCATGGATGCGTTGCGCATGGTCGGTGTCGCAGTTGAGCAAATCTGCGCACAGATCAGCATCCCATTCGTAGGACGAACTCTCGTTCTCCGCCGCATTTTCGAGAATGCATCCCCACACAAAGAGGACTTCAGCACGAGATGCCTTCGAGCGGCGCGCGATAGCACCGAACTTCGGATCGGCCATCATGCCGGCATAGTGTCTAAACCAGCGGCTCACGGCCATGCCTCGGCTTTACTGCGCCCCAGCGCTCCAGAACTTCAATCGGGTGATCGCGTCCGAAGGTCAGTTCCCACGGGATGCCATTCGCGTTGCAGATCGCAGAGAAGGCCGATTGCGCGTCTGTCGCGGCCCCGCCATGACGTTTCAGTTCGATAAAGCCCAACGGCAGACCCGGAGCGATTACCATGAGGTCCGGCAGACCCCTTGTCAGCCCCGCCTGCCCGGACGCTCGCATGTTCGGGATTGTCGCGACGAGCGACCCCGGCACGCCGCATGAGCGCCAGTGGTCAATCACCGCCTGGTGAATCTGCTTTTCAGATAGACCATGCTCTTTGAACGGGCGCTGTGCGGCTGACATGCGGGTCATGCGAGTTGCGCCTCCCGCTTCGTCGTCTTCGTCGCGAGGGCCGACTTCGCCCCGCGCTTCGTGTTCTTTCCGAGATTTGGAATCCACCCCGGCGGGGCCATGGTGACGGCCCAATCGCCGGGCTTCAGAGGATAGCCGGGGACCATCGTCCAGCCGTCCGCAATGCGGGCGGAAAAGAGCTTGAGCGGAACGAGTTCTATCGAGAGCGTCATCAGTAGCCCCGATCTGGAACGTAGAGGCAAATGGAACGGATGGCGTCGATCACGCCACCCGGAGTGCATTGATGAAAGAACTCGTCCTTGGAGAGCTTTATGCGCGCGTCGCTGTAGGGGATGATCTCGCCCGTCAGCCTGATGCGATACCCAGCCGGGCCTTCCTCCACTTCGCTGCTGGCGAGTTGCCTACAGTCCTGATTGGAGCAGCACTCCCATCCGTAGCGCCAGCCTGTCGGCGCTTCGTGGGCCATCACAGGCAGCACGACTGCCATCGGAATAGTCAGGAAAGCGAGCGCGCGGGTCATGCCGCAGAAACCACTCGAAACAGATTGTCGGTTTTGGCCTTATCGAGTTCAGCAATATTACGGACAGCCTGCCGGAAGTAGGACGGCTTGAGTTCAAATCCGATGCCCTTCCTGCCGGCGGACACAGCGCCGTAGACTTCGCTCCCGATACCTAGGAACGGCGTCAGAACAACGTCCCCCGGATTGCTCCAAAGCTCGATGCACCGCTCGATCACGTCGAGTTGCAGCGGAGATATGTGCTGCTCGTCCTTCTCGTCCCGACCCCCGCGATATTGCAGAGTTCGCGTCTGGTTGATGTCCATCCAGACTGGACTGGCATAGCGCTGCCAGACCTCAATAGAATACCAGCGCTTGGCGTCTTCTGCGTCCTTGTCGGTGCGCGACTCTGCGGGCACTGGCGCATTTCCGAAGCCGACATATCGATCAAACCGACCTGCAACCGGCTCGGGATTGTCGCCGGGCTTGCGGAACATCAGCATGTAATCGGCGAGGCCCTGCCCACTGATGGTGCTGTCCTTCTCGATCTGCTTGTGCAGGAGCCGGATTGATTTCGTGCGCTGCTGTGCGACTACCGGGTCTTTCCAGATGCAGACCTCAGAGTGGAATATCCATCCGGCGTCTTCATAGGCACGGACAATCTCACCACGGAAATCCCGCATGCCGATATGGCCGTGCCTGATCTTGGACGTTGGCAACTGCATGCAATGAACGGCGTGGATGCGCCCCGGCATGGTGACGCGAAGAAGTTCCTGGATCAGGAAGGCATAGTGCTGCCAAAAGCCGTCGCCGTCGTTGTTGGAGATGTCGCGGTCATAGTTCGAAAACCGATAGAGGCCCTCGAATGGCGGAGAATGGATGCCAAAGTGGACGCTATCACCCGGCACGGCGCGGATGAGTTCGCACGCGTCGCCCTGATAGATTGCGTAGTCAGGCGTAATGACCTGATCGACGGCCATGATGTTCTCATGCTGGTTCATGATGCCACCTGTAGGAATTGCGGGAGGATGACTGGTATCGTCGGATTGTAGTTGGGCCGGTCGCGAACCATGCCGCGCACCGTTGCGCTGGAAAGATCGGCCATGTGCATCACCATGCTAGCCGCCATTCGTTCGGCGTCGGCTTCCTTACGTTTGAGGTTGGCGACAACCGCGCCTTCCGTCTCAGCCGCGATGAAATGTACGTTGACTGGTTTCGTCTGACCAAATCGCCAGAATCGGCGGACGGCTTGGAACACCTGCTCGAAGCTATCGTTGAGCCCGACAAAGCCTGTGTCGCGGCAATGCTGAAAGTTCAGGCCGAAGCCGCATATCGACGGCTTGCTGATGAGCACCCGTGTCTTGCCGGATAGGAAGTCGGCAATCTTCATTTCCTTCTGATCATCGGCGTCGGAGCCGGTCAGATTGACCGCGCCGGGGATGGCCTTTGCGATTGCCTCCGCCTCGCTGTTGAGATTGCACCACCATACGAACGGCCTGTCTGTCGGAGTGATCTTCGCGGCCATTTCGACACGCTCAGCAACAGTGTCGCGACGGGCTGAAATTCGCTCCGAAAGCGACCGCGCTTCCATGGGGAACAACAAGCCCGTATCGAGCGATGGCGCATAATCGACGCCGACAACGTGCTGATGCTGTATTAATGGCGGCAGATCATAGCCATCGTTCGCGTAGCCAAGATCGGAAGGCTTGCGCAACATCACGGCCCATGATGCCATCCACTTCCAGAAGTCATTCTCGGCATGGCCTTTCAGCCTCCATTTCTGCGTATCGCCGCCGTCATGGATGAAGAACGTCGCCAGCATGTCGGTGTATGACATGACGCCCAAGAACTCAGCATGGTTGCCAAGCTCCATGAAGTCATTCGGCGCCGGCGTGGCAGTTGCGGCAAGGCGGAATGGGATCAATGCGCATTCTTCGATCAAACGTGTTCGGTAGTGCCCGTCCGTCGATTTGAGTATCGAGCTTTCATCAAGGACGATGCCCCCAAACTCAGATAGATCGAATTTACCGATCTTCTGATAGTTGGTGACATTTACACCCGGACGGACTTCCGACTGATCTTTAACGATGCGCGCGGCCAAGCCGAACTTGCCCGCCTCACGGATATGTTGCTGCGAAACAGCAAGCGGCGCGAAGATCAGGACTGGCTTGCCAGTGTGGGCCGATACTTTTTCGCCCCACGCCAACTCCATTGCCGTCTTGCCAAGGCCAGTGCCGGCAAAGATGGCCGACCGACCGCGACGCAACGCCCACGCAACGATGTCACGTTGATGCGAAAACATGAACGCCGGCAAGTCGCCAACGTCGGACATGCCCGTCATCGGATCAGTGATGCGTTTCTGTGCGAGGAAGTCGGCGTAGTTCATTCTGCCGCTTCCTTCATCTCCTGCATCTCCGCGATTGCCGCGCTGACGTCAGGGATGGTGAGTTCAGCTTCGAGTCCGTCGGTCGCTTTCTCGATGGCTTCGCGCTCCGGGCGCTCCAGCGCGTCGATCTGGGCCTTTCTGCCGTCAATCGAGAGCAGAAGCCGACGCTTCTGGTCCTCCAGCCGGAGGATGCTGCCCTCGGTCATGGTGAGTTCTTCATTCAGGCTGCTGAGCGCCGCGATAGCCTGATCGCGCTCGCGCTGATCGACGGGCTTGTGCGGTACGGTCCTGATGGCGACCGGCTGTGGTGCAGTCTTCTTTCGGAAGAATGAGAGCATGGGTGTCGTCCTCAATTCGTCAGTTCAGTTGCATCACCTCGGAAATCGACACCCGGAATGATGGTCTGCGGCTTGAAGATCACGCGGTAGTGGTAGGTGCTGGCCTTGCTCGGCTCCAACTGCTCTACGAAGTACGTCACGTTGTCGGAGAGCCCCAGGAAGTGCTTCTTGAAGGCGTTCGGCCCGACTTTGCAGGTGATCGTGAGTTGGCCGGCGCTGTCGCTGTTGCCAAGCGAGCAAAGCCCCTCGATGGTAAGTATGTAGCCGCCGGTAATGCCGTTGTAGAAAACGACGCGGCGGTTCACCTCGAACATGCCAGCGGCCTTGGATAGATTACGCGACGCCACATCCGCATCAGTACAGCCGGCAAGGATGGATAAGCCCATCAAGGCGAAAACTGCTTTCTTCATCTCATCTCTCTCGCTTCCTTTTTCGCGCTCTTGATAGCCTCCAGCTTTGAAGCCAGAGCGCGAATTTGATTGCTAAACATGCGCCCAACTCTCCCGCCTGATGATGTCGCTGATGGTTCCCTGGTTGACGCCGTATGTGTCTGCGATACTTCGCTGCGGGATCTTGCCGGCGAGATTTCGTATCGCCACAACATCGGCGTCAGTCAGCTTGGATGCGCCATTCCGTGCGCCACAATTAACGGTCCCATGGTCCTTCATGTCGGCCATGTTTGCCGCATGCGTCTTCCAT
>JACCDT010489339.1_pt1 | contig 21522 bp, 16 predicted proteins | sample 7446291 | NCBI WGS metagenome assembly JACCDT01 (sample SAMN15323446, study PRJNA562643) | freshwater metagenome | isolation source: river surface water | place: USA:Blue River Watershed | collected 2017-08-17 | reverse complement strand
TGTGCGAATTTTTCCCATGCGCATTAAACGAATTTTTGTAGACAAAGAAGTAGTGCTCCTAAAAAAGTGTGTCGATCCGCAACTGCTACAGCGGGGTGCGTAGCGATGAGGTCCAACTGTGGATTGGGTTGTTACCGGGGTAGAGGGCCCTGCAACAGGTGGCTAATCTTGCCAGTTACGCTCCTAATCCGGAAATCAGCCGTTCTCTAGCGCTCGTTTAGCCGGGTTTCCCGACTTCGACTTCTTCTTCTGAATCGGAGCCGCTTTCTTGGGAGCTGGCGGCAGCCCAGGCATGCCGGGAGGAAGAGCCATACCCCTAGCCATATTCATATTGGGTACCCCACCACCATTTCGCATCTGCTTCATCATCTTCTGAGCTGCTGTGAATTTATCGGCCAGGGCATTTACCTCTGAAACTTTTCTACCGGAACCGAGCGCGATACGGGCACGTCGTGAACCATTGAGCACTTTGAGATCGCGTCGTTCCAGCGGTGTCATTGATTGCACAATTGCTTTTGTTCTTGTGATTTCTGATTCATCAAAGTTATCAATCTGCTTCTTCATCGCTCCAGCTCCTGGAAGCATTCCTAGTAACTTGCCCATGGAGCCCATCTTCGACATCGCCTCAAGCTGCTCGAGGAAATCATCGAGTGTGAAATCTTCACCTGCTGCAAACTTATCCTCTAACTTCTTCGCTGAGTCGCCATCAAAGGCCTTCTTAGCTTGTTCAGCCAAGGTGGCAACATCGCCCATTCCCAAAATTCGAGAGGCCATCCGCTCTGGATAGAAGATATCGAAGTCAGAAATCTTCTCACCAGTGGATGCGAACATAATCGGCTTGCCGGTCAGGGATGCAATTGAAAGCGCTGCACCACCACGTGCATCACCGTCAAGCTTTGTAAGAACCACGCCATCGAAACCAACTCCATCTTGGAAGGCTTTCGCAGTGCGTACCGCATCTTGACCAATCATGGCATCGACCACAAATAGGATCTCTTGCGGCGAGACGGCATCACGGATAGCAATCGGCTCTTGCATCAACTCTTGATCAACGCCTAATCGTCCCGCAGTATCGACAATCACCATGCTGTGCAGCTTTGACTGCGCAAATTTAATTCCATCCTGTGCAACCCGTACAGGATTTCCGACACCATTTCCAGGTTCGGGAGCAAAGACTGGCACTCCAACAGATTGCCCAACAACTTGCAGTTGATTAACCGCATTCGGTCGTTGTAAATCTGAGGCAATCAGAATTGGCGTTTCGCCTTGATCTTTATAGAACTTGGCTAACTTGGCGGCAAGCGTTGTCTTACCAGCGCCTTGCAGACCAGCCAACATAATGACTGTGGGTGGATTCTTTGCAAAGCGGATACGGCGTGCTCCGCCGCCGAGAATTTCAGTGAGCTCTTGGTTTACAACATCAAAGATTGCTTGCGCCTGGTTGCTACCTGCCTGCAAAGTTGCAAGCAAGGCAAGCGATTTTTCTCCTACTTTTTGCGTGAACTCTTCAACTACTTCGAGCGCTACATCTGCATCCAGAAGGGCAGATCTGATATCGATCACAGCAGCATCGATATCTTTCGCTGAAATCTTGCCGCGAGAGCGCAGTGCGCCGAAGGCACCGGCAAACTTACTGGAGAGGGACTCAAACATAAGAAGCGGAGTCTACTTCAGAGCCAAACGCAATCTCTCTGCTACCTCATGAGCCCGTTCTGGCGTGAGCGCTCCCCCATTAATCTCTGTGACATACAGGGTGTCGATAGCTTCCGCCCCAAGCGTTGTCACAATTGCTGAGCGGATATCGATATTGCTCTTTGTGATTGAGTCTCCGATTCCAAAAAGGAGCGCCGGCCTATCGTGGCTACGGACTTCAACGATGGTGGCATCAGTTGCTGCATCAAGAAAAGTCTCAACAACTGGCGCTGGTACAGGAATTGTCGGTAACTGCGCATACGCCTCAATGCGATCTGAGATTCTCTGCGCAAGTGAATCCTTGCTAGCGAGTGCATCAACTAGTTCGCGATGCAAGATTTTTTCGGTGAGGACCGGAGCATGTGGGTCGGGAATGACTATCCATTCCATTACTGCGGATATCCCGTGTGACTTTGTCCGCGCAGAACGCACATCAAGTCGAAGGAGATTGAGCACTCCAGCAACAGTCGAGAGCAGCCCCGGCTTATCACTGACCACAATTTCAATCGCGTAAAGACTTCCTCTGTCGTCAATTGATACAGCAAGCTCGCCGAGTTCGGCCTTACTTCTCTGTTCGGGGCTCAGTTCTGGCTGTTGTGCAACTGTGTTATCCGTCAGTGCGCTCGTCACTCTGGCTACAAGCTCTGCAACGAGAGATGCTTTCCAATCAGTCCAAGCCGCCCTTCCGGTGGCCTCACCATCAGCGATGCTTAGAGCATGCAATAGTTCCAGAGTTTGCAGATCTGGAATAACATCAAGGACAGATGCGATTGTCGCTGGGTCATCAAGATCTCGTCTTGTGGCAGTTGCTGAAAGCAGTAAGTGCTGCTTAACAAGAATTTTGATTGTAGCGATATCTGAATCAGAGAAACCGATGCGGGCGGCAATCGGTGCAATGAGTCTTTCACCACGTTCGGAATGATCTTCCTCGCTACCTTTGCCGATGTCATGAAAGAGTGCGCTGAACAACAGGATGTCAGGCCTGTGGACCTGTCGGGTGAGAGCGGCAGCATGCACTGCCGTCTCCACCATATGTCGATCGACAGTGTGGCGATGTAAGACATTGCGCTGTGGCAGCGAACGAACGTTCTTCCACTCTGGAATCCAATGGAAAATGATCTCCTCTTGGTCTAACGCTTCAAAAATCTGCACCATGGCAGAGCCTGCGCCAATCAGCGCGATGAGATTTTCACGCGCTTCACGTGGCCAGGGGTTTGGGAGCGCACCTATGCCGCCACTTAAACTTTCGCCAAGACGCGCTAGCGAGTCCATTGAGATTGGTAGCCCCAACTGAGCGGCAGAGGCAGCAGCACGCAGCCCAATTACAGGATCCAAAGCAAAATCTGCATCGAGACCAATTACCACTTCCCGATTTGAAACTGCGATATCCCGAGAGAGCGCTGTCGAGCGAACTTTTTTAAGGAATCTACCGCCGCCATCTCTACCTTTATGTGCCAGGCGATACCAGGTGGAATCAAGGATGTAATCGACGGTGCGAGCGGCTTGCGCAACCTCGCTCATTAAGAGATCTGCATCTTGATAACCTAAGAGCTCAGCAACCTTATCTTGCTCTTGAAAGAACAATTTGTCTTTATCGCGCCCACTTACGGTATGGAGGGCTTCGCGAACGTTGGATAACAAGGATTCGGCAATACTGATTTTCTCAATCGGAACTGCGATAGCTTGTGAGCGTTGAATTGCACGCAGTGCAGTTATATCTCGCAAACCTCCGCGAGCTTCCTTTAAATCCGGTTCGAGCAGATAAGCCAGCTCGCCTGCTCTCTGATGTCGCTCCAGGAGTGATTCCTTCAGCTGTGGCAAGCGAACCTTTGAATACTTGCGCCACGACTCTAAAGAATCTACCTGAATAGCGGCAACTAAATCAGCGCTACCGCAAACTAGCCGTATATCAAGAAGGCCAAGTGCAACCTTTAAATCTGAATCAGCAGCTTCTCGCATTTCTGAACGGGTTCGAACGGCATGGTCAACCTTGATTGCGCGACCTGAAATTTTCTTATCCCATAGCGGGTAAAGGATTTTATTGACGATCTCGGATAACTCTTGTGATTGATAAGTGCCAGAGTGAATAATGACAATATCTAAATCAGAACCTGGAGAGAGTTCGCCGCGGCCGAAACCTCCGACCGCGGCGATTGCTACCTCGAGTGGATTAGCGCCACTTTTTTCGAATAGAGATGACAGAAGTCGATCGCCCTCATTTGATCGAGCTCGTCTTTCCCTGGTTCCCACAGCGCTCATCCTATTTTCTTTATGGCTATTTTCTTTAAATCGCGTCAGGACCCTTCTCGCCAGTACGAACGCGAACTACTTGATCTACGGGAGTGGTCCAAACCTTTCCATCCCCGATAGAACCTGTTGATGCTGCTTTAACAATGACGTCAACTACTGAGTTTGCGTCCTTGTCATCGACTAGTACTTCCAGGCGAACCTTTGGTACCAGGTCAACTGTGTATTCAGCGCCACGATAGACCTCTGTATGTCCTCGCTGGCGACCGAAGCCGCTGGCTTCAGAGACTGTCATGCCGGTAATTCCGGCAGCTTGAAGTGCATCTTTTACTTCGTCCAGCTTAAACGGTTTAAGAATTGCAGTAATTAACTTCATAGTGATCCACCTCCACGTGATGAGCCTGTCATTTCATAAGCAGATTCAGCATGTTCCTTTAGGTCGATGCCTTCAATTTCAACTTCACGAGGTACGCGGAAGCCGATTGTCTTTTCGATTGCAAATCCAATAATCAAAGTTGCAATGAAAGAGTAGGCGGCGACGACGCCCACACCAAGCAATTGCTTGACCATGAGATCTGTTCCACCACCATAGAAGATTCCATCAAGTCCGATGCTATTTACAGCGCTTGCACCGAAGAGACCAATAGAAAGGGATCCCCAGATTCCGCCTACGAGGTGGACGCCCACAACGTCAAGAGAATCATCGAATCCAAACTTGTACTTAAGGCTCACTGCAAGGGAGCAGAGAATTCCGGCGATAAAACCGATGACAACTGCAGCCCAAGGAGCCACGAAGGCACAAGCTGGAGTGATTGCTACCAAACCGGAGACTGCGCCAGATGCTGCTCCAAGGGATGTCGCATGACCATTTCTCAATTTCTCTACAAGGAGCCATCCTAGAACTGCTCCTGCAGTGGCAACTTGAGTATTGATAAATGCAAGGCCTGCGATGCCATTTGCTGCAAGTGAAGATCCAGCGTTGAAGCCAAACCACCCAAACCAGAGAAGAGCTGCGCCTAGCATGACAAGTGGAAGTGAATGAGGGCGCATAGATTCTTTGCGCCAGCCAATTCGCTTGCCGAGAATAATCGCAAGTGCTAGACCAGCTGCGCCTGCATTGATATGTACTGCAGTTCCGCCAGCAAAATCTTGAACACCCTTGCTAGCAAGATACCCGACACCAGTAACGGTATCTCCTACCTTGTTTCCAAATGCGAATACCCAGTGTGCAACTGGGAAGTAAACAACTGTTGACCAGATTGCAACGAAGATTGCCCAAGCAGAGAACTTGGCGCGATCCGCAATTGCACCAGAAATGAGTGCTGGGGTGATAATCGCAAACATAAGTTGGAATGCTGCAAAGACAAGAAGTGGAATTGGATAAATCCCACCATTATTTGCAAATTCATTCACAGAACTACCAAGTCCACTGAGACCAATTCCCCCATACCACGGTGAATCTGCCTTGTGGCCAAATGCAATTTCAAATCCATAAATTACCCACAGCACGCTGACAATTCCGATGGTAACCATCGACATCATCATCATGTTTAGAACGCTCTTGGTGCGAACCATTCCTCCGTAGAAGAATGCCAATCCAGGAGTCATTAAAAGTACAAGAGCTGTACTAGCCAACATCCACGCGGTATCACCGCCGTTGAGAACTATCTCTTCCATAGTTAATCCTTTTCCCGATACATGCAGAACTCGCCGTTGAGATGGGGGTAAAGGTGCCCTTATGGAGTTACAAGCGTTAGCGCAGCAGGTTAAGAAGTGGTCACAAAAGGCTGCCCTTTGTTACAAGTGAGTTACGGCCCAGCCTGCAGCTAGGCGAGAAGTCCGTCTATATAGGTATCGGGCTCAAAAGCGGCGAAGTCACCTTCACCCTCCCCCGTACCAATAAATTTGATGGGAATATCAAGGGCGCTCTCTATGGCAAGGGCAACTCCCCCTCGTGCGCTTCCATCGAGTTTCGTGACGATAAGGCCTGTTACTTCAACAGCCTCACTAAAGATCTTGGCCTGCGCCAAACCATTTTGACCAGTTGTTCCATCGATGACCAAGAGTACTTCAGTAATTGGAAGCACTTTTTCAACTACGCGTTTAACTTTGCCGAGTTCTGCCATCAAGTCATTCTTATTATGTAACCGCCCAGCAGTATCAATAATCAGGTAATCACACTTCTCTGCAACAGTACGTTTAGCGCTATCGAATGCCACAGCAGCCGGCTCTGCGCCTTCTTTGCCGTTGACAACTTCAACGTTGATGCGCGCTCCCCAGGTTTGCAGTTGCGCAACAGCGGCAGCACGGAAGGTATCTGCCGCCCCTAAAATCACTGAGTTGCCTGATGCCTTAAGGGATGCAGCTAACTTTGCAACCGAAGTGGTCTTTCCTGTTCCATTAACTCCCACAACCAAAATAACTTTCTGTCCGCCACCTGAAACGAGATCGCGTTCACGCTGTGAAAGTTTAGAGCGGAGAATCTCTTTAATCGCTCCCTCGGCATCTTCACCGCGCATCTTCTTGGCAGCTTCCAGAAGTTCGCCTACAAGGTTCGGGCCCAAATCAGAGGCGAGAAGTTCAACTTCAATCTCTTTCCAATCAAGAGCAGATGCAGTTGAGGTGCCCCGTACCTTGGCGATTAAGCGATTGAAAAGACCCATGGCAAATCTAAAGGTTAGGCAGTTTCAGATTCACGCAGACGTTGCGAGATTACTTCAGTAACACCGTCACCTCGCATCGTTACTCCGTAGAGCGCATCTGCGATCTCCATCGTGCGCTTTTGGTGGGTGATGATGATGAGCTGAGAGCTCTCGCGTAGCTCCTCCAAAATTGTCAGTAGTCGACCTAAGTTCACATCATCAAGAGCGGCTTCGACTTCGTCGAGAACATAGAAGGGGCTTGGACGAGATTTAAAGATTGCGACCAACATGGCAACTGCCGTGAGTGATTTCTCTCCACCAGAGAGCAGCGATAGCCGCTTAATTCTCTTGCCAGGAGGGCGGGCTTCTACATCTACGCCTGTATTGAGTAGGTCATCTGGATTGGTCAGAATCAACCTTCCTTCTCCACCTGGGAATAGGCGCGCAAAGATATCTTTAAAGTGCTCTGCTACATCTTCATAAGCTTCCATGAAGATTTGTTGCACGCGATCATCAACTTCCTTGATGATGTCAAGGAGATCTTTCTTGGTGCGCTTGAGATCTTCGAGCTGCTCTGCCAAGAACTTTAGACGCTCTTCCAACGCGCTGTATTCCTCAAGCGCTAGAGGATTAATCTTTCCAAGAAGAGTCAGTGAGCGTTCTGTGGCAGCAAGTCGCTTCTCTTGCTGGTCGCGACGATAAGGAATCAACTCTGTTGCAACTATCTCGCCTGACTCAGTTTCAATAAAGGTCGGAACATCTTTATCAGGACCGTATTCACCAATAAGAGTTGGAATATCAATGCCAAGTTCTTCAACTGCCTTGGTCTGCAACGCTTCGACGCGCATTCGTTGTTCAGCGCGGGCAATTTCATCTCGATGCACACTTGAAGTGAGCTGATCTAGCTCTTGAGTTAATTCACGACTACGTGAGCGAACAGTGAGGGTCTCACCTTCTCGCTCAGTGCGATTGGCTTCCAGTCTGGCGCGTTCAGTTGATGCTTTCGCAATCGAGCGTTCGATATGGATAAGTGCCTCATAAGCTGCCTCAGCAATTGCTTGTGAGATAACTGCTCCACGCGCACGGGCCCCACGTCGCGAAACTGCTCGCTCTGAAGCCTCTCGTTCTGCTCGTGCAGAATCTTCTAGCGCTTGTGCACGCGCTGCAATCGAAGCCACTCGCTCTTCAGAGGTGCGCACAGCAAGTCGCGCTTCAACTTCGGCTGTACGTGCGCTCGAGACTTGATTGCGAAGTGACTCTGCCTTGGAATGATCCGGTTCTGCAATTTCGCCGTGCTGCTGCAATTGATTCGACGCGATAGAAAGTTCATTCTCATCGCGCGCTTTAGCTGAAGTTGCCTCGTTAATCGCAGTCGTTAAGCGCTCTACTTCGGCGGTGGCAGATTTAATATTTTGGCCGGATACGGCAAGTTGTTCGGTTAACGCTGCGATACGGGCATCGGATTCATTGAGTTTAGAAAGAGCTGCATCAAAGTTGCTCTGCTTACTTTCCAGCTCTGTCGCAGCTGTAGAAATCTCGAACTTAAGTCGATCGCAAGTATGAGTAAGTTCTTCTAACTTCTTCGCTAAATCCGCTATCAACGCCTGAATCTCAATGAGTGAAGTTGAAGATGCCGATCCTCCACGCGCACGGGACGCGGTAATGATGTCGCCATCACGAGTAACTACTGTGACAGCTCGGTGCTGACCCAAGATGTTCTGAGCATCTCGTGGGTTTTCCGCAACCACGGTCTGCGACAGTAGCGTTGAGAGAAGATCAGATATTTGTGTTGAACGGACATAGCTTAAGAGCGAAGTCAGTCCTGCCGGAGTCGATGAGCCTGCGCTCTGCCCTGGTTCGTAAACAAGAACATCTGCTTGTCCTAAGTTTTCACTACGCAGGACTGTCAGAGCGCTGACAGCAGAAGAGAGATCACGAACAACAATGGCATCGGCTAGTTGTCCAAGAGCAGCCGCAGTTGCTGCTTCCCAGCCTTTATCAATTTCAATCAGTGATGCAATAGATCCAAGAATTGACACACCGCGTGAATCACGAAGGAGGGCAGTAGCTCCATCTCGAGAGCTAGATGTCAGCTTCATTGCTTCTAACTTTGATTCTACGGAGTTACGTTCGCGATCAGCTGCGCGCTCGGCATCGATTAAGTCGGCATGGACTTTCTTGGCTTGTTCAAGTGCGTTCTTCGCACTTTCGAAATGTGAATCCAGGCCAAGTTCTCCAGAATCCGCGTTAGCAATCTCCATCTCAAACTGCGCATAATCTCGCTTTGCAGCATCGACTCGACTCTGTGCTTCATCGCGAGCTGAGGTCAAACGAGAAATCTCTTCGGTAATTGCTTCTAGCCGGGCAGCCAAAGATTTAATATGCCCCTCTTGACGAGCAGTACCTTCTCGCTGATCGGCAAGCGCACGTAGAGCTGCAGCAATGGTGTCTTCTTCAGCCTTCAAAGCAGCTTCGGCTGCAACCAAAGAGCTACTCGAACTTAGCAATAGGTTCTGTGCCGTCAATACATCTGCGCGCAATTGCGCTTCCTCGGCTCGAAGAGTTGCTGCTTCTTCTTCTAGCAGTTGTGGATCACGACCAGCGCTACGCGCCTCTTCAGCCTCTTCCGCTAGGAAGCGCGAGCGTTCTTGCGCAAGTGATTGAGTTCCGCGGAATTTCTCGCGTAGCGCGCTGAGAGAGTAGAAGTTCTCTTGCGCCTTTATCAGCAGTGGGCTCTCGAAAGCAGATTGTGCATCGAGTTCTTCTTCGCGTCGACGTACGGAGTCAAGTTCAGCTTCAACGATAGCTCTACGTTCGCGCAACGCATTCTCATCTGCAACTTCTGCATCGAGAGTCTTTGAGAGTGCGATGTAATCATCGGCAAGAAGGCGTAACTTGGCATCACGTAAATCTGCTTGAATTGTCGCAGCCTTCTTTGCAACCTCAGCCTGTTTACCGAGAGGACGCAGTTGTCTACGTAACTCGACCGTGAGGTCGTTAATGCGCGCCAAGTTAGCCTGCATCGAATCTAACTTCCGGATCGCCTTCTCTTTACGCTTGCGGTGCTTAAGAACCCCAGCTGCTTCTTCGATAAAGCCTCTACGTTCTTCTGGCGTTGCCATTAAAATCGCATCGAGCTGACCTTGTCCCACAATGACGTGCATTTCGCGACCAATACCTGAATCGCTCAAAAGTTCTTGGATATCTAGAAGGCGTGAAGCCTCGCCGTTAATTTGATATTCGCTCTGACCGTTGCGGAAGAGGATGCGCGAGATCGTGACTTCGGTGTAATCAATTGGAAGAGCGCCATCGGTGTTATCGATGGTGACTGCAACTTCTGCACGGCCAAGTGGCGCACGTCCGGAAGTTCCCGCGAAGATGACATCTTCCATCTTTCCACCACGTAGCGATTTAGCGCCCTGTTCACCCATGACCCAGGTGAGCGCATCTACAACGTTTGATTTTCCAGAACCGTTCGGACCGACCACACAGGTGATGCCGGGTTCAAGACGAAGAGTGGTCGCTGATGCAAAGGATTTAAATCCTTTTAAGGTGAGCGACTTCAAGTACACGCGCCTAAACCTATCGGTAGGTGCGCCATTGGTATAAAAGCGACTCGTATCAAGTTGAACTTGAGGGTTTACTCTATTTCGCTTCGTAATATTTCAAAGGACGCGCGAGCGGCAGATTGTTCGGCTTCTCGCTTACTTTTTCCTGAACCTTCTGCAATATTAATTCCACCTACAACTGCGATAGCTGTAAAACTCTTATCATGATCAGGACCAGTTTCAGAGACGTGGTATTCCAACGTTCCCTTACCGAGGGAGGCAACTAACTCCTGTAACGCCGTCTTTCCATCAAGACCTGCGCCCTTAGCCATAGCACTTTCAAGGGTTTCTTTGATGAGATTGTTGACAACGATTGATGTCTGCGCATAACCAGATTCGAGATAAATAGCGCCGATGAGGGCTTCGAGTGCATCTGCCAAAAGTGAGTTTTTATCTCGGCCATTGGTAACTTCTTCACCTTTACCCAGGCGGATGTACTGACCCAATTCCAGAGTTCGAGCGATATCAGCGAGCGCGCGCATATTGACGATTCCTGAGCGCAGCGGAGATAAGCGACTCTCATCCAGATCAGGGTACTTTTGATAGAGCTCTTCAGTGACGATTAGTCCAAGGACAGAGTCGCCTAGAAATTCCAAACGTTCATTAGTGGTAGAAATCCCAGTTTCATAGGCGAAGGACCTATGGGTAAAGGCCAACTCGAGCAGTTCAGGAGAGAGTTGAACTCCTAATTGCTCAAGAAGTTTTGAGTACAGATCAGACCTCGAGAACCTGACGGCGGTTATATGTTCCGCAAGTTGGGCACGCTACATGGTTGAGCTTTGGCTGCTGACATTGGCTGCAAGTCGAGATTGCTGCCGCTGTTGTCTTCCACATGCTGCGACGTGAACGAGTCTTCGAACGAGACATCTTTCGCTTTGGTACTGGCACGGTAATCGTCCTTAATCTTGAAAGGACCTTAGCGGGCCCTAAATCGTTATGGGGCTAAGTATCGCTTATTTCTCTTGATTGCCAAAATCGGCAGGTTTCTCGAGCAGGGAGGCCAGCCCTGACCATCGCGCATCGGCTACCTCGTGGCGATGGCCATCCGGTAGGGACTCCCACTTTTCACCGCAATCTGGACAGAGCCCCATGCACTCTTCATCACAGAGCGGATTTACCGAGAGCGCGAGAATAATTGCGTCGATGATGGGATTCTCTAGATTCATTAGGTCGCCTTCCATCTGCAACTCATCTTCAGCATCTAGATCAACATCTTCATCCTCGCGCCTTTTCTTGCGACCCTTTTCATTTGTTGGCTCGTAGCGATAGAGCTCTTGGATTTTTCTCTCAATCACCTGCTCGAGCGGTTCTAGGCAACGTGCGCATTCACCGTGTGCAACTGCATATATCTCTGCACTCAGCAGCACACCTTCGGTAACAGATTCCAGTCGGACGTCTGCTTCAATGATGTCACCCTCTGGAATTCCAATAAGGGGAACTCCTATGCGAACAGGAGCCTCAATATCAAGCTCGTACTCCTTCATTTCGCCTGCACGGCGCGGGAGATCGTGAGTATTGAGTATGAATGGATTTGATTTCATAGATGTGCCTTGAGAATGCGCTAATCGTCGGCGTTAAGTTGTGAGAGAACATCCTTATCGTTTGCTCCCTCGAGACGTTCACGTCCACGGGCAACTGCCTCCATGGTCTTATTGAGTATCACTTCTAGGGTGGCTAGTCGGCCATCGATATATGCCTCTACCTCTTCGCGCTCTTGCGCTGCCAGATCGCGGGCATCATCGAGAATTCGCTTAGCTTCATCACGAGCTGCCTGAACGATAGAGGTCTGTTCAACCATGCGAGCAACATCTTCGCGTGCCGTTGCAATCATCGCTTCAGCGCTCGAGCGACCTTCTTCAATGATCTGATCACGTTGAGTCAGAATTGCTTCCGCTTGTGAGAAATCGGCTGGAAGAAGTTCGCGCGCACCTTCGAGAACTTCAAGCATTTCGCCGCGATGCACGACACAGGAAGCAGAGAGCGGAACGCCGCGAGCTTCTTCGACGATTGCTATCGCTGTATTGAGCTTTTCAATCGAATCCATGGTCATCGTGATTCTCCTGCTCGTGCTTTGAGGGCGGTATTGACATTTGCTGGAACCATTGAGGAGACATCTCCCCCGTAGTGAGCCAACTCTTTCACAATTGAGGAAGAAAGGAATGAATGTGTCGGAGAAGTGGCCATGAACATAGTCTCAACACCGGAGGCTTGGATATGAACTTGTGCCATCTGAAGCTCGTAATCAAAGTCTGTGACAGCGCGAAGGCCTTTAACAATAGCCTGTACGCCATTCTTCTTGCAGTACTCGACTAGCAATCCGCTCCCTGAATCAACGCGAACGTTAGGGAATTTCTTAATATTCTCATTAATCATCTGGATTCGCTCTTCAATAGAGAAAAGACCAGACTTGTTACGGTTAACGAAGACAGCAACGATAACCTCATCGAATTGCAGGCTGGCGCGCTCAATGATGTCGAGGTGGCCAAAGGTGATGGGATCAAAGGATCCTGGACACACAGCGCGTTTCATGGTGCAAACGCTAGCAATGAATCCGGCTGTTATCCATTCTCACCATCTGTAAGCGTGGGAGACCCATAGAAAATTGTTGCCTGACCATAGTTTTTTTCACGAATCTGCGTGAGTCCTTCGGGCCACGAAATTTCTTTGACGCGACTGTTGCGCTCTACTGCAATAAGTCCCTGTCGGTCGATAAAACCACCATCACGGAGCAAAATAAGTGACTCGACTACATCAATATCTGAAACATCATATGGTGGATCAACGTAGATGAAGTGATAACTCTGTTGCGCTTTATCTTGCAGGAAGCGATGAACACTCATCGTATAAAGATGGAAAGTACCTGGGCAGTGTGCGCTCTTGATACTTTCGTAATTTGCTGTGATTGCTCGAGATGCAGCATCATCTTTTTCAACCGCGTGAACAAGAGATGCACCACGCGAGAGCGATTCAAGTGCGATTGCTCCAGTGCCTGCGTAGAGATCAAGAACTCGTAAACCTTCGAAATCACCAAACTCTGAAGCAAGCGTTGAAAAGAGCGCCTCACGAGCGCGATCAGATGTGGGACGAGTTGATGAACCCACAGCATCCAGCGGTCGCCCCTTAGCAAGCCCTGCAATTATTCTCATTCATCACGCCTTGTCTATAAATTCTGCAATTGCATCCGCCTGCACTTGAGCAAGTTCTGCCGCTAGAAGTGGGTAGCTCTGCATGCCTGTGTCGAGAAGTGTAGATGCATCTTCACGGGCTGCTTCAATAAGCGATTCATCGCGGAGAACTCGCAGAAGTCGTAGATGAGATTTGCCACCAGATTGGCTAACACCCAACACATCACCTTCTCGTCGTTGTTCTAAATCGATTCGTGAGAGTTCAAAACCATCAAGAGTTGCAGCAACAGCATCAAGTCGAGTGCGTGCAGAGCTTTCAGGTGCAGCACTTGTCACTAAAAGACATAAGCCCGGTGATGTGCCTCGCCCAACACGTCCACGTAGTTGATGGAGCTGCGAAACACCAAAGCGATCAGCATCCATAATCACCATGACCGTAGCATTAGGAACATCTACTCCCACTTCAATAACTGTGGTGGAGACCAATACATCGATCTCTTTATTTGCGAAGGCGCGCATCGTGGCATCTTTCTCCTCCGCCGATAGACGACCATGTAGAGGTGCGACCTTGAGCCCGTTGAGCGGTCCACTTTGCAATTGCGGACCGAGTTCTTCAACGGAGGAAATGGCAGTTGTGGATTCCCCCATCAGAAATTCCATATCGGCATCCTCTGAAACTGCAGCAGAGATACGCGGAGCCACGATATATGCCTGGTGTCCTTGGCTTACCTCTTCCTTAATGCGGCTCCATGCCCGCTCCAAGTAGCCCGGTTTTTCAAGGACAGGAACTACATGTGTAGTGATCGGCGCACGACCTAAAGGAAGTTCGCGCAGAGTTGAAACATCTAAATCACCAAAGACTGTCATAGCAACTGTGCGCGGAATAGGAGTGGCTGTCATCACTAACAAATGTGGTGGATTTACTGCTTTACTCTTAAGGGCATCTCGTTGTTCCACGCCAAAGCGATGTTGTTCATCAACAATAATCAAACCTAAATCTTTAAACTCAACACTTTCACCAATGAGCGCATGTGTACCGATCACAATTCCAGCTTCCCCTGAGGCCGCCTTTGCCAGTGCGTCACGCCGGGCAGCTGCAGATTGTGAACCAGTGATAAGAGTTACTTGAGTTGCCTTCTCATCCGCACCCAACATGCCACCCTGTGAAAGGGGGCCAAGAAGTTTTTCGATAGTGCGCAGATGTTGTGCTGCAAGAACTTCAGTCGGTGCAAGGAGCGCTGCCTGTCCACCATTATCAATAACAGTCAGCGCTGCACGAAGTGCCACCACAGTCTTACCTGAACCAACTTCTCCTTGCAGCAATCGGTGCATGGGATGAGGTTGCGCCAAGTCATCGCTAATCTCCTTGGCAACTGCCTTCTGTCCAGCTGTTAATTCAAAAGGCAGCGATGCATCAAAAGCTGTGAGTAAGCCACCGTCTTTGACTGGACGGGCAACCGCATCAAGGCCTTTCAGTTCACGCCGGCGAGTAAGAAGAAGTAATTGCAGAAGCAACGCTTCATCAAAGGTTATTCTCTGGCGAGATTTCTCTGCGCTCTCGAGATCTGCAGGGTTATGCAGTTGCACTAGCGCTTGGTGCAAAGTGGGATAGCCATATTTGTCGCGCACCCAATCGGGCATGAAATCTGGAACTTCATCAAGTGCGCCTATCGCTAATTCAATGCATTGGGAAATCTTCCACGATGGCAGCTTCGAACTTGCTGGGTACATGGGCAGGTATTTGCCAGCGAATCCTTCAACTGCCGAGTCGACATCGCTACCATCGGCAATCAATTCATAATCAGGATGTGCCAATTGACGCTTGCCGTTGAAGACTCCTACCTTTCCGGCAAAGAGCCCCTGCTTTCCCACTTTCAGTTCTTTCTCACGCCAAGCCTGATTAAAGAAAGTCAGCGATAACTTGGCAGTTCCATCAGTAACAACAACCTCAAGAATGTTTCCCTTGCGCGCATGCAACCTACGACTAGTAGCGCTAAAAATCTCAGCCAGGATTGTGACTTCATCACCTTCGATGAGCTCAGAGATATTGGAGAGCTCACCTCGCACTAAATATCTGCGGGGGTAGTGATGCAGAAGATCTGAAATAGTTGTGTAGCCAAATAGTTCACGCAAAACCTTGGTTGTTCTATCGCCCACGACTCCAACAAGTTTCGAGTCGAGGGTGGCCATGCACCTATTCTCTCTCTACCAGGGCCATTCGACTGGAATTTAGCCATCCTGAATGAGTTATGACGATTACAGCGCGCGCATTGTCGCGGGCAATCTCGGTAATCCGCGCTTCTATACGCGCAGCCAAAGATGCATCTAGGTGTTCAGTTGGTTCATCGAGGATAAGAACTGGCGCAGGTGATAGAAGAGCTCGTGCAACTGCAAGACGCTTAACCTCTCCACCTGATAGAGCCCGCCCTAGCTCCCCAAGTTGAGCATCCAGCGGAATATCTTCCAACTCCACAAGAGAGAGCACTCGCATCAAGTCTTGATCACTCACTCCCGAATCGGCAATTTTCAAGTTCTCTCGCAAGGTCGTGTTAAAGACATGGCCTCTCTGCAGTGATGCACTCACATAGGAAGATAGATTCTCAAAGTTGGAAATTTCAACTCCACCAATTCGCGCTCTACCTTGATAAGAAAGAGCTCCACAGAGCGCTAGCGCTAAAGTCGATTTCCCAGCTCCGCTCTTTCCTCTGAGCACTAGTACTTCACCCGGCTTAACGGATGTTGTCACAGGGCGCATAAAGGGCTTACCCCAAGAGGCAGTTACTTCATCGAGTGATAGCTCAAAGGTCTTTGGGTATTGAGCTACTCGAGGTGTCTCCACGATTACCTCAGAGGAGATTCGCTTGACCGATTGCTCTGCTCGAAGCAACTTCCCTGAGGTGTAAAGATTTGGATACCAACTTGTAATCGCCTCGAAGGCGACAAGAGGTAGGAAGATGCCCATCGCAATCTGAACAGATGGAAGATCGCGCTCTTGCTCAAAACGTTGCAAGAGCCATGCACTACTTGTTACAGCAAAACCCAAGGTCAGCAAGGTCGCTAATTGCAAAGCTCTAATCTTTCGGAAGAGCCGCTTCTCTGCCAGAAGAATTTCTCGCTCCAAAGCTGCGAGCGAGGCGAGTATCGAATCGGCATAGCCAAAAATCTTCGCTTCGCTTAAGCCCCAATAGGCAGCTGAGATGCGATGCGAATATAGATTTTCAAGTTCCTCTATCTGAATCGAACTCTGTAGGCAGATAGTTGTGACGAAGCGAGGAAGAATAAAGAGGAGAAGAACTGAAACAGGAAAAATAATCACCAGGAGAAGCGGGAAGATCCATAGTGCGATAACGCAACTCATGCCCAATGTGATGACTGCGGCTATTCGAGGAAGAGTTACCCTCAACTGAAATTCTTGCGCCCGTTCGACATCATCAACAATGGACTTCACGAAATCGCCGCTATTGAGGTCCCGGACGAGTTCTGCGTTCCTGGTTCCTAAGCTTTCAAAGAGTCGAACCCGTAACGATGTCAGAGTTCGAAAGACGCTGTCGTGGCTGACTACTCGTTCACCGTAACGTGCAACAGAGCGGAATATTCCAAAGAAGCGCACCAATACGATCGACATTGTCAGAGCGAGAATCGGTGGATGTGATGCTGCCATAGTGATTAGCCAGGCGCTTGAAACCGTTAAGCCAACTCCCCCGATTAAAGCGAATGAGCCTAAGAACGTTGCTGCCAACATTCGCCCGCGATGTGTCCTCATCATGCGACTGTCTCAATCCGCATGATGCGATCTGTCGCTTGGGCTAGATCCGGATCATGCGTGATGCAGATAAGAGCGGCGCTCGTTCTGGAGCGAAGAGCGCGCATGACTGACTTGGAGCTTTCTGCATCAAGATCTGCAGTTGGTTCATCGGCGATGATTAAGAGAGGCTTTCGCAAGAGGGCGCGTGCGATGGCGATCTTACGAATCTGTCCACCAGAGAGTTCTGCACTCTTTTCATCTCCTCCGCCAACTGAGGTTTCAAGTCCAGTGGGCAACTCATTTACGTCGAGAGAGACCTCAGTAAGTGCTTCGACAATCTCTGTATCGGAGATATCTCTACGTATAAATCTAAATTGATCACGCACATTTCCTGGAGCTAGAAATGGCAGCTGCGGTATCCAAGCAATTCTTCTTTGATAGGAATCGACTTCTCCGGGGGTTAATCGCTCGCTATTAATTGCAATTTCTGAATCGAAGTTTTCGCCAAGTAGTGTCATTGCAAACGATGTTTTACCTATGCCTGAAGGGCCAATGATGAGCGCTACATCGCCCGTTGCAATCTCAGCTCCTAAAATTCGTGAGTGGACAACGTCTGGGATTTCAAGTTCCCAATCTTTCCAGGAGACTCTCCATGCTTGCCCAAAGTCTCTATCCCTCTGAGTAACTTTGATGGACTTTGTTGCTTCAAGATCGGCTAACTTTTGGAGAACTTCTTCTCCATCAGCTGAGGCATGAAAGAGTGAGGCTGCGTTGCGAAGTGGAAAATAGACTTCGGGAGCCAAGATGAGGACTGTCAGCCCCACGATAAAGGTAATGTGAGAGTCAACTAGACGTAGTCCGATGCCAACAGCAATTAGCGCAACTGAAATCGTCGCTGCTAGTTCTAGAACTAGAGCTGACAAGAAAGAGATTCGCAATACCTGCATGGTCTCTTTTGTGTACTGGTCCCCCATCTCTTGAATGCGTGCGCTCTGAGTCTTATGTCGACCAAAAACCTTAAGCGTGACAAAGCCGCGGAGTGAATCCTCAAAGTAACGTGAGAGAGTTCCGAGCGATTGCCATTTCTTTGAGACGGCATCTTGTGTAAATCGACCGATGAGAGCACCAAAGACTGGAATGAGGGGAATCGTAAGGACTGCGATTACAGCTGAGAGTGGATCTAGAATTGCAAGTGTTGCGATGACTGCAATCGGCGTAATTGCCGCTTGCGCCATCTGTGGAAGATATCTGCCAAGGTAAATATCGAGTGAGTTCGCACCCTTTACCAATAGCTGAGTTAGCTCTGAAGGCGATAGCTGCTCTATCTCAAGGAGTGAAGCGCTCGTTCGCTCTCTGTACTCATTCTTAGCCTTAGCTGCCTGGACGCTGCACCATGACTCAAAAGTTGAATTAAAAAGCGCGCGAAAGACCCAGAGGGCTACCAGGAGCCCTAACCACATCATGGCGCTGGGATGGTGATAGATAATCCCAACAATCACTGCAGCTAAAAGGAACGCATTACAAACAATTATTGCGGTGGAAATAACTGCTGCAAAGATTGATGCGTTAAAGAGTTTGCGACTACTGCCCTGTGAGAGCAGTAGTCGCAGATTCTTTGACTTCATTGATGCAGGATATGTGTTGCTGAATCAAGCACGCCTCGTTCTGGATGCAGAATCTGGCTTGCGCTGATACGTTTCCTAAATACCCAATAAGTCCATCCCTGATAGATCAAAACCAGTGGAGTCATAATGAGAGCTACTACTGTCATAACTTTCAGGGTGTACTCAGTGCTTGATGCATTAGTGATTGTGAGATCAAATTGTGATCCCAGCGAACTAGGCATCACACGTGGATAAAGCGCGTAAAAAAGATCAGCTACAAAAGCGGCAATCGCAACTGCTGAGAATACAAATGCCCATCCCTCGCGAACTTTAAGCGTTGAGTAAAGGCCTGCTAGCCAAGAAAGTGCAACAACGGCAGAGAGGGCGAGGACAATGTTGTTGAGTTCAGGCAACATCAGATTTGTCCAGACAAGGAAGGCCACAGCTGCGACTGCTGCAATGAGGCCAAATTTGATGGCAAATCCTCGAGCTCTTTCACGGATTCCTCCTGCAGTCTTCAGTGATAAGAAGATAGCCCCATGAGTCAGGAAGACTGTCAGCGTGACAATTCCACCAAGCAGCGCATAAGGATTAAGCAGGTTAAAGAATCCACCTACGTATTCAAGGTTTCCTTGAGCTGATCTTTCGATAGGAACTCCCCGAACAATATTTGCAAAGGCGACTCCCCATAAAAGAGCAGGAATGATGCTGGCTATCACTATTGCAATATCCCAGCGCTGGCGCCACTGCGCCTTACCGTACTTACTGCGATATTCGAAGGCCACTCCACGAACTATCAGAGCGACCAGAATAAGAAAGAGCGGAAGATAGAAGCCGCTAAAGAGCGTTGCATACCATTCAGGGAATGCTGCAAATGTCGCACCTCCAGCCACAAGCAACCAGACCTCATTTCCATCCCAGACAGGGCCCAGCGTTGTAAGAACAGCGCGACGATCGGCTTCATTACGCGAAACAAATGGAAGGAGGGCGCCAACGCCAAAATCGAATCCTTCAAGAATGAAATAACCGACCCACAGCACTGCTATGAGTAAGAACCAAGTTGTTTGAAATGTCATTTCTCTCTCCTTCCTTAGTAAGACATCACTAGTGGTTTGTCAGAACTGCCACCGAGCTGAGGATTTTCATAATCAACTTCAGTTGCAGGACCGTTCTTAATGACTTTGAGTACAAGTCCAACCTCGATAAAGGCGAGTACGCCGTAGAGCAAGGTGAAGACAATCATGGTGAAAAGAACCGCTCCGGCAGTGACCACTTGGCTGACTCCATCTTCTGTTCTAATCAATCCAAATACCGCCCATGGCTGTCTTCCGGTTTCTGTAAAGATCCAACCGAATGAGTTTGCAAGCAGTGGCATAAATGGAAGAGAGATCATTGCCGGCAGGAACCAGCGGCCCTTCGGCAAACTGCCTCCGCGACGCATCCTCCATAAGGTAATGAGTGCGAATAGAACAGCTAGGGCGCCGAAACCAATCATCAAGCGGAATGACCAGTAAGCAAGTGGAATATTTGGTGTGTAATCCCCGGGACCAAATTCCAGTTCATACTTCGCCTGTAAATCATTGACTCCTTGAACTGTAGATGAGAAATCACCTGTTGCTAAAAAGCTCAGAACTGATGGCACATCTATTTGGAAGACAGGTCTGGAGCCATCGAGAGTTCCGATTGTGAGGAGTGAGAATGGTGCTGAATCCGTTGTTTCATAGAGCGCTTCAGCGGCTGCCATCTTCATTGGTTGCTGCTCGGTCATCACTTTACCGATTGCATCTCCACTAACAGTGATTGCAACAAAACTAATCAGCATGGTGACGAGTCCGAGTTTGAGCGTCGGACGTGACATCTCGACATCCTTCTTCTTGAGCATGAGCCAAGCTGAGATTCCTGCAACAAATGCACCCGCAGTAAAGGCCGCCGATGGGATTGTGTGCAGGAATGTGACTACAGCAGTCTTTTGGGTGAGTACTTCCACAATGCTTGTTAATTCAGCACGGTTCTTCTCGAGGTTTATTCGGTAAGCAACAGGGTGCTGCATCCATGCATTAGCCGCGAGAATAAAGTAAGCCGAAAGTAAAGTTCCAACTGAGGCTATCCAGATACTTGCCAAGTGAATTTTCTTCGGCAGTCGATCCCATCCAAAGATCCAGAGTCCCAGGAAGGTGCTCTCGAGGAAGAAGGCAAGTAGCCCTTCCATCGCAAGAGGCGCACCAAAGATATCTCCAACAAATCGACTATAAGACGACCAGTTCATTCCGAACTGAAACTCTTGAACGATTCCAGTAACAACGCCGATAGCAAAGTTGATGAGAAAAAGCTTTCCAAAGAATTTAGTTGCCCGAAGGTACTTCTCCTTATTTGTGCGATACCAGGCAGTTTGCAAGCCAGCTACAACAAAGCCCATACCAATTGTGATTGGCACAAAAAGAAAGTGATAAACAGTAGTAATGGCGAATTGCCATCTAGCGAGATCAAGTGCGTTCATCGACGCGACTCTCCGTTTCTTGAGTTGCTTTACTAACTCGCTACATAGTCTGCGCCGACATTTATTTGCACATGCCGCTATGCGCTGTCTGCCACCTCACAAGGCTTTTTTTACGCGTAAAAATGAGAGGGCTGGCACTCATATCTGATGGATTCGCTCTAACTGGCCCCCTCTTGCTACCCTTACGCCCTGATTCCAGTATGGAATCTTTTCAATCTAGAAGGAGTACCTCTCATGGCATCTTCATGCGACATCTGTGGCAAGGGCCCAAGCTTTGGTAACAACGTTTCACACTCACAGGTGAAGACACGTCGTCGCTGGAATCCAAATATCCAGCGCGTGAAGACTCTCGTTAAGGGAAC
>JACCDT011498632.1_pt1 | contig 21554 bp, 23 predicted proteins | sample 7446291 | NCBI WGS metagenome assembly JACCDT01 (sample SAMN15323446, study PRJNA562643) | freshwater metagenome | isolation source: river surface water | place: USA:Blue River Watershed | collected 2017-08-17 | reverse complement strand
CATCTATATTATATTCATTTGTTTCTTGTTCTATTTGGTCAGTTGTTTCACAATTCATATTTATATTATAATATGATAAAATAAAATATGTTTTTTTTTCATTTTTTTAATCTCTAAATAAATTAAGTTCCACACGCAATGTGACAGTTAAGATGTGGGAAAAAATACTACAATAATGTCAACCTGTCAAAATGATTGTGATGATACCCGATTATCAAGACAGGTGAAAAACAACGAATCGTTTTGAGATGTGCAATTGTTCTTTCAACTTTACTAAATAGTTCACAGTGGGTGACGGGCTTTTCCAAATCGACAATAGCAATTGTCAGATCACACTGCACCAAAGTGAGAAATCGTGTGATGCATGTTTGAGCCTCTACATGACTTCCATTCGTAGTATGAGGCGCAACTAAGTCACGAAGTTCCTGACAGGTCCATGTATTCTTGCTGATCGTGGCGTTTGTGAAGGAATTTTGCACTGAGATTGGAAAGTATACATGTGTATTCAGATACGATGCCAATACTCCGAAGAAACAATTGCCATCAGCTCGAATCTGTTCGACTTGAAATGCAATATGCGGATTGCTGACAAAATGAGTTTGTCCATCATATTCGTGTTTCCACATACGGACTTCTTCAGAACGAATTAATTCATTCTTGGCGTCGGTGATCATCATCTCGTGAATTGCTGAAGCATTCGCAATTGCAGTCTCTTCCTCGACGATACTATTTTGGAATAGTTTTTGCAGTTCTTCAATTTGCCTACGCAATTCTGCACGTGCGCGTTGGCGTTGTTCTCGCATTGCCTTGATGTCATCTGAATATAATTTTCGGAGCTCTTTAATCCTTGGATCATTTTCGACCTTTGAATTTCGTTGCTCTTGTTCATACGTCTTCAAAGACTCGGCAACAGCACGTTCATAGTCAGAACCACTCATTCGAGATTGATGAGAGAAACAAAGTTCGGAAACCGATACTTTTCTAGCGTTTGTTAATATTATATATATACAACTATCAATATGTGTATAATTTCATTTTTTTATGCTATTTGATTAAATATAGAATCTGAAAAAGTAAAATAAAACCACCAATCAGTAGATAAGTGTTGATTAATATCTCGAGCATTAATATATATCTGAATATCATTTAATTCATCATATACTATTTTCATATTTTTAATTGTATATTCATATCTTTTATCATTATATATAATAATTATTTTAATTTTACAAGTATCACATTGTGTAATAATAGCAGGAAATGGTTTAGAATAATTTACGGTGTTGGAAGAAATATTTTTGAATCTAATAACACCATGTTTAGATAGATTTTTTGTATTTATAATTTCTTTTAAACTATTCCAATAAATATCTTTTTTAGATTCATATAATAATGATACCATAGTATCAGTAATTAAATTATTTTTTCTTACATCTTTCAAATAACAATTTAATAATCCAGCATAACGTGATTGATTGGACATATCCATGTAATTAGTGATTAAATATTATAAAAAAGAATATAATTAAAAAATCATTTTTTTATAATTATATATATAAAATTTAATTTGTTAATTATATATAATGGAACCATTATTAGATGAACAATATTCAAGATTAACAGCAAAACCAATAAATAATAAATTTCAAATATTATGGGATTTATATAAAAAACAACAACATTCATATTGGACTGCAGAAGAGATTAATTTTATAAATGATTATGAGGATTTTATAACATTGTCATTAGATGAACAACATTTTATTAAAATGATATTAGCATTTTTTGCATCAAGTGATGGTATCATTAATATTAATTTGAGAGATAGATTTTTACAAGAAATTAAACCCACAGAAGCATTAACCGCATATACATGGCAATGTATGATGGAAAATATACACGGAGAAGTATATTCAGACATGTTAATAAATATAGTAAAGGATATAAATGAGAGACAAAAATTATTTACTGCAATAAAAACAATACCATCAATAAAGAAAATATCGGATTGGACATTTAAATGGATAAATAGTGATAAACCGATAGGATATAGAATAATCGCATTTGTAATAGTTGAAGGAATATTTTTTTCAAGTGCATTTGCATCAATATTTTGGTTAAAAGATAAATATAAAGGGAAATTATTTATGGAAGGATTAATTAAATCCAATAGATTTATTGCAAGAGATGAAGGATTACATTGTCAATTTGGTTGTGCAATGTATTCGTATATAATTAATAAAATTGATGTTAATGAAGTATATGTTATGATACAAGAAGCAAATGAAATATCATCAGAATTTGTATTAAATGCAATACAAACTAAATTAATAGGTATTAATTCTGAATTAATGAATCAATATGTTAATTATGTATCAGATTATATATTAGTAATGTTAGGATATCCAAAATTATATAATGTAAATAATCCATTTAAATTTATGGAAATGATAGGAATGGAATCAAAGGATAATTTTTTTGAAACAAGACCTGATGCATATTCTTCTGCATTTACAAATCCAGAAAATAAATGGGAATTTGAATTAATGGATGAATTTTAATTAAACAAATTTATTTTTTTTTTATGTTTTTTTATTGTTTTTGTAATTGGCGGATGTTCATTATTCATAAACAAATATTGCAATATACACGTTAATAATAATAATAATATAATAATAATAATTATTATATTATGTTCAATATATAATTTATAAAATGAATCATTTGGAATTATATATTTATTATCTAATTTTTTAATGATTTTATCATTCAATAAATGATTTGATATTGATGATAATATATTATTCATATAATATATTATTATTTTATTTTAAAAACATTAAATGCATTAAATAAGTATAATTAGGAATATCATAATAAGTCAATTGTTTAATATATTTAATAAAATCAATTAAATTGGGATAATCAGGAATGAGTTCATTGTAATTAACAGCCATTTTTTTAATTTTGATTTGATGAATATTATCTTCTTTTGTCCAAGGTAAATTTCCTTGTTTTATAAAATATAATAAAACATAAAATAATGATTCTAAATCATCTCTGTAAGAACTTGGAATTCCTAAATGCATATTAATACTCGCATATTTAACTGATCCAACAAATTTATTTTTTAATTCTAATTTATTATTTATTGAATATTTTATAGATAATCCAAAATCGGATATATATATATTATCATCTTTCAATAAAAAATTATGAGGTTTAATATCTCTATGAATAATTCCTTTCATATGAATTTGATTTAAAATTTTTAATATCCTTAACCCAATAAATAATATATATGATATATTAAATGATTTATTGTTTTTAATAAATTTATGTTCTAAATCATTATTCATTAAATCCATTATTATAAAATTATATTTAGAAGTTTCTATATATTCATACATATTTATTACTCCGTCTATATTTTTTAGTTTTTTATTTATTTTATATTCATGTTTTAATTTATTTTTTGTATTATTTTCAATTTTAACAGCATATAAGTTATTATTTATTAATGATTTTACACAATATATTTCAGAAAATCCACCTGATCCTATTTTATTTATTAATTTATATTTATCATTAAACATATTATTATAGTTGATTAATTATTATATTTCTGATACGAATATCTATTCTTATAATATGTATAATTCAAATAATTCAAATAATATAAAATATATAATATCAACTTATAAACATGCGTATAATACAAATAATAAACAATTATTACATAAATCAATTTCTGATTTACATAAATTAAAAAATACTTTAATTGGTGGTTCTAATGAACTTTTAAATAAAATTAAAGTAATTGTCGATAATTATAATACTAAATATACAGAATTAATAAATGAATTATCTAATATAAAATTAAAAAAATATATTATTGATTGTATTAACTTATTTAATAGAATTATAACATTTAACTATTATGATGATTTTAAAGAATCAATCAATAATCTTAAAAAAACAAATAAAGATAAATATGATCGTTTAATAAATATAATTACAACATTAAATAATAGTAGTGTATCAACTGATAATCAAATTAATCCATCAGCATTAAATACAAATCCAACATTAACAAAATTTATTAGAGATTGTGAAAATGTTATTGTTATATTATATACTAATTTAATTGATAACCAACCAAATACTACTAATTTTGAATATGAAAATTCAATTTTACGCAGTGATAATTATAAACTTCAAACTATTATTAATAATAATCAATATATAATTGATGATTATGATGTATTAACTAATAAATATAATGATTGTCAAAAAATTAATAATTCATTAAAATTAAATATCGATGAATTAAAATTTGAATTAAATAAAAAACAATCTGAAATTGATATAATAAATGAAAAATTAATATCTGAACAAAATAAAAATAAAATTATAGAAAATGATAATACTAAATACAAAGATATTAATGAACAATATAAAAAATCGATTAATCAATTAAATGAAACGTTAACAAATTTATATAAAGATAATGAAAAAAATAACAAAGAATATAATGAAATTATTGAAGAATTAACTAAAAAATCTAAATTATGTGAAGAAAATATGAAATTAATTAATATTGCAATTGATGATTTTCATAAAAATAATGATATAAAAGATAAAAAAAATATCGAATCTATTCAATCATCAATGCAAAATATTCTAACAACTTATAATTCATTACAAGAAACCATTGATTTATTAAAAACTAAAAATGATGAATTAGAAAAACAACTTAATTTATCTGAAAATAAATTAAAGAATTGCATTGATGATAATTTAAAATATGACAATAAAATTAATGAATTAATAAATACAATTAAAGATTTAGAAAATAAAAATAAATTATTATTAGATGATAATTCATTATATATTAAAAAATATGAATTAATAACAAAAAAATATGAAGATAATGAATTATTAAAAAATAAATATAAAACAGCAAATGATGATTTTATAAAAACACGAGATAATATTAATAATGAATTAAAAAAAATGATGACCAATATTAATGAATTAAATAATAAACTGAATATTATGAATAAAGAAAATATTAAATTAAAAGAAACAATATATAATAATAATAAATTATTTTTAGATGAAAAAAATAAATTAAATGAAGATAACAATAAATTAAATGAAGAAATTAATAAATTAAATGAAAACAACAATAAATTAAAAGAAGATATTAATAAATTTAATGAAGAAATAAATAAATTTAATGACGAAATTAATAAATTTAATGAAGAAATTAATAATTCAACTAATCAAAGGAATAAATTAAATGAAGACAACAATAAATTAAAAGAAGAAATTAATAATTTAACTAATCAAAATAATAAATTAAATGAAGAAATTAATAATTTAACAAATCAAAATAATAAATTAAATGAAGTTAATGAAATACTTAAAAAAAATTATAAAACAGCAAATGATAATATTAATAATGAATTAAAACAAATGATAAATAATATTAGTGAATTAAATAATAAACTTAATATTATGAATAAAGACAATATTAAATTAAAAGAAGAAAATAATAAATCAAATGAAGATAACAATAAATTAAAAGAAGAAATAAATAAATTAAATGAAGAAAATAATAAATTAAAAGAAGAAAATAATAGAATAAAAGAAGATAATAATAGATTAAAAGAAGAAATAAATAGATTAAATGAAGATAATAATAGATTGAATGAATATAATAATCGATTAAATGAAGATAATAATAAATTAAATGAAGATAACAATAAATTAAAAGAAGAAAATAATAGATTAAAAGAAGAAAATAATAAATTAAATGAAGATAACAATAGATTAAAAGAAGAAAATAATAAATTAAGTGAAAATAATAATAGATTAAAAGAAGAAATTAATAAATTAAATGAATATAACAATAGATCAAAAGAAGAAAATAATAAATTAAATGAAGATAACAATAGATTAAAAGAAGAAAATAATAAATTAAATGAAAATAATAATAGATTAAAAGAAGAAAATAATAAATTAAATGAAAATAATAATAGATTAAAAGAAGAAAATAATAAATTAAAAGAAGAAATTAATAAATTAAATGAAGATAATAATAAATTAAAAGAAGAAAACAATAGATTAAATGAAGAAATAAATAGATTAAAAGAAGATAATAATAAATTAAATGTAGATATTAATAAATTAATGGATCAAATAAAAGGAGAAGAAATTAATATAAATAAGATAAAAGAAGAGTATGAAAATAAAATAAGAAAAATAAAAGAGAAATGTAAAGATATATTGAAGGGAGATATAAAGAAGACTGAAACAACAAGAACAGTAAATAATAATTGTATATCAATTAATATTGAGAAAAAAGATAATGATGAAGTAAGATATATAAGGGAAATATATAATAAATATAATTTTAAAGATATAATAGAGTTTACTGATTTTAATGAAATTATAATTGAAATGAAAAATAAATCTTATGATATAATGAAAATTGAAGAAAAAGGAATGAATACATTAATGTATATGATACAACAAAAAAATAAATAAAAATATGTTTTAATATATTATATATATATATGAAAGAACATAAAATATTTAGATATATAAAAAAAGATTATCCAAAATTAAAATATAAATCATTTAATAAAGCAACAGATGAAGAGAAAAAAGAAATAGCAAATGAACAACAAATATCTGTTGGGAATTGTCACTGGGGACAAATAAAATTATTTTATACTGAATTTGAATTTTTAGAATTAATATCTCATCATATTGAATTGAGTGAAGTATTAATATTATATGTAGGAGCTGCATCTGGATCTCATTTGAATTTATTATTAGAATTTTATCCAATGATACATTTTTTATTATATGATCCAAATAAATTTGAAATAAAAGAATCAGATAATGTAAAAATTAAAACAGGACAAGATGGTTTTTTTGGAGATGATAAAATTCAAGAAGTATTACAATTTGCTAATGGACGTAAAATAATATTTATATCAGACATTAGATTAACAAATGAAGATGAATATGAAAGACAAAAAGTAATATATAATGATATGATAATTCAACAGAGATGGGCAATAGAATTAAAATCTGAATTTATGTTATTTAAATATAGAATGTTTTATTATAAAGATGATCCAAAAGAAGTTGATTTTATAAATAATAAACTTGTTATAGATGATGATTTTTATAAAAATAATTGTATTATAATTAATAAAAATAATATTAAAATTGATGATATGTTATATTTAAGTGGTTTATTATACACACAATTATATTCACCAATTAGAAGTGGAGAAACTAGATTATTTGTTAGTAAAATAAAATATAGAAGTGATAACAATAAATATAATAAAGATGATCAAGATAAATATTTATTACAATATTATAATAATGTTGATTATGAATCTCAATTAAATTATTTTAATATTTATGATAGACCTAAAGAATATATATGGGGTAAAAGTGATTTAATGGCAAAATATATATTGGGTATGCAAGTAAATTATACATCTGCTTGTGAATATTATTTGATATATAGATATTTAAAAAGATTTAATAAACCATATAAATTTTTGGATGTATTATTAACAATGATTAAAATTTTGACATTTATGAATACATATCATAATAATAATTTAGTTGTATGTCAATATAAACATTTTAATAAATTTATACAGAAAAAAGAATTTATATCATATGAAAACAAAACAACATTTAATGAATATGTTGAAAATAATAATAATAAAATAAAAAAAAGATATGAAGAACAAAAAAATAATTTAAAAACATTAGAAAATAAAATAGATAAAAAAATATTAGATGAATATATTAGATCATATAATTTTAATAATAAATTTGTAAATATTAAAAGTGGACATTTAATATTCAAACATATACATATTTAAAAACGCCAATCTGCATCAACAGATAATGCCCATGAAAATTTTGATTGGAGAGTTTTAGAAAATAATTTATCAATAGGAATATTGAAAGTTTTCATAAATGAAATTGTAATTCTTGGATCAATATAATTTAATTTACTTGTATTTAATGCAAGATTATTTATTTCTTTCTTTAATTCTAATTTTTGTTTTAATATTTTCAATTTATTATTATATAATAATATTTTTTCTTGATTATTATTATTTTTTGCTTTTTGTATTAATTTTTTTATTTTTTTAATATAATTTGTTATTTTATCCAATTTATCTTTAAATGATGAATTATTTTTTATATTTTTTTGATGATTAAGAATTTTAGCAACAAATACATTGGCATGATTATATTCACCTATAAGAAATTCTATATTAACAGGAGATATATTTTTGTATTTAGATATAATTTTTAGTATTTCTTTTTGAAATAAAACAGAAGCATGAAAAGTTCGAAATACTTTAGCGGTTAAATTAGACATAAAATTTTGCAAATAAGTATTAATATCAGTTGAATTAATTAAATCAAATATTTGATCATCGGGATTTTTATTTTGTATAAATACATTTAAATTATTATAAACTTGGATATCAACTGATTGTTCATTATAATATGGTACACAATCTTTTCCAAGAAAATCTAATATTATAATATCTGGTTCTTTTAATGTTATATGTTCAACTCTTAAACATGAAACACCTACTGTATCTGCTTCATCTTCTTTTTTTTCATTACCAACTCTGATAGCAAATTTATCAATAAAATAAAATGCAGTTGCAATTTGTTGAAGTTTAATGTTTTCTGATTTTAAATTAATATTATTAGTATTAATAATATGATTATATTTTTTTTTTAATTTACGTGCTAATTCAAATTTGTCCATATCACTTTTCATTTTATATTCACTTTCAGCATTTAACCAAATATATTTAATTTTACCAGTGATATTATCTTTCCAAGATGCTAACCATTCAACGTATTGATTATGAATAACTTGTTTCCATTTTAAATTAGGTACAATTTCATTTTTACCAATATTCAAAATAATATCTTCTGGTTTTATTCTAAATTTTATTTTTCCTAATTTTGGATTATCTTCACCACCTCGACCAATAAATAAATTTGGTGGTTCTATTTTATAATTACCAATGATTTGTTTTTTATTATCTACATATGCATATTTATATTTTTCATCTAATAATTTATCTTTAATTTTTTGTTCTTCTGTTTTTTTTTGTTCTTTTAATTTTAAATATATATCATAATATTCACTGAAATCTATTAAATTAAAATCTTTTATTATTGTATCTTTAACTAATTCTTTATAATCATTCCAAAAATTTTTAGTAAATTGTTTATATTTTATGTATTCTGAATTAAAATATTTAACAAATAACATAGCATATTCTTCTTGTAATGGTGTTAATTTAACATATTGATTATTATATTTTAATGGTTTATTATGTGGAACATATTCTGGTGGAAATAATACTCCATTATGTTTTAATGTATTCCATTTGATAGTATCTTTCCCACCAAATTGTTTATTTATAATATAATTAATTAAATTCATTATATAATATATGTATATTATATATGGCAGAAATAACAGATTTACATAAAATGAATAATTCACAATTTATGAATAAATATACAAATAAAGATTGGATGAAAAATAATACTATTAATAAACCAAGTTATACACAACAATTAATATATGAAACTCCACATTTGACAGGAATACAATATAATAATAGAGGATATAATACTCTTAAAGAAGATAATTCATTACGCAGACGTAAATATAATGATGAATTATGTATGTATACAAAATATCAACAAATAACATCAATAGGAAAATTATTTTTTTCATCAAAAAATATTGATTTAATTTATGATTTAATTTTAAAACAAATTCAAACTAAATTACATATTAAATCATTTGTTAAAAATGATAATTCATTAGCTCAACATATGATATATATATTTAATAATTATGCTCCTGGTGTTCCAGATACAAAGGGTAACGTAGATATTCTTAATAAAGTTGTTGTTAATTCTGTATATCCTATTATTATTTCAGATATAAAACAACAAAAAGAATATTTAAAATGTATTAATACTCCATTTGAACCTATTGATTTACCATTAGCAACTAGTGTTAAAGGTCGAAAAACTAATATTGATTATATAAGTAAAATAACTAATTATTGAGCAAATAGTGCTTCTAATATTAAAGGAATATTATGATTTAATACATTATTAATATGATTTTCGATAACGTTTTTATTTTTTGTATAATCTATTGGATAAATCTCACTAAAATTTATTTTTAATATGTCATCATTAATATTGTCTATATTTTGTTCATTTATTAATTCTTGATATGTTAATAATTTTAAATTTAATTCAATATTATATGTTGTAATATATTGTTGTCTTAATTTATTATCAATAGTTATACGATTTTCATCTATATTAAATATACTCCAAGGAGATCCATAAATTATTGCATATGTATTATTGTAAGAAATTTTATATATATATTTAAATATAATTTTATTAGTACCCATTATTGTATCATAATAAAAAATTAAATATATCATATCTTTTTTTGTTATAAATATTGTATTATAGTTTTTTTTAATATTTATTTTAATTGAATCAATATTATAATATTTCATATATAATGGTACATTTATTTTAATGACATTTAATGTTATTATATTGTATATAAATATAATAATTGTATTCTCATTTATAAATAATTGATATATATTATTTTCGAAACTATATGAACACAATTCATCGATAAAATATGAATATTGATTTGTAATCTTTGCAAATTCATTTGATATTTTGTTATAAGTTATATCAGTTTCATTTATTGTCATAATATATATATAATTATTTGTCGAATAAATCATATTATCATTAAATATAATTGATTTAAAATTAGATATTGTTTCTAATATTTTATATGAATTGTTATTATCAAAAACTATTAAATAGATATGTGTTTTTGATATTAATAATAATTTATCATTTATAATTAATGATGTATGATTATTATATATTATGTTATCTAAATTAATAGTGATATATATATTTTGATTTATAATTGATTGAATATAAAAACATCCACAAAAAATATATGATATCCATTTAATATTATTATTAGTAAATTTATTTATTTGTAATTTTATTTCAATATTATGTATTAAATTTATTTTATCAATGACATTATATTTAAAAAAAATATTTTCATTTTGAATTCCATATGTTGTATTATTAAGATAAAACATTTCAGTAATAATCTCAGTATTTTGAGAATATGATTTATAAGAATGATAATTATTATCTGATATTTCTATAAATTCATCAAATGATGCAATAAAATATATTTGTTTTGTTAAAGAATAATAATATACATTATATTTATTTATAATTTTTTTTACAAAAAAATATATTTCATTTTTATTTAAAACTTTAAATTCATCATGTGATATTTCTATACTGCTTTCTGGTTTCAAAAATGAATACGAAAAATTTGTCAACATTAATTATTATATAATATGTATAATAACTAAATGATAAAAATATCATTTTTTTATAAAGATAAAACAAATTTGTTATTATATTTGATAATATTAATTTTAATTTCATCAAACATTTTATATTCTTTATCATTAATAATTAAAATATTATTATTGATAATGATATTGGTAATTGATAATAATTCATGATGTATTGGTTTTAAAAAAACATCAATATTTAATTCTGGAATATATAATAATATATTATTATATTCTACATTAATAATAAAAGCATTATATATTGTTTTAGTTAATTCTATATTATATATTTTAAAATATCTATTTAATTGTTTATAATATTTATTAATAATATTTATTTTATCAATATTAAATTTTGTAAATAATTTTTCATTTTTTAAATAATTTAATATTTGTGTATGTACAATAATATCAACATAACGTCTTATAGGAGATGTAAAATGAGTATATAAATCTAATTTCATTGATGAATGAAAACAATTATCAGAACCAATACAATATTCAGATGATTCTAAAGATGTATTGATATGTTTTTGAATTAATAATTTATATAGAGAATCATTTAAATTATTACTATTTATAAAATTTGTTGGATTTATATTTGTATTATTATTTAATTGTCTTCTTAATAAAACATTATTTTTATCATATTTTGTTAATAATTTAGCAATATGAGTATTAGCAATAATCATATATATAGCAACCATATTATGAGGATCATATGAAGAGAAATATTTATATTTAGTATTTAATTTATAACCAAAATCATAAATATTAAATATATCAATATTTGTATTTTTTAAAATCATAATATCATCATATGATAAATTTTTAATTTTAGCTGATTGAATTTTTATTGATGTTTCTATCATATTTAAATTTTCATCAAATGAAATTATTAATGAAATTATTCGTTTATAGTTATTATTATCAATAAGAGACATTTCTTTCATTAATAATTCAGGAAACATATGAATATTAGTATCTGAATAAAATGTATTTATTCTATTATGTAATTCATTATTTATATTATCATCTAATAAATTGACATATGATGAAACATCAGCAATATGAATACCTATTTCTGTAATATTATTACATTTAAATATATGGATTGCATCATCAATATCAATACAATTAGGAGGATCGATACTATAAAGATTTTTATTACAAACTTGTCTAAAAAAAATATTATTATCATTTGAAATAGTTTTAAGAAAATAAGTATTTATTTTATTAGATATTACCCAATTACATGTATATAATGTTGATATATCAATGACATCTAAATATTTGATTACTATACCTTCATAAAATGTATCCTTATTTTCTATTTTAATAATTGCATATAAATCTGTTTTATTTAATTTTAATTTAGTACGAACTAATAACATTTTATTAAGATGTATTATTAATGGATTAGCAGGTTTAAGAATAGATGTAGTATTATGAGAAGTAAATATATTTGGAGAAGAAAATATAATAATACATGGGATGATGTCCATATTATTAATAGATATATAGTAATATTTAATTTGTTTTAATGATCATTTTTTTAAAAAAAATGATATATTAAGATTTTAATAATTAGTATACTATTATATACTTATGCCTATAGGCGGATACTCAAAACATCTTGCAAGAAAACAAAAGATCAATAAAATGAATATTGATACAAGTAATTTAATAATATGTCAATTTACTAGTTTATCAGGAGGTAAATTAGGTAAAGGAGTAAATGATAAAAATGAAATAATAAATTTAATATTTCGTAGTTGTTTTTATAGAATGAAAACTAAATTAAAAAATGGAATATATTTATATATTCAAAGATATGATGAATCTGATAATTTAACATATGAAGTTGTTAAAATAGCTAATGAAACTGATGAACCCGTTATTAATTTTAAGAATAAACTTTTATCATACATTAAAGTAGATGATACTAAAAAAGAATCAACTGCTATTATATTTGAAACCACTAAAAATATAACTGATGAAAAACAACATCAAAAAGACTATGTTTATAATTTAGATGATGATAATTGTAATCCTAATAGAAAACAATCAAATGGAATTGTTAATAAATTCGATACAACAAATAATTCTGATACATCAAATGACTCAGATGATTCATCAGAACCTGATGATTCAAAGGATAATACAACATTTATTGATGAAATTTAATTTATTAATACTAATCTAATCTAATCTAAACTAATCTAATCTAATCTAATCTAATCTAATCTAATCTAATCTAATCTAATCTAATCTAATCTAATCTAATCTAATCTAATGTTTGCGAGAACGTCGTCGTTTGCTGCCTTTCTTTGAACCAGAACGGCGTTTACGACCACCAGAAAGTCGGTTTGAACGACGAGCTGATCGTCGTCGTCGGCCACCAGATAGTTTTTTGCCTTTTGAACCACGTCGTCGGCGTCGACCGCCTGACATAGCTCGAGCCATTAATTGAGTAATAGCGTTGGATGTCATGATATACTATTAATATAGAAATTTTTTATTTTCTTTTATTATTTTTATTACTATTTTTTATTCTTATATATTATTCATTTATTTTATTCAAAAAAAACGCATTGAAAAAAATGAAATAAAAAAGATTAAAAAGTAAGAAAATAAATAATATTATGGAAACACGAAAAAAGTCAAAGAAAACTAAAACTAAAATGACAGCAGAAATTAATGAATTAAAAGCAAATGCATCTAAATTATTAAGAAGTGGTGTATCAATTGGTGGCAAGGTAATGAATGCATTAAAAAAGAAATGAAATATAAAGATATTGATATATATAATATATATATAATATATGGATATTGATGTTGAACATGATATACAACAAATATTAAAAGAAAATAAAGCAGTAAGAATAGCACAAGAATTAGAGGAGACAGTTGATATTAATTATAAGAATGTATTAAAAAAAAGTTTAGATGATTTACAAAAAGAAAATAAAACAAAACGGAAAATAATTAAAAAATAAAAAAAATATTAATTTATATAATGGAATATAATAATTTAAATTTTGTTGATTTACAACAAATTATTATTTCAAATAATTTAATTGATAAATTAAAAGATAAAATGATTGAATTATTATTAATGGAAGAATATAATAATTTAAAAGATAAAGATGTTGTTGTTATTGATGATATAAATACATATATTGATAAATTAATATATTTATTAGAACGTTATGATAAAATTCATGAATATGGAAAATTTATAGATGATATAACATGGATAAAATTAGAACATAGTAATAATCATTTTACATTAACAGATAATACAATTTTATTATATAATACATTATTTATCAAAGATGTATATATTGCAGAAAAAATTCGTGAATATTTAAATAGAATATTAAATTATATGAATAGTGAAAAAATTCAAAATAAATTAAAAATAATTGGAGATGATAAGAATGATATAATATGGTTGTGTATATTTGTAAAATATTAAAGACTTATTTATTTTTTTTTTTTAATTTATTATTAACAATAGCATTTTTTTTTTCATATTGATCAGTAATAGGAATAATATTTTGCGGATCAATAATATTTGTTCTATATTCATCATAATAAATAGATGAATTTACAGAAATAATAATATATTTTATAAGATGAAGATAATTAACAATACAATAATTAATAATATTTAAGATATCAGGTAATGGATAATTATATTCATCTGGAATAATAGATAAAATAAGAGTGGAATAATTATTACAAATAGCTGTTTGAAAAATGCATTCAAAATAAGCTAATGTATCAATATAATCAAATTTATTTAGAGAATCTAATTTGGTTGTATGAAAAACAGGACTAAATGAAATATTTGAAAAAGTAATTATTTTATTTAGAGGTAACAGATTATTATTTGCATCTCTTATAATATGTAATTCTTTATTATAAATACATTTAGAAGGTGTAATTGGAAATAAATCACAATCATTTGAATTAACAATTAAAAAAGAAGTACGAATAATAAATGGATTAACAATTAATTCAGTATTTGATCCATTAAATTTAGGATGAATAATTGTTGAACATAAAATATTATTATTTGATACAGAATTTTCATATTCAATTATATCAATAATAGACTTTTGTGTTATTTTTATTTTACAAATGGTTGACTCTAATGTTAATGGTTGTTTTATATAATTTGTATCACATTTAAATAATAATGGTTCATATAAATCAATCTCAGAATAATTACCATTATCAAAGTGTTCTAAATTAATATCAAGCAGATTATTTTCAGACATATAATAAATAAATTTAATTAATATTATTTTTTTTTCGCATTAATAATATTATATGAAAACTATATTTATATTAGATTGGGACGATACATTATTTCCAACTTCATGGGTAAATAAACATAATAATTTAAATATTTTTGATTTTTCAAAATTAGATTATTATTTATCTTTATTTATTCAACATATTATGCATCACGGTGTTGTTATTATTGTAACTAATGCATTACCCAATTGGATTGATATTTCTTTATCCGTATTACCTAATACTAAATATATATTAAATATACATAACATTCAATTTAGATATCCACGATTAGAAAATAAATATCAATCTAATACTAATTTATCAAAAGTAGATACATTTATTGATATATACATGAAACATAAAAATAATGTACCATTAAATATAATATGTATAGGTGATGATATATATGAATATATAGCGAGTAAAAAATTAATAAATATAAAAGGATATAAAAAAATACATTTTATTAGAATTAAAAAACAATCAGATTATGATTCATTAATAAATCAAATAAATCATATTGGAAAAAATATATATAATTTAAAATGATTACAATTCAAAAAATTCAAGATTAATTATTTCTTGTGTTGTATTATCATATATCTCTAATAATCTTTTCCGATAATTATTATATTCTTTAATTAGATTTGTTTTTTGTGCAGTTTTAATTTCAATAATACATGCACGTTCTTCTTTTGTAAAAGCCAATAAAGCCTTACATCTGTCAACAGAAAGACCTGGTCTTACCACAAATTCTATACATGAACGCCATATTTTATCAATATTAGACATGAAATTAATTAATATATCAATTTCATTAATTTCATTTAAGAACATATTTAATTTATTTTTATGCATATCATAAATTCTCATGCGTTCTTGTTCTAACAATGGATCTGTCTGATCAGACATGTTGTTGGTTGTTATTTATATACTAACAAACAATATATATATAATATCATTTTTTTATAAAATAATCAATCTCTTCCAAGGGTCTAAGAGATAAATTAATGCTCACACGCAATGTAGAGGGGGAGGAGAATCCGAAGAATCATTACAGCCTCACACGGAGAAGACTGAACGTTTGTTGTTCGATTGGTGTCATTTGAAGCATCAATTCATCCCAACCAAGATTATATTTCGTCTTTAATTCATTGCTTTCAATTTCTGAGAAAACAAGAATTTGACGAAGATCTTCTGTAGTGTGCATGTTCAATTGCTCAACCAGAATGCTCTCATTTTGAGAATGAAGCACAAAATGTAATATTTCTGGCTTCACTGGAACTCGTAGAAGAACATAGCGTTGAATAATATCGCTTTGTCTGCGATGTAGCTCCACTAGTTCCTCGATTTTCTTTAACTCTTGAACTTGTGTCTGGATAATCGAGATTCGAATGCTTGTGTAGTCGAAATCTTTGGGAGCTTGAGATTGCATTTTGGAATGCGAGGTAAACAAAAGTCGGAAACCGATCTTTTTCTAGCGTTTGTTAATATCTATATATATACAAGTATCAATATGTTGAAAATTTCATTTTTTTATAGACTTAATATTTATATGAATATATTTAATAAAATAAATATATATAAAATTAAAGATTTACCAGATGCATTTTATTATCAATTATATGATAATTTGACACCTATTGAATATTGTTTAAAATTATATATAGAACACACTAATGAATTATTATTAATAAAATTAAAACAAATTATATATGAAATATATAAAAAAAAATATATTCGACCACCATATTTATATGCATCTTATATAAATTTAGATAAAAAGGATAAACAATTATATGATTTAATATTAATTGATAATGATGAGATAAATATATCTGATTTTAATGATATTCATAAAATAATAATAAATCAATATATAGAACAAGATAATAAAATATTATTTGATTATAAACAAGCAATTAATGAAAAAATAACAATAGATGAAATAGAAACAATAATAATAAAAAATAAAAAGAATTTATACAATAGTTTAATAAATATGAATGAATATAAATATTATGTAATAATAATAAAAGATGATTTAAATATTATTGATAATATAGATAATGAAATATTATTAAAATATTTAGAACTAATATTAGAATATGGAGCAAGTAAAATGTTTATGTATTTATATTTATATAAAAAAGAAATAATATACACAAAATATGAAAATGAAAATAATATATTATTTAAAATAAAAGAAAAAGGAAATTATATTGAATTAATAAAAATAATATGTACACTTGATAATAATATAATTAATCAAAAAAATATTAATGGTGATACAATAATATTATATAATGCTAAATATAATATAAATATGTTAATGATATATATAAAGTATGAAATAGAATTTAATTATGAAGAAATAAATAATAAAGAGAATAATATATTTCATCAATTAGCAAAAAATAATAATACAAAAGTATTAAAAATAATGATTAAGAAATATAAATCAATATTTGATAAAGTAAATAATAAAAACGAAACGCCATTGATAATAATGGCAAAAAATAAATTTGATGATATGGTTTATATTGGTTTATTAGAAAGTGATAATTTAAATCAACAAGATGAATATGGAAATACTATATGGCATTATATATGTAAAAATAATTTATGTTTAGGAATAAATATAAATAATAATATATTAAATAAAGAAAATAAATCACCAAAAGATTTATGTGTAATAGATGAATCATATTACCATTTTGGTAATTGTTGATTTTCGAGAATTAATTTACTTATTTCATTTTGAAAATTATTATTTTTATCGATCAAATCATTATTTTGAGTTGTTAAAATATTATTTTTAGTTTTTAAAATATTTATTTCATCTTCTAAATTTTTAATATTAGTTTCATTATTTTTAGTAGAAGTAAGTAATTTATTATATGTACCAAATAAACTAGAATAATTAGTTTGTAAAATTTTATAATTATTTAATAATTGCATTTTACTATTAAATAATTTTGTCATTTCTTGAGTATTATAATAATCAATATATTGTTGTTTTTCTAAAATAGATTTATTTAATTGTTGGATTTCAATAATATGTTCATTTAATTTAGTTTCTAATTCACTATATTGAATTTTCATATTATCAATTGTTAAAAATAATTTCTCATTGGTATCTTGCAGATAATGATTTTTTAATTTCAAATTGTTATAATCATCACGAATTTTATTATATTCATCACATGACAATTTTAATTCTTGAATGAAATTAGTAATATTAATGATCTTAAATGTAGGCATATCTAATGATGTTTGAGGAATAACTAGATGTTGAAAATCTATATCCGAAGACATAAGTAATAAATAAACACATAATCATTAATATGTTGTTAATATCATTTTTTTAGACATATAATGAATCAAGATTAATAAATTTTTTAAGTAAAAGAGTTGTTGAAAATTCCAATTTAGATAAAATGGATAATTTATTAAGGATTTGAGATATATATTTAACATCATTAATAATGTTGTTTAATTTAATAACGTTTTTAGAAAAATCACCAATAAATTCATCATAATTATATATTAAAGAATAATCATTTAATCTAATCCAATTGAAAATTAAATCAACATATAAATAATTTATATTAACATCTAAATTAAATTTAGTAATAATACTATTAATTATATTTAATTCATTATTTAATATTTTAGAATTAGTATATGTCTGACATTTATCTTCAATAAATAATCCAAATAATGAGATTAAATGAACAGTGTCTAATGACATTAATAAATCATCATTAAATAATATTTCTGTTAATAGAATTGAATTACATTCATTTATTTTATTTGCAATGATACCTTTTTTAGTTAAATTATGTGATGGATCGAGATAATTATTATCAATAAGATATGATAACATATTATTAGTCAATGAAGTTAAATTATAGAAATCATTATTATCAATTAAAGATTGTTTAATAAGAAGAAGATTATTTTTTTTTAATTGTTGATCATAATAAAGTTTAATTGACGGATTTTTTAATTTAGAAATAATATTTTTATTTGAAAATGAAACATTATTGATATGTTTTAATTTAATATAAGTGTCTATATCTCTTTTATCATCATCAGAAATATCAATAAATGGAAGATTATTAATTTCATTATCAATAACATTAATTTTATTATTATTAAAATTAATTTTGATATTATTTTGCATAATATAAAGAGATTTATTAATAATATCAGTAAAATTAGAATGATATTTAAGACAAAAATTTAAATTAATATTAAATTTAGAAGTAATTGGTAATGGTAAATCAATTAATTTTTTAATATCATGATTTGAGAACATTTCATATAATGGAAATAAAATTACAGTACCAGATTTATCAATCCCACGTCGTCCAGCACGACCACTGATTTGTTTATATTCATTTGGTGTTAATAATTTTTTAATTTTATAAATATCAGTAAGAACAACTGATTTTGTTGGAGTATTAACACCAGTTGCAAAAGTATCAGTTGCAAATAAAACTTTAATTAATTTAAGTTTAAATAAAATTTCGATAAATTCTCTAAAAATAGGCAATAATCCTGAATGATGAAATGCAAGACCATATTCTATATAAAACATAATATCCTTATATTGTTGCAATTCTTCATAAGGATTAGGAGGTTTAAAGAATTTATAGGTTAAATTTTTAATTTGTGTTTGTTCTTCTGATGTTAATAAATTTGATGTTATTTTTTCAATAAGATGTTCACAATTAAATCTTGAAAAAGAAAAAATAATTGAAGGAAATAAATTATTATTTTTTAAATGATGAACAAATGAAACAATGTTATTAACATTAACAATTTTATTATTTTTTTTTAATAAAGATTGTTTATATGTATAATATTGAGACATGTTAGTATATGCTGCATTATCAAATATATTATTTTCATCAATAATTAATGTCATTTTATCATTAACAAATAAATAATGATTTAAAGGAATTAATCTTTTAGTTAAATAAATAATGCCTAAATTATTTTTTCTTAAATTATAAATCCAATCACAAAATTCATATATATTGCCAACAGTAGCAGATAACATAATTAATTGAATATTACTATTTAATTTAATAATAGATTCTTCCCAAATAGTTCCTCGTTCATCATCATTCATAAAATGTATTTCATCCATAATAACACAAGAGATTTTAGAAAGAATATCAATATCAAAATTATATTTTTCAATATTATTAAGAATATTAAGTAATATTTCAGCAGTCATAATAATAATATTAGCATTTGGATTAATTTTTTTATCACCAGTAATTAAACCAAATGATAATAATGGAAATTCATTAATAAATTCATTATATTTTTCATTTGATAATGTTTTAATTGGTGTTGTATATATTATTATGTTTTTATCATTCGTTTTTAAATGTTTCAATATAGCATATTTTCCTAATACTGTTTTTCCAGAAGAAGTAGGAACACAACAAAATACATCATAATTAGAATTAATATAATTACAAGCTTGTTTTTGAAAATCATCTAATTCATAAAGTGAATTATATAATGGATTATCAATAGATGGACATTTTGAATCATCAGTGAATGAGTGCATAATGTTATATGTATATAAATAAAATAAAAGATAAAAATATCATTTTTTTAATAAATAAACAATATATAAATAATATATAAATAATAATATATATAAAAATAAATGAATTTTGATAATGTTAT
>JACCDT010059971.1_pt1 | contig 21559 bp, 31 predicted proteins | sample 7446291 | NCBI WGS metagenome assembly JACCDT01 (sample SAMN15323446, study PRJNA562643) | freshwater metagenome | isolation source: river surface water | place: USA:Blue River Watershed | collected 2017-08-17 | reverse complement strand
CTAACTGACAAGACTCTAAACGCGTTTCCCAAGGATTGGGACTTCATTGTTGAGCCAAGTGCGCACCAACGCGTGCTCACGCTGTTAAACACCTACAAATACGTGTTTCAAGTTAACAGTTTCGGTGGTGTAAAGGCGACGAGTGAAGGAATTACGATTGATGTGTGGCTGTCGTCTTTGTCTGATTTCATCACCAACGGCACTGGTAATTTGGCAGTGAGTGTACTACACTCGAAGGTGGTGACTTGGTGAAGCGAACTCGCAAGACAGTGATTCTGGGGTTTTACGGCGGTCCAGGGATCGGGAAATCCGCCGCTGCTTGGACGGCTGCGGCCTGGCTCAAGCGTAATGGGGCTAGTGTCGAGCTGGCTAACGAGTTCGTTAAGAAATGGGCATGGCAAGGTCGAGAAGTCCGTCCGCTGGACGAGCTGTACATTCTTGGCGAGCAAGTGCGTGAAGAAGCTGACCTGATCGGCAAGGTCGATTTCATCGTCACCGAAAAGCCGGTAGTGCTCGACCTCGCGTATTCGAGACTCTATCAGCCGAGTTGCATTACTCGCGCTGTTGAAGAAACGATTGCTGCCCATTACGCGCACGTGGCTTCCCTCGGACACAGACACATCAACGTCCTATTTCGGCGGGCAGTCGAGGGGTACGACACTCGTGGACGCTTCGAGAACCGGCGTCAGGCGCAGCTCGTCGACCTCGTTGCTGAACAGGCACTCGGTGAGCTTGCTTGCGACGGTCAATTCAACGCTTTTGCGCCGCACATTCGAGCAAAATACCCGGTTTACTTCGCCAATCGCAATCGGATTCCCCAGTTCTTGAATTCGTTCTTTGACGTGAAGACTCGGAGGCCCAAGTGAGTACTTCCCTGCAGTCCCGGTACAAGCGCCCAGGCAGCTATGGCGCCTTTCTCCTCGCTGCCTACAATTCTGGGTCCGAAGTCTCGATCACGCAAGAACTCAAGCGGGCCAGAGAAGCAGGTGTTGCAGTGGACGCGACCAAAGCCGTAGTTGGCAAGCTTTCTCTTGAGAAATTCTGGAGACGTGGCAACGGCGAAGTTTGGTTAACTGAGAAGGGTCTCTCGTACCTCAAGAAGCATGGTTTGGTCGCTTGACAGCGCTCACTGTCTCCTGTACACTGGAGGAATGGACAACAGGCAGATCGTACAGGAAGCTCTTGACCAGGTAGGTCGGGAGATTGGTCGGCTCCAGGGCAAGTTGTTCGTGGTTGAGGCCACAAGCGAGTCACTCAAGCACCGTCTCCAGCGCCTTGACGCTGTGTTCCAGAACCTCCAGACGCAGCTTCAGGCGTCAACTCAGCCGAAGCCCCCCACACAGCCTTCCTTGTCAACGGAAGAAGCCATCGAAATCCTTCGAGATCGTCTGCCCGTCCTGGATCCAGCTAGTTCGCCAGTGTGCAACGACGTGATTGGCTTGGTAACGCTTAAGACTGACTCCCCCGAAAGAGTCAGACTGGCAGCCGTTGCTCGGATGGAGTCTCACGCCTGGAAGCAAGGCGAAGCGATTGCTTTGGCGCAGAAGGTGGTGCAATGTCTGCGGAGTTAGCTCTTTTGGAACTCATTCGAGTTCACGGACGAGACGCGATTGAGGCTGCCGTTCGTGAGTCACAGCAGCCCGTGCCGAGGGGGCAGATTCTCTGTCGTTGTGGTTCTCTTCGTCCAGCACTCGGAGCGCGCAGCGAAGCCACTCGCTGCCCCCATGAGTGCATTACCAAGTTGCCTGAGGGATATTAATGCGCAAGCTCTCGTGTCTGTTCGCACTGCTCTTGTCCTGCTGTCTCGCTGTTGAGGAGTCGCAATCACAGCAGCAGACTTCAAGCGGCGGCGGGTCTAACGATCGCTGGCCTAAGACCATCCCGGGTATGCCGCTGGCTCAAGCCCCTAGTGCTACCCCGACCTTCCCGCCGACTATTGCGCCACCCTACGACGGTGACCCGCTTTCGGCGACTCAGCTTCGCGTCGACGATCTAACGCCGCTCCAGAACGGTGTTGAGGCTGCTCGACTGATGCTGTACGGTGGCGGTATCAAGCGTCGAGTACTGGGCGTCAGCAACACGGTGCTCACAATCAGTGGTCTCGCGGTCCTCGCCAATCTGGCGGGTACATGGACCGTGGTTAACCTGGCTGCTGGGTCGGTTAACCCTACTACGCTGAGTGGTGGTTTCGTTAACAGCACCCGGTACTGGGTGTATGTGAAGATCAGTGCTGGGCCGGTGGCAGCGGTGATCGTGACCACTGACGCCCCTGATGCTGGGCTGAACTACCGCACCGGAGATGACAGCGCGCTGTGGCTTTCGACCTTCGTTGTCACAAGCGCTGGAAACCTTTTGACCTACACTCAGTCGGACCTGGACTTTGTGTACGACCGACACGCAGCCGACGATTCGCTGCTGCTGAACGGCAACGCGACAGCGAACACCACAGTCGCCCTCAATTACCAGATTCCGGCGCTGGCGTCTTCGTTCAGCTACTTAGCTTCGATGCCGAGTACCGTGGCTGGCAGGCAGGCGCGCATTCTCAATGCAAGCGCCACCGTCAACAAGACTCTCCTCACGGACCCAGGTTATGCGCTGGCACAGGATGGGCGAATGGCTCTCCCCAGCACTCATCAATTCAACTACTCTGTGGACAACGCGGCGCAGGCTCTCACGATCACTGCTACTGGCTTCACCTTCTAGCTCTTCGTGCGCTCGTCCCACGTGTGCAGGCTTCCCCCGCGCACGTCCACGTGATTGAAATCGTTGTAGACACCAATCCCGCCGATAGCAATGCGTCCGAGCTTGTGCAGCTCCAGCACTCGCCGATAGATCACTCCAGGATCAACACCGTCGATCTGGAAGTCCGCAGCCAGTCCTACCACGTGCTGCGAATCGTCCTTGCTGCCGAGCGCTCGGTTGTAGGGCAGCGGACGGAAAGCCGAGATAATCCGAACTGGCTGGCCAAACTCAGCTCGAATGACCTCCAGAGCCGAGCACAAAGGCTTCAGCCTGGTTTCTACCCACTGAATCGGGTACTCCGCGGGTTCACAACCGCGCTTGGCAGCCTTGCCCTCTGGAAGGTCGAATTCGTGTCGACTGAAATGCTCTGTCACGTCACCCATTGGCTTCACCGTCTAGCTGTTCCCCTAGGATGGTCCTTCGTCGATTAGCTTCTTCTGCGTTTTCCTGACCTCGGAAGACGTCTTTAGGAATTCAGACGGCACCAAGTAGCTACCCTTGCTTTCACGTGCAAGGGAAAGCCAGGGAGACGCAGTTTGACGGGATTCGTGAACGGTGCTACAGTAGGGATTGCCGCAATAGCGGCTTGGAGGGACGAATGAAGCGAGTTGCTTTTCTGGTGCTGCTGGCTTTTGGGGGTTTGGTGCACGTCGAGCTGTGCGGAAACCCCAACTGCACGCTGTGCTATCCCTAGCTACAGCCCCTTGTCCTTGCGGGCATGTGCGGCATTGGTGGCGTAGGTGGTACCTGAGAACTGGCCGTTGATGAAGACCTTGAACGGAGTCATCCGCGCGTTCCCTGACTAGCGGTAAGCCCAAGCGGCCCACATGTCGTACAGCGCCCACCCTTGGTTGGTGTATTGCCCGTCGGACCAGAAGACCTTGATCGTTGAGTCATGAACAAACACCGCTCGGCTGCTACCGCCGCAGCAGTTGACAGCGTGGGTGTCGGGGGTACGAAGGGAATTCGCGGTGTTCGTGTTCATCTTGATTCGAGATTTTGCAGGATTCGTGCCAGTTTCTTCGAGCGCTCGGAAACCCGAAATCCGGGATACTCAAGACTTGTGCCAACGAAAGAATGGCGACTGGAATCCCCATTAATGGAGACTGCCGACCCTATTGATGGAGACAGTTGACCCTAGCTCCAGGGGTAGATAAACGGACGAGGGGCAATCGCCATTGTGGGCAGGACGTGTCGAGAGATTCCGGGGTAGGCGCCTTCGCGCAATGCTAGCTCGTCGCAGCCAGCTCGCATATCAGCAAGGTAGTTCGTGGCCACTGCACCAGACAGCCACTGTGGATACAGAACTCGGGTAAACCAGGTCGGGTCACTCGCGAAATCCGCTTTGAACGCGTGAATGGGGGGTCTCTGGATTCGATCCAAGTTTTCACCGGACACTGGCCAAACCGAGTCCATAGCGTGCTCGTACAGGTGATTCCGACGGAAGTTGACGCAGACCCGAGCAAATGCATTCGCAATGTACGCTCCGCTGCCTGGAGCATCAGTGCTCGGGTTACTGGAGTTCGCGTCGAAATAGAAAATCGGGCCAGAGGGTGGATACGGCGTATTGTCGCTTCCAGAGCTGTGAATCCAGGGGTCCGCGGCTTGCCCCGAATAGTAGCGCTGGAGGTTCCGAAGAGCCACAAGCAGTGCTGCCGATCCACCGTCGTGCGCTTGGTCGATGTGAAACGCTGGAACGTCGAGCAGTGTCGCCAGCGAAAGCAAGTTGGTCCAAGCTGTGATGTTGAAAGTCGTGGTGTAGTCAGCCGAGCAGCAGACTATCGGAGGTCCTCGAAAGGCTCCGGTGTTCAGGAGGATGTTATTTCCACGGGAATTGTAAAGCACGAAAGGGATGGTCGGCCTAGCTCTTCCTCAGCGTGAATTCAGCGTACGCCCACACGGCAAGACACAAGAGCAGCCAATATCCGATCCGTGCCAGCTAGACCAATCCGCGCTGTGTCCAATGATCTTCGCCGACGAGCAGACGAACAGAGTTTCCCGCACCGCCCCATACACCGAGTCCCCAAGCTCCGAGCCCCCAGAGCTGGCCAGAACCGAAGTTAAAGTAGGCATACGTGGGCGTGTCGTGTCCAGCTCGGAACAAACGGAGGAATCGCTTCATCTGTTCGATTTCGGAGGTCTGCGCAGTGAGCCCCCAAACACCCGAGCCCCACGTGTCCGAAAGCGCCCAAATCCGGAGCTGCCAGGGCATGGGCTTCGAACAGATCACGTCGAACTGTGCCCAGACGTCCCGAGCAAATGCTCGGACGTACGGCTGCTCGTCTGGAACGCCGTAAAAGTCACGTCTGCGCTTGACGACGACTGAACCGAAGCCCATTCGACCTAGCGAATTCACGTGAGCCTGTGCACTACCACCAACTGCCCAAACTGACCAAGCAGTCCGCAGCACTTCACGGTAGTCAGAAATGGTTTCGCCGACGGCTCGTTCAAGCTGGCGTTCGGAAGCGATATACTGGAGGCCATCGATTGGACAAAAAGACGGTAGACGAGCCACTCGCGCTTGTACCACGCGATTCATGGATTCATCGAGCAGCCGTCCGAGCGTCGACTGCCAAGCTCGGCCCCACCTTCCCGACAGGTATTGCTTATTGAGTGATTGTCGGAGGGCTTCAAATGTCTCGTTGATCGACATGAGGGGGATGGTGTGGCGCTCACAATCATGGTATACTTGGTGTATGAAGTTTGGCGCCAAATTGACGGAGCAAATAGTGATTGCCCTTCACAATAGATACGCTTTAGGGGGAATTACCCATCGCGAGCTGGCTGATGAATACGGGGTGAGCCAGATAACAGTCCAACGCGCGTTAAATCATCAAACATGGAAACACATCCAAGTACAATGCGCACCCGTGAATAGTGATTTAGTGCGCTTCTGGGCGAAGGTTAGCAAAACCGAAAATTGCTGGGAATGGACTGGAGCGTTACAGCGCAACGGGTACGGGTGGTTTCGCTACAATGGTAAAATGGGCAAGGCCCACCGATATTCACATTTGATTTCGAAGGGAGACCCCGGTAAATTGTGTGTCCTACATCGTTGCGACAACAAGAGGTGCGTTCGTCCGGACCACTTGTTTCTTGGCACCGTTGCTGATAACAACGCTGACTGTATTAAGAAAGGTCGAGCCGTAAAAGGTGCTGCTAAGCTCAACGAACAAATCGTAGCGTGTATTCGTGAGCGTTTCGCAAAAGGGGGAATCACTTGGCAGGATTTAGCAAACGAGTACGGCGTACACGTGACGACTATTCAAAATGCAATTAGTCGTCGATCGTGGAAGTAGACTAACCCAGCGTACAACCGTCGTTGTAAACGAGGCGCCAGCGCAGAGCCGAGGCAATCAGCGTTCCGACCAGCTCCGCCGAATCACCGGCATCGTTCATGGTGATCGTGGTGTTCGCTGCCTGATTGAAGGCGGAAGCGACGGTGATCACCACGTCCCCACCGTCGACGTTCATGCACAGGTTCAGGCGCTGCCCCTGGAAGGTCGGAATGGCAAGCGTGCGGGTCTCAGCGCCAGCGGAGGTGATGTTGCAAACGCCGTTCGCGGTGACAGCGATAGCGCCAGCATTGCCGGGGTCTGCGATGTTGTTGCCCGTCGCCGTGGCTGCCTGCTTCCCCTGGAAGGTGAAAAGGCCCGTCGGGGGCTTGAAGGTGCCAGTGAGCGGCGAGAGGTCAACCGCGCCAGTGCCTGCAGCCCCGGACAGGTTCTTGTTCGCAGCGAGAACGAGCCCAGCGCCACCAGTATCGAAGCTGGCGACAGCGGCGCCGTTCGAACCGAGAGTCAGCGCAGCACCCGTGCCAGCGAGTACGGAACCGGCCTTGTTCGCGGCTCCCGCCCAGGTCAGCGCGCCAGTCGAGAGCGTCTGGTCCGCAGTGCCACCCAGCGACAGCGTACGGTCTGCCGAGAGATCACCACCACCAGTGATACCGCCGTTCGTGGTAATCGTGCGACCCTGGGGAACGGTACCACCAGCCGCAGCCGGTGCAGACAGGGACTCGATCTCCGCGACACCCGGGAAAGCCGAGGGGCTCTCCACGAGGAGCTGGTAGTACTCGGACGCACCCTCCGCGGGCAGAGTGACGTCGAGATCCGTGTTGCCCTGATTCGAGTCGCCGATGCCAGGCATCGTCCACTCAAGCGACTGCCCGTACTGGTTGGTCACTCGGTACCAATTGCCGGTCCCGGTGTTCATGCGAATCAGGGCAAGCGTCGACGGGCCGTTGCCCGAAGTGATTCGAGCCGAAATCCGGATTGCGGTACCGGTGATCTGGACTGCTCCGGCGGTGACGCCATTTGCGGGCAGTCCCTGGGTCTGAGTCCTCGGAGTGACAGCGCTCATGTGGGAGTCTCCTTGAAGCTTTGAATTCTGGAAGGATGGTCGCTACAGTGGCTGCAGCGTCAGGCCGCTCGACAGTACGGGCACTTGGTTATAGAGCAGAGCCAGATCCACCGAAGCTCCGTTAATCGTGACACCCGTCGTGTCGAGTACCACGGAGTTCGTGAGACCAGCACGGTAGGAAATAATGCCGACGATGCGCTCGTAAGGCACTCTTCCGAGCTTTCCACCGCCAATGAAAAAGCTCTTGAAGTAGCTGGCAAGGTCCGCGTTGATTTGATCCAGAAACGCCTGGGTATTGTAGGCAGAGTCCACAATCACCGTTCCTGCGACAGCAACTGCCAGATTGGCCGCTGACACCGCAACTGCTCTTGCTGTCTCAGGAATTCGAGAGCCTCCAGTGAACAGCGGAGCAATCGCGTTCTGTGCGTTCGCAACAACCGATCCACCTACAGCGCCTGCATCGCTGGCCAAAAGAACAGTGACAAGACCTGGATCCGTGAGATCGAGATTCGTCTTTACCGCGACTCGGGTGATTTGGGGATCCGAATCCCTGGCCAGCTTCTCGTACATCCCCTGAGTAGCGCCAGCCGAAAGCGTCTCCCACTGCTTCCGATTACGCTGCTGTAGGTTTGAGTCTGTTTCTGGATCAGTGCCTACGATTCCGAGGGAGTCGGACTGCGAACCCACGGGATTCGTAACAGTAACACCACCAAGCACACCGCGGTAGAATGTCTGAAGGGTGTTAGCCGCTACGTTGTACGCTGCACCGAGCTGCTCAGCGTCTACATAAACCTTCACAGTCCCATTTTTGGCCAGCGTTTTCGTGGTGACTAGTGCTCCGAATGAGTCAGTCTCGGCAGCAACACCATTGAACACCTTGCCACCAATACCCGTACTGAAACCGACAGTGGTCACATCGAACGTGTAGGGGCCTTGACCAGTGTCTGTCAGAGTGACGTACAGCCGCGCTCTGGTGCCGTCTCTCTTGGTGTTCTGGTAAACCTGGTTCGACAGCTCGGCTAGCGCGTCTCCCTCGGCTAGGTCGTTGAGGCCACTCGCTGTGATGAACGCTGCGCTTTGATTCACCGAGTTCAGGGTTTGTGACTCAGTTTCCACGAAAGCAATAGGCCCAGCTTCTGGGGAGAGGGAGCGAATCGAAGAAAACCCGGCTTGTTCAAGACGAGTAAGAACGTCCGACTTTACCGCGTCGTAAGAAGGGGGGTTCAGGAGCTGTTGAATCGAAAAAACCACTGGCGTAGCCATATCGGAGATGGTTAGCCCCGTCGGGGATTCGAGTCTCCATCAATAGAGACAGTTGACCCCATCAATGGGGATTCTTGTCTCCATTTCTTCCATGGCACAGTTTTTGAGTACCCCAGATTTCGGATCTCGGTGTGGCTGCGAAATCTTGGCACGAATCCTGCAAAGATACAAAGCAGGAGATCGAAACCAATGGCAGCCAGCAAGATTGTAAGCATGGGTAAGTTCACGGCGATCGGGATGCGCACCAGCGTACAGGACCCGACGGCGCTCATCATCAACACCTGCGGGCAGAATGACACCGACGGTGTAGGCACGATGGAGAGCTGGGTGTGGAGCAACCCCACCAATCGCGCCATCACCCACAAGTACGCCGATATCGAGGCAGTGTCGGTGGAATGCCTATGGCAGGGCACGAAGGTGTTCATCGAGGGTGGACACGCAGACCCGCTCACCCTGAAGGGCGATTGGCGACGGGGTAAGGCGAAACGCCCGATTGGCGCCTATGCAGGCCCGATGTGCGCGCTTATCCGCAGCCCCGGCGAAGCGCGCCGCAAGATCTACATTCCCGCCTTCCGTAGGTTGGTGCTCCACTGGATGCGCAACCCGCAGGTGCTCGCCTACATTGAGGCGGCTCGCAACCACAATGGCCCAATCTACCTGCGGGATCACGACACTGGACGCGGGATCGATCGCAATGGCCCGATGTCCCACGCCTGGGTACTCGCGACCTTCCTGAATACAGGCGCCTTCCCCGGCACCTAGGTTTTGAATCGCCGAAAACCTGTGCGAAGAAGAAGGGCCAAGCGGGAAATGGGGATGCACCCGGAAACCCGGCCATGATGGAAAGTGGCATGTGGCCACTGACGGCAGGAGAATCCAGGAAATGTGGCTTCGCGAGCTACACGTGAGGAGCTGTAGCCAGTAGGCGCCTACTTGGGGGAGTGAGCAGTCTTCCTGTGCGCAGCCGCTGCTTCTTCGTGCTCGGTCTTTTTGGCGGTGTGCTTGGCAGCCCCCTTGGCGTTCCCTTCAGCTTCGTGCGCTTTAGCCGCGTTTCCGTGCTTGATTGCGGCTTCGTCGTGGGCCATAGCTGCAAGCGAGTGTGCTTTCTGCTTGTCAACCAAATAGCTCCGAACCCCGCCTTTGTTGAAGTAAAGGTAGTCATCGGCCTTTTTAGACGAGCTTTTGGCGGAAGCTGACGCTCCGTGGGCCAGTGTTCCGAGCGCTTTAGCGCTCATTCCACCGCTTCCGCCTCCACTAGTGAATTGACCACTGTGTGGATCATGGACAATTGCACGGGTTTCGGTCTCGTCTTCATTGTCGAAAACTGGGGCACCATTCGCAAACCCGATGATTGGCATGACTCTGATGGTTAACTCCCGTCGACGAACCATCTCTGTAGTGGCAGAAGAGACACTCCGTCTAAAATGGACTCGGCTCGTCGAATGGGTACTTCGCTCGACGGACCAGATCGACACAAGGGCTTTCTATCCTGCTACTGTGATCAAGTCCGACGGAAACCGCGCTGACGTGAAGCCCGACGACGAGCGGCTTGGTCTCCAGCTTTCAAACAAACCTGTACGCCGTCCCGACGGCTATACGGCTGTCCCGAAGCCCGGAATGAGGTGTTTGATTGGGTGGGACGGCTATCGTGAAGATGGCTGTTTCATCCTTCTGGGTTTCGACGGAAATGGATCGGTCGACTCGATTACCCTTGACGCGCCAATTGTCACAGCTACTCACGACCTGGCCTCGCAACACGAGCTAGGCATTTCGAGTACATTGCTCGCCCTCGGGCAGTTGCCAGCAGTTACGAGTGTTGCGATTTCGGGTGACGATGCGTCCTTCGATCTCGTGTTCACCGTCGCCAACGGTCAGCTCGTCGCCGCTGGTGGTGTTATCGCAACCGTGACTCTCGGAAGGGCCTTTTCCAGTGCGCCACGAGCTGTGGCTAGCGCCAAATCAGGAAATTGGGGAGCCTCTGCTGCCTGCTTCCAGGTCGACAGCATCGGGAATCAGCAACTCCAGATTTCCTGGGTCGGAAACGCCAGCTTAGCAGGTCCGAAATCCGGGCTCGCGGTCACAGTGTTTGTGAGAGGGTCGGTTTAATGTCGCTGTGTATGCTGGGGAATGCGGAAATTACACGACTGGACTGCATGATCCCTGCATGGGGTCGGTTGACTGGAGACATTCAGCTCCAAGGTAGCACAATTCCCGCGATTGGAACGCAGCAACGGCTCGTGATCGCTGGAGTCTCGCGTACTGTCACCGTGATTCAGGGGGCAGCCCCATACCAGCAACCCCGTGTCCGAGTGGTTGGGGGTATGGGGAAGCTTGATTTCGTGCCTTCGGCTAGCTCGCTCAAGGATTACGGGCAGGTCGGTTTGTCGACAGTCGCGAAAGACCTTCTGATTCTGGCCGGTGAAAAACCTGGCGACCTGTCCGCCCTGAGCGGCATTGCTAAATCTTGGCAGACATTTCAGGAACGGGCCTTCCAGGGCCTCCAGAGAGTATTTCGTCGTCAACCGCTACTAGACCTCTGGTGTGAACACGACGGTACTTTTTCGGCCCGCACGAGGCCCTTTAAGACCACAGTCGCGGGATTCGCTCGCGGTGTTCTGCCTCAAGAGCGTCAAGTGTTGGTTTCGGCTGACGAGGGATCCCTGGAGCCAGGGGTGATTCTGTCAACGCTGTACGGCGACTATCGTCTTGAACGAGTCCAATATGAACTCGATCCTGAAGACGGACGAGGGCAGTTAACAGCTAAGTGCTGGTACGAGTCTTAATACCCGCGGTGCTTGTAGTAGGCAGCCAGAGCAGCCTCTAGGACTTTCTTTCGACGCACAAGCTTGGCTTCGCTGTCGAGCACTAAGACCTCGGAACCAAACCGCGGATAGCCAACCCAGTAACTCTGCTCCCCATCCTGATAGCGAAACACGTGGCACAGACTGTCCTGACTCGACAGACGGTCCATCAGCTTCTGACGAGCCTTAATTTCAGGCCAGCCAATAACCGTATGCTTTTCACAAAGAACAGCTAGCTTCTGTGCGCTCCACTCAGACGACCGTCCGGTGTCAAATTGAACAGTGACAGTCCGATGAACGATTGGCGTAGTCTTGTCGCACCAGGGAACCCCGATCACCGAAACCAAGTGAGCCGGAGTACCGGGAATCGAGCGGCCAAACTGGCGAATCGTCCAGTCAAGGTGCGCCCGCTTGATGTCTTCGCTCTCTCCTTCGCAGTCTCGCAGATTCTCCAGTGTCCGAAGAACTGTCGGGACTTCGGGAATCAACAGCGTTGCGCCGATCGGGATTCGCGAAAGCAGGGTAGCCCATTCAGAGTCGCGCTCTTTCTGTTCACGAATCTCCAGTTGTGCAGTGCAGCGCTTGACGTCTTCGTAGGTGAATGAGTTGTCGTCTTCGCGACTCCGGCGCTTGCCTAGCTCCGAGCGAAGCTGCTCGACGTTCAAGGAAGCCAAGTACGCCTCGTCAGCGGCGAGTTTGTCGGCAGCCGCTTTGCGCTCTGCCGCTTCTCGTGCCATTCGGGCGTCGAACTCGGCACGAACGGTGCGCGGATCCTCTGAGCTGAATCCCATGTAGCGAATCGTCTGACTCGTGGAAAAGCCGCTGTAGCCTCCACGGATCATCACCTTCCGGTAAGTCCGTACTTGCTCGCGCGGAAACATCGCGCACTCGAACCGCTCCAGCTCAACGGTGCACGAGTAATCGTAGGCGTCAGGCGAAGTGGTGAAACCAACCAAGTTGGTCTCGCTCGGGTCAACGAGTGCTGCGTCGCACTGTTCAGCAATTTGCCACTCGGGGTAAGGGCTAGAAGCACTCACAGGACCGAGTTCGTAGTAGTCGCTTTCGTCCTCGTCAAAGACTCGGAGGACGGTCTCTGCGCCCGTCTCCCAGTGATCACCGATCACGAGCAGCCGCTCACTGCTGGTGGTTTCGGGGTAGGGGCGCTTCACAAAGCGGAGCGAACCACGTCGAACTAGAGTAAGGGCCACGGAAACCTCCAGAGTGTGTCTTACAGGTCAGTGATGAAACCACCAACGGCTTCGCGAATCTTGTCAGCCTCAGCCTGAAAACCGGTGCGCTCGGTGAGCGACGCGTTGCTGCTCGCGTTCGCCATCGCGAGGTACTTGCTGTGACGGGACTTGAGGGGAGTCACGATCTCGGTCCGAAGAGCAACGAGTACGTCGATCTGGGCGTCAATGGCAGTGGTGTCCAAACCCAGCGCGTCAAGCTGCTCGGCAGCGCGCATCAGGGAATTGAAAGCCAGAGCGATCTTGGCGAGCTTGTCGGCGGTCTCGGTGAGCGTCATGCAAAGAAGATTTCGCAAGTCTCGTGCCGACGGTTGAAGAGTGTCGAGCGGGAGTACTCAAGCAGTGTGCCAGGTCCTCAATGGGAACAGGAATCCCCATCGATTGGGTTCGCAGTCCCCATTGATGAGGTCGGCTATCCCTAGAACGGGATTTCGTCGTCCAGTTCGTGCAGCTTTCGAAGCACGAGCTGCAGATCTGACCAGCACTGATGCCTCGGCTCCATTCGATTCGGCTGGTGGTTCAGGTAAGCTGGGTGCCAAGTGGGCACCACCGTCAACCGAGGCCAGCTCGGATCCCTCCACTCAGAGGACGAATTCGGCAAATCGAGGAACGTGAAATCACCGTCGACCACTGTCTCGCTGTCGTCGGTCCAAACCAAATCGTGGCCGGAGCGCGAGTTGTGGAAACTGCGACCTCGGAGGCTACCAATCGAAACGCTGCAACCGAGCAGTGTGTGCGCTGCAACACGACCAAGGGCCACAATCACTCGTGCATTCGGCAGTGCGTTTAGCTGCTCGAACAGCTTCGGTGCACAGGCTCGGACGTCTTCGCCCGACTTGAGCAGCTTACCGTCAGCGGGGTAGTGCTTCACGACATTCGCGAAATAGGGTTTGGGAAGCTCGAAACCCAGTCTTCGGGCCTCCAGAGCCATTCGGGCGACCATTTTGTCGAGCAACTTACCGGATTCGCCAACGAACAACTCGCCTTGTTCGTTGTCAGTTTCGCCTGGCGCTTCACCGACGAACACCAGCGTTGAATTTGGGTCACCTTTCCCGAAAATCGACTGCTTGGCGGAGTGACCGTGCGGACACTCGCGACACACTGACGCGGCTTCAGCGAGCACCTGGAGCTTGTCCGTCACTGCTTCACACAGACTGCCGGAGACTTCTCAAAAGCACAGCGCTCGCCAACCTTGCAGTCGGCGTCACCGTTTGGGCATTTCTTGGAATCTGCGCCCACGAGCACAGCCATCCAAGCAAGCCAAAACACCAAAATTAGGCGGTTGCTGTCACTGTTCATGGATTTATTGAACACCGGACAGAGACACCTGTCAACGGTTGGCTGTCGTGAGAGCGGGGAAGGTTTTTGCAGCGCTGCCCTTGAGTTTCTTCTCGGGTCCGACGATCTTCTGAACAGCGCCTTCCTGGAGGAGCTGACGCGACTGGTCTACTTCCTTGGACTTCGAACCCTTACTTGGACCGACAAAACGTACATCGTACCCACATATTTCGACCGTCCAGCGCTCGGGACCCGCGGGAATGAGCAGTCCGCGGTTGGTTACAACGATCTGCGTGATATTGTCGCCAGCCAGACTCGGGTGATAGATCGCGATCGCATTTCGTGCTTCAAATTTCTTGGGTGTTAGCTTGTCCTTGATTTTCTCGTACTCACGAAGCCAGTTTTTGCCGCTCGCCAGATCTCGGAATAGGTTGAGCTGGAAAGACACGGGTTCGGTGTCGAGTCCCTGGCCTTTGTAACTCGCGAAATCGGCACCCGAGCTTTTGCGCTTCTCGACGTCGTACTTGGATCCACCTTTCAGTGAACCCAGCGTAATAGGCAGAAGCACCGACAGGAGCTTTACGCCGTCGTAGTTCCCAACCACACCGAACTGTGGCAAGGACTGCGCGGGATAAACCGGACTCGCAGTAGTGGTGAATTGCTGGAGTTTCTGAGCAGAGGTCAATTTCTTCGGTGGTGTGGCCATTAGCTTCCCTCGTCAGCAAAGCGGTCCAATGCCGTGCGGAACTCCTCCGCAACCATGGGACGAATCGCAGCGGCAAACGCGTCAACGTCCTTAACACCGCCCATCACGTTGATATTGAGCTGCAGATTGAAGCCACCTCCTCCAGAGCGTCCGTTCATTCCGCTGAAGGACTCGCCACCATGCACGATTGCCAGGGAAGGCTGGCCAAAAGAACCAGGGACTCGGCCACCGTATTTGAATGCAGGGACACTGCTTGGCACTTCAAGCTTCGGGGGTTCCTGCGGAATGTTGTAGGCCCAGTTGCTGCTGACTCCCCCGCCATCAGTCCGCGGAGAACTCGGAGCAAAGCCCATTCCCTGGCCACGTTGTGCAGCGAATTCAGCAACACGCCGCGCGTACGCCGCAGACAAATCCTCTCCTGGCTTTTGAATCACGGTCTTCATGAGACCGGCTGCGTCAAACGCTTTCTTCTGTTCGAGGTACTTCTTCCGGAAAGCGCCATCGTCGCCTTCCCCTGCACCGTGAGCACGAGCGAGGTTTACCAGGTCGTCATTGGTGACGCCGTACTTCTTGACGATTCCCATTTCGTCAACGGACCCGAGGCCAATAGCACCAGAAGCAGCCGCTTTCGCTCCCTGCCACAGCCCCATGCCGATATACTTGCCAACTTCAATCAGGGTATCCTTCATCCGATCTATGAAGGATTCGTCGCCATGCACGAGCTTGTCAAACCATTCCCACGCTTCCTTAATCACTTCGATAGCGGCCTTACCAACCTTGCCGATAGTGTCCACGACGTGCGACAAGTCATCTGCTGTCACTTTGTCCAGGCCCATAAGCATCGCGTCGACGAGGCCCTCAACGGTCTCGCGCATTTTCTTCCCTGGACCTTCGGCAGAAGTGAGCATCTCGGTGTACTTGCCGAGGAAGCCCATCAGGGCTTTCATGCCTTTGGTTTCGACCAGATCCATCGACTGGAGGAGGTCGCCAAAAGCATTCTTGGCGTTGCTAATGGCACCAGTGAGTGACTTTTGTCCGAAGTCCTCGGCAAGGCTACCCGCTGCGCTGCGGTCCTTGCCTTGATACAGCGACGCGGTTGCCGCGTTAATCAGCGTGTACTTGCCAACCTTGCCCGTGCCGAGCAGGTGCCGCATTTCGCTCAGGTAGTCTTCCTCTGTTGCCTTGCCGCTTTTGAGGCGTTCGAGCAGCTTCTTATCGAGTCCCCCGCCGCCTTTCTCCATTTGCTTGACCAGCTCCGGCATACCCTTTTGCTGCTTGAGCTGAGCAATCACGTCCTGGGTGCGAAAGCCACCAATTCGCAGCGATTCGAGGTCTTCACCGGTTGCATAACCTCGACCTTGGAGACGGCTGAACGCGTTGACGACGTTCTGCTCCATCTCGGGTTTGTCAAGGAACTTCGCAGCCTGGTCAGCCACCACTCGGTAAAGGTACTTGCTCTCCTCTGGAGTGAATCCTTGAGTAAGGAAGGTCTTGACGCCCGCAATAACCTTGTCAGTGTCAAGGGGAGTCTTTTGTGCAAGCTTTTGGGCATCTTCGAACAGATCGCGAGCTTTCTGCATGTCGCCGCCGAGCATGTACGACATACCAGTTAGCGCGTTCTGCCGAAAAGAAGCTGCGTCAATCACCGAATCAAGCAAGTCCTTGCCAGTGCTGATGCCCTGATTAATTACTCCCTTGGCCAGCCCCATTGGCCCCTGCATTGCCATCTGAAGGCCGTTGAAGCCCTTGCTCACCACATTCATTGCGTGGCTGGCGTACCAGACTGTCCGAGGGGAGAAGATCTTCGCCCAAACGCTCTCGAACTCCATCGCCTTGCGCTTGGAGGCGTCGATATCGCGGTTGAGTCGACCCATAAGCATCGACAGGTCCCGAGTCCCGACACCGGCTGCTTTGAGGGCAACAGAAACCGCGGTAGTGTCACCCTTTGCTGCTTTGAGCAGCTCGCGAGCCTGCTTCAGCGAAACGATTACAGTGTCCTTGAGGGGATTCTGCTTTGCGAACTGGCCGACAATGTGCGCAAGGCCCTCAAAACCACCAGTCGCGCTGCGCGCTAGCGTGGTGAGCATTTCGAGTTCAGCAGAAAGCTCAGCTTCTTTGGCCATTACTGGGAGATGGTCGGCTTAGTGGGGACTACCGACACTATCGATGGAGACAGTTAACCCAATCAATAGTGTCGGTAGTCCCCATTTCTCAATTGGCACAGTCCTTGAGTATTCCGAATTTCGGGTTTCCGAGTGGCTGCGAAATTCTGGCACGAACCCTGCAAAGAATCAAAGCAGGAGATCGAAGACAATGGCACAGATTCAGATCAGCAGCCGCGTTTCGTCCCCATCCACGGACTTTCTGGGCACTGTGCTCGAAATCGACGCCCACGGCGCAAAGGTCGAGTGGGACAGTGGCTTTGTCACCGACGAGCCAATCGAGTGCCTCAAGCTGAGCGACGGTGAGCCGTCCGAGCTGGACGAGTGGGACGTGTGGGAGCTGGAGAGCCGCGTCTAGCGTGTACCATCCTTTTCCAAGGAAAAAAATGCCGATTATTGGATACGCCAACGGTGTGCCCGTTTACGACAGCGAAGACGAAGTGGAGACCCGAGCAATCGTTCACGATCCACATTCGGGACAATTCACGAGTGGTGGAGGCTCTGCTGGTGGCGCACAGAAACCTAAGATGCCGACTGCTACCGCCGCGGACCACGTGAAGGCTGCGCAGGAGCACAAGGTAGCACACGCTGCGTCTGCATTAGCTAACCTCAACCATGGCGGCGCGAAGGCGCTGGAGAGCCATTCGAACGCCGCAGCGAAGCACTACGATGCCCACATCGCCCACAAGATCACGGGTGACGCAGCTAAGGCGGCAGAACACTTGAAGCTGAAGGAACACCATCAAGCAGAAGCTACAAAGGCTATGCACGCCACTGGCGCAACTAAGCACTCGCCGGAGACGGCATCGAAGGTGGCTCACGCGGCGTCGGCACTAGCAAAGGCCAGCGACGGTGGACACGTTGGTCAAAACTCCATGCACCATAAGGCCGCTGCAGACTACCACGCAGAAGCTGCAGAAGCACATAAGGCCACTGGGAACAAGGCTGCTGCTAAGGAGCACAGCGACGCTGCGAAGGGCCACAAGGCTGCTGCGAGGGGTCTCAAGTCAACTGCGCAGCGCCCCTAACTCCCCAGCTTAGCTATTGCCCAAAGCAACTTCTCCGAGTGCTTCCGCTGGATAATTTCGAGACGGGTCTTCCAGCGCGGCGGCATTCCGCGTTCATCCGGCAGGTGTGTATGTTTCCCGTCACTTGACACTATCGTATGCGTCGACCCACTGCGCACTGACACTTTCTTGCCGCCTGGCATCACCTGGACTTCGTAAGCCTGTGATAGCTCGCCACTGTCAAACATCGGCGGATTGCCCTTTTTGGGTTTCGGGTACCGATCACCGTAGATGGACTTGCCGGTGTGGTGCTGCTGTTGCAGTTCTTGCTCGATGAACTCCTTGAATTCGCGAGCAATGTCGAGCTGGCACTGTTTCGCCATCTCGGGAAACTGCTTGGCAATGCGCCCAATGCCTGCTCGGGTTAGGCCCATCAGCGAGTGACTAGGTAAAGGCGTTCGGTTTGCTTCTTCGAAAGCCCCTTCTTCGTGGAAGCGCGGTATGTGGGCGTCTGTTTCTCCAAAATCAGCTTCCCGAATTCCAGTGAGTACTCGGATACAAACATTGTATTGTGTGCCGCTCGTTCCCACACCCACTCCCGGAAATGCTTAGGATCGAACGGTGTGTTCTTGAACCAAGCTGGGTGAGTACCCTGATACGGTGGGTCCAGGTAATACACACAATTTTCGGTCGGCGGAATTTCGTGGTACGACCGATGAACAAAGGTGACGTTTTTGTTCCGCAACGGTTGGATTTTGCGATTGACAGAACGCACCGAACGCCCCATTGTGTACTGAGGTCCGGTGTACCTCCCGCCACGGTCCGACATCCGCTGCTTGACCATAGGTGCGCACCAGCGCCCCCCAAACGCACAACCCAGACACGCCAAGGCTTTCTCCGGGCAGTCCGGACCTGCGCGCAAAGCGTCGTACTTTGCTGCGTCAAGCTCAAACGGCTCGACGTCGGCTAGTAGTGCTCGGTTGTGAAGCTGAATGAGCGAACCATTCAGATCCGAGCACTCGATGCGCTGAAAACCAGCTACGCCAAGCGCGTGAGTGACGGACAGACCCCCACAGAACGGCTCGATGATGTGCCTGTCCAGAGTGACGCCCGCCGCGAGCATAGCCTGAACGATTTCTTTTGCTACGTAGTACTTACCGCCAACACAGTTCATGATTTACCTCGCTTGAACCTGCGGATTTTGCTCTCTTCGAACACACCGAAGCCGTTAATGCGCAGCGGTTTTGGGGTCTCCTTGATTCCTTCGAGCACGGCGTCCAGAGACAGTCGAGCTTGTGGGAGCGAACAGCGCATCTTCCCTGACACTGCACTCACTAGCGCTTCAACCCCTGAAGGCTGGCACTCAGCATCATCTGGTGTTCGAGCAGCGTCCGCATCATCCTTATCGCTTCCCATTGGATAGAGGCTCCCACAATTCGAGAAGTCTGCCTTTGTGACTCCGTGGCTCCTGGGAACAAGTCGTAACCGCTCAGGGCTAGCAGGCCAGAAATGGCTGCAGTATTTCCCTCGGCTTCGGCTTTCGTGTCTGGTGGATCCGTCCGCTCAGCCCAGATTGAGCGGAGGATCTCTACCGCTTTTTTGCAGAAATCTCCGCCTCCATGCCCAGCGACATCTGCCACTTGGAAGCCAGCACCACGTAGCTCCGAGGCGCGAGGTCACGAACCGCGATCACCTTAGCCACCGACGGGTAAATGATCACCGACTGGAACTGAGACCGGACCATATCGCCAGCCTTCCGTTGGTCTTCCTCAGCGGCTGCCGCGATTTTGTCGATAAGGACTGACTCCTCGCCAGGCGTGATCCGCTTGACCACGCAGGCAATCAGTAAGGAGTCGTGCACGAGGGCCTTAACGAAACGCTTGCCACGGTTAGCCTTCGCCGCCTCTTCATATCCCGCCCGGGTTGCAGCAATAGCGGCTTCGAACTCCTCCTGGGTCAGCTCATCAACCGCGTCATCGATCTGCTCTGGGAGCCACCCAAACTCCGTTGCGGCCAGCGCGAGTACCCAACGGGGGGTTTTCAAGAGATCGGCCCAATGCATAATCGGCTTGATGGGTGCTTTGATATTGACAGGCGTTTCGTCTTGGTCTAGCATGAAAATGATGGTGAAGAACGGCGCAGCCCAGTTGCAGAATGACGTGAGTCGATTCTGGGCTAAGGTGAACAAGATTCCAAACGGTTGCTGGGAATGGACGGGAGGCTTGACTCTGGACGGCTATGGTAGGCTTGCCCGCAACGGAAAAGTAGTGCTGGCACACCGATATGCCTACTTGATTTCTAACGGTGGCCCTGGTGACTTATGGGTCTTACACCGCTGTGACAACCGGAAATGCGTGAATCCTGAGCACTTATTTCTTGGTACGTCTCAGGAAAACACCGCCGATGCAGTTAGTAAGGGAAGAAACGTGAAAGGTTCCCAAAACGGAAGCGCTAAACTAACTGAGCAGGCGGTGCTCGCTATTCGTGAAAGGTATTCCAAGGGTAGGGTCTCAATACAGGCCCTTGCCGACGAATATGGGATAAATCGGAGTACGATGTCGCTCGCGTTAGCTCGGCACAAATGGAAGCACGTTCCTTAAGGAGGCAGCAATGGACAAGACCCGAGTTCGTTACGAACCGTACAGTGGCCACGAAGGGCTACTTAAGGCACTCTCTGACGCTGTGCTGGTTCTTGCTGCTTTCGCGGTTGCGATGTTATTGGTAGCCGGGGCTTTTCGGTGAACTGCGACGGTCTCCCTATCTGGCGAGCCACTTGTCCTAACTGTAGGGACGAGTTCGAAGCCGATCGGCTCGACAACCCTTACCCAAAGGGAGCTGACTGTCCGACGTGTCGAAAGCGTAAGCTGGAGCCACTCGGACGGCTACATTTCGCCACCGACGCGCCGACGTTTACCACTGTTGAAGCAGTGGCAGAAGAAGACCTGGAAGCCCCAATTGACGAACCGACTTGATTGGAAGTCCTAATGGCTGAAGCTCCCACTGTTGATGACATCCGCGCAATGGCGGAGAAGTGCTCCGACGCAAAGAACTGGACCAACCGCCGAAAGGTTGAGGACGACGGTACTTGTGTGTGGGACGTTCTGGACGACGCTGCTTGGATGCTTAATTCACTTGCGGACCAACTCAGCAAACCCTAGGGTCTCCCGTCTCCACTGATTGGGTGAGTCATCCTCATTGATGGGGATTCCTGTCTCCATTTCTTCACTGGCACGAAATTTGAGTATCCCTTCTTCAAGTCTCCAGAATCCCCACCGACCCCTGGCACAGATCTTGCGAAATCTCTCAATCAAGGAGATCGACTGATGACGACGAACACCGCCACTGCCAAGACCTTCCGCTCCACCACCGACATGCGGCTCTGGGCTGAGGACCGCAAGTACATCGGCACCAAGTGCTCCATCGTCGAGACCCAGGAGCGCTTCATCCAGGGCCAGACCCAGCAGGTCGCCCTCGTCGAGTTCGCCGACGGTGCGCGCCGTGTCTGGCCCGTGAGTGCGCTGGTTCTGAACTAGTTCGTAGGTTTCACGTGAAACAACCAACACAACCGGACCAGTACTGCGCAATGGTGGACAGGCAGTTCACAATTGCCGAATACAACTACTTGATCTCCTACGGATGGCGTCCGTGTGGCTTTTATCAGACCCCCGAAGGTGTCTGGACGAAAGAGCTACGAAGCGCAGGCAGATCGCGCAGTTGGTGGGGTGCTTGCGGTCGCCGACGGTCTTGCGGCAGGGAAGCTGGTGCAGCTTCAGCGGCGGGCCGCGCAGCTCGCAGATCGCGATGAGCGCCGCCCTGTCCGGGTCCGTCGGCGACGGCAGCGCGTACACGCGCGGCTCGGACTTGTCGAGAAGGCGTCGCGGCTTACGGCCAACGGATAGACGTGCGCTCATGCGGCCAGGCTAGCACAGCTCGCTGGCACCACGCAAGAAACTTTTAATTCGTAGTAGAGTCCATAAGGTAGCACGCGCCGCTT
>JACCDT010736812.1_pt1 | contig 21564 bp, 8 predicted proteins | sample 7446291 | NCBI WGS metagenome assembly JACCDT01 (sample SAMN15323446, study PRJNA562643) | freshwater metagenome | isolation source: river surface water | place: USA:Blue River Watershed | collected 2017-08-17 | reverse complement strand
TAAGTGTTGGGGCGAATCGGGTATTCGCGTGGACGCCATTCGTGCACATCGTCCGAGGCCACTTCTTTGCCTTTGCCCATTTGCTTGTCAAAGTAACTCACAGACAGGCGCACCACGGTGTCGTTCTTGCAGTACATGCGCACGCGCAACATCATCGACTTGTAGCTCTCACCCGTGGGCGTCTTTTCAGCCTTGGGTAAGTCTGTCAACACCCAGGCAAAACGCGACACGTGCACAGGCATGACCGCTTCTTTGTCAAAGTAATAGGTGGCTTCGTCTTCCTTGACCAGCTCGCTCCACTCGGCCGCGGCAGGCGCGGCCCAAGCCAGAAGGCTGGTCAACACGAAAGCAACAACAGAAAGGTGGCGTGAGCGCATGGTGGGTATCAAAGATAAAACTGACTTGCCTTGGGAATCGGCGGGGCTACAGAAAACTTGAGCAAAAAAGCGCACCACTTTGGCGCAAAAGTCGGACTGCGCTATGAAATATGTCTAGAGGTTTGGGGGAATGCCACTGGCTTTGTTTTCTATGTCGATCGTCGTGAGTGTTCCACCTGTTTGGAAGCTGTTTTTATTGTTGTCTATTGCCGCTTGCGTGCTGGTGATGGCCCCACCTACTAGGGCGGTGTTGCCTTGCACGTTGACCGTAAAGCCACCATCCCCAGCTTTGAGCCCACTCTGTTCGGTCACGCTGGCATAGTTGCTGTCGATGTTGCTCTTGGCGAAGTTGGCACTGGCACTGCCGCCTGCACCAATCATTCCTGATGCTCCCACTTGTTGATTTTTCTCGGCATAGGTGGCTGTGTCTTGCAGGCTTTCTATGTTCAAGTTGCCGCCTACCGTGGTTGTTACTTGTTTGCCTTCTACGGTCGCACCTTTGACATTGGTGTCTGAGCCGCTCTTGATGCTCACACTGTCTGCGCCTGCAATGTGCGTGTTGGTGTAAGTCGTCTCACTGCCATTTCCATTGCCACCGCCTTTGCTCACGCTACCTGTAAAGCCAAGACCACCACCACTCGCCCCTAGTTGCAGTGCAATCCCCACACTCGCGCTACTGTTGATGTTGATTTGGACGTTCATAGGCAAGTTTTATTCTAAAAATTACTACAAAAATCAACGGGCACACTCACGGATAGAGACATCGAGCGTCACACTTTTCTAAAGGGCTATACCCTTTGGATTTCATGCAATCAACCCACTGCCCAAGAAATCGTTCACTCGTTTCATGCCACTCGCTTCCTACCTTGCCTTTGAGTTGCTCCTCAGGCGGGCGGGCATAGTTTGCCGCAAACGCAGTTGGTCCAGCACCACACGCCCAAGAATCATTACGGCGACTTTCTCTTGTCATGTCCTCTTTGATCCAATGAGAAAGGAAGGGTGGGCTTGGACGACTAGGAGCATTACTTGGGTCTAACCAAACACCTCCAATTCCACATCCAGTCAACAACACTAACAAAGTAATAACCCCAAACATCAAAAACCGCATGATTACTGCCCCGCTTTAAGAAATATGCCAATTGCTTTCCAAACCTCTGGCGGAAAGCCTTTAGCAGCAGCAAAAGGTGCAGCAGGAACGAGCGCTACGCCACTCCAAACTTCATGAGCCGCTTTAACTTCATCTGATCGTCCCCTAGTTGTATTTCCTTGATCATCGTATAACCCAGACCACTTCCCACCAATCGTGTCATGGGGTCCTGCAAATACTTCAAGTAGTTTGTCAACTGCGCCCCCCTTCGGATATTCCCCAAACAGCCATGTCCGCCCACTGCCTTGCTGTCCACCAAACGGGGCATCGAGCATTTTTTTGCCGTCTTCAGTTTGTAAAAATTCAGCATAGGTTTGGCGAGTTCCATCCGTTTTTTCAGCACCAATGAACTCCACTTGACCTTTATCCGACCAAGCTAAAGTTTTGTCAGAGTTGGTTTTACACCGGCTGTTATCAGCACCACACAACCTGTCTAAGTCCACTCGCGTCCCTGCGTCTTTTTTACCATCACCATCCACCCCTGCACTGTCGCCGCTTTGGTTGCTGAATAGTAGATTGCCATTTTTGTCCACCACGCCTTTAAACTTGGCAGAGTCTTCATTAACCGCTTGGCGCATCTGCTCCGCCGCAGTTGCCAGACTCTCCTTGGTCACCATCGTCTGACCAAACCCCGTCACCGCCCCCACCAAGATATTGAGCACTTTTTCTTCTAACAACACTTGGTCTAGTTGCTGCTTCAATACAGGTTTGTCTGCATCGCTGGCTTTCTTGATTTGGTCTTGCAAGCTTTGTTTTTGCGTGGTGCTGTAGCTCGCTATCGCTGTACTGGCTTGCTTGGCAAACTCCTGCGTAATCTTGGTTTGCGCTTGAATCTCTTGGCGCACTTTGTCGGCATCAAATATCTTGCCAATGCCTTGAGCGTTGTCGCCTGTGCGCTTAGCCGTGTCACCTGCAATGCCGCTAATACCTGCTGTAGTTGTGCTGCTGGTGCTGCCACTGTCTTTACCCATGCCTGCACCGCTAAGTGCTGCGCTTAGGCCTTGACCGGGCAAGGGTGAGCCTCCAGAACTTACGCTCACACTCACACTCTTAGCTTCGTAGCTGGCTTTGTTTTCTATGTCGATCGTCGTGAGTGTTCCACCTGTTTGGAAGCTGTTTTTGTTTTGGTCGATGGCCGCTTGCGTGCTGGTAATGGCCCCACCTACTAGGGCGGTGTTGCCTTGCACGTTGACCGTAAAGCCGTTGTCCCCAGCTTTGAGCCCACTCTGTTCGGTCACGCTTGCGTAGCTGCTGTTGATATTGCTTTTGGCGTAGTTGACGCTGCCCCCGCCTCCTGCACCAATCATTCCTGATGCTCCCACTTGTTGATTTCTCTCAGCGTAGGTGGCGGTGTCTTGCAGGCTTTCTATGTTCAAGTTGCCGCCTACCGTGGCTGTTACTTGTTTGCCTTCTACGGTTGCACCTTTGACATTGGTGTCTGAGCCGCTCTTGATGTTCACACTGTCTGTGCCCGTCACATGGGTGTTGGTGTACGTCGTTTCACTGCCGTTGCCATTGCCACCGCCTTTGCTGACGCTGCCTGTAAAACCAATGCCAGCGCCTTGGTTGCCTAGCTGCGCGGCCACGCCCACACTGGCGCTGCTGTTGCTATTGCTGCTGGTTTGGCTGTTGGTGTTTTGTGCGGCAAGCAGATTCACTTTGTTGTCGGCTTCTAGGTTCACTTGCCTGCCGCTCACGTCGCTGGCTTGCACAGTCAGGTTGCTGTTTTGTCCATCCCCTGTTGCCTTGATGGTGATGGTGCCGCCTGCTTTGACGGTGCTGCCTCTTGCTGTATCGCTTGTGGCGGTGCTGTTGCTTTGGCTGCTGCTTTGACCGTAGCTCAAAGACACTTGAATGCCGCCTGCTTTGTCAGCTGCGTTAGCTTGTGCTACTTCTGGACTGCCATCTGCGCCTTCAGCACCTGTTTTGACCATACCGTGTTCATCACCTTGCCCCGCTTTGAGTGCATCAGCGGCCATCTTCACGTTGGCTGCGGCGCTGGCTGTGCCTAGTGCTTTCATGCGACCATCGCTGGTTTGTGTCGTGGCTTTGATTTGGTTTTGTGCGTTTTCTAAGGTGCTGAGCACCGTGCTGGTCACGGCCAAGGTGAGACCACTTTGCTCAAACTTCTGCTCTGTGCTTTGTTTGTTGGTTTCTCGTGCTTCCACGATGTCAACAGTTTTAGCGCTGATGGCTATGTCACCTTGAGGTGCAAGCACGTCACTGCCTACCTGTTTGTATTGGTTGCCTGCTGTGATGTTCACATTGCCTCCTATGCTGCCCACCGTACTTGCCGCAGCTGTGGTGGTGATGTCTTTGCCATCCACGCTTTGCATGCGGGTGCCGTAGCTAATACCGATGCCACCACCACTTAAGAAGCCTGTTTCAGTTTTTTGTCTGAAGCTGCTTTGCTGACTGGTGTTTTGGGCCGCTTCAATGTTGATATCATTTTTAGCAATCAAGCTAGTGCCGTTGTCGCTCACCACGTTAGAGCCTTTGATGTTGATGTCCTTGCTACTGGCAACGATGTCTACCGTGGTGCCCCCCAAATTACTTGCCAATGCTGTACGCGTGCTGCTGGTTTCTCGGGTGGCCAAAGTCGCGCCTCCAAAAAAACCACCGCCGCTAACTTTGTGGGCTTCATCAAAATCGGTTGTCGATTTTCCTGCTTCGATTCGCACGTCTTGCGCTTGTACAGTTAATCCACCAGTTGCTTGAACATTGGCTGCAATAGCGCTTAAGGCTTGGCCTGCATTAAGGACAACTTTGCCACCACCACTGATGGCGCTACCCACGTCCGACGTGGAGCTCGATTTGCGATAGTTTTCAGAGTCCCACACATCCAAATCACTGCTGGCTGTTGTCACGCTAGCGAGCTTGAAATTATTGCCTGCACTCAAGTTGGTTGTAGCACTACCTGCGTTGCTCACCACACCTGCGACGATATTCATATCTCGCCCAGCACTAGCCACCAAGGTTCCACCAATGCCACCATTCGCACCACTGACATACAAGCCAGCGACACGATCAATGGTTGTGCGACTGAAACTATTAGCGCCCGCATTGGAAGCTGCTGATTTGGTGGTGGTTTGAATATTCAAGTCTCGCCCTGCGATAGCACTCAAACTATTAACAGCGCTGATGCTGCCACCCACGTTGTTGAGATCTGTTAGCGCAGACAGTTGCATGTCTTCGCCTTGTAGGCGCCCACCTAGATTGTTCACGTTGTCTGCCGTTAGGTTGACCACCTTGCGTCCCGCGATGGTGCCGCTATTGGTGAGGTCGCCACTCAGGTTGATGTTCACACCCTTACCCGAGAGCAAAGCGCCGCTGCCGTCTAAGTCACCGGGTTGAGTTTTGACGTAGAGCTGGGGAACGAGGGCTTTTTGGGTCGAGCCATCGGGCAAGGTAACGGTTTGTTCTACCAACCACACGATGTCGCTGGTGAGTTGGGCAATTTGCTGCGCGGTCAGGGCAATGCCGGGGCGCAGGTTGTAGGTTTGGCCGAAGGTGATGGCACTGGTCATGAGGGCTTTGTACTCTTCGTCGTCGCTGCTGTAGTCAGCCAAGAAGCGGCGGCCTGTGAGCTGAGCCACTTGTTCGCGAATGAGTTTTTGTTCGTAGAAGCCGTCACCCAAGCGTTTTTGAGTGACTGTGGGATCAAGGCTTAAGCTCTGCGTCATGAAGTCGCTGCCTAACCAAACTTTGTTGTTGGTAAAACGTGTATCCGTTTCAATCAAATACGCAGAAGTGAGCGATGGATTGTTTTTGTACAGACTGCTTGTGGGCAGTGTAGTGTTGGGGTGTGCACCGCGTACTGACAGGGTCTGTGTCATTGCTTGACCTGCGGATGTGGACGATGGTGTGCTTGCGCCACTGGCAGCATTGGCTTGCGTTGCCGTGGCTTGTGTTACCAAGACTTGGGGCGATGGAATACTTCCCGCGCGAGCAGTAGACAAGCCTGTATTGGCTACAGATTCTGTTACTGAGCTATTTCTAAGGCTTGAAATTTGAGCATTTGCACTAGCCGGATTTGTGTTGTACAGGCTACTTGCCTCACTAACTGTTACTGTTGTGTTGACGCTGGGAGGGGCGTAGTTACTTTGCGCCCAACCCCAATTATCGTTACAGCTGTAACTCCATTTGTGCCAACCACAAGACTGCCCAACAACTTGATAGTTGTAACTAGTTCCGATATCTACGACACGATGCAACGACTCTACCCGTGTGTTTTGAATACTTCCGCCTTGAACGTCTAAACGTCCTCCTGCAATCACCTGGCTGAGTTGATTCGTGAACGTTCCAGCATTCAGGTTTATGTTCATGTTTGCGCCGGAGAGTATTTTCCCAGGATCATTTGAGGTGATGTAAGGGTCATAAATTGTTCTTGTAAATATTCGGTAATAAGTCGAAGTAACATCCTCTCGAACATCGCTTTGCTCTGAAGTTTTGCGCTCTTCGTAAGCAAAGTGGTCATTGGTGTTGTTCACCGTGGTGCTGGAGAGGCTTAAGTTACGGCCTGCCTCAATCGTGGCACTGTTGTTGTTGACGGTGTTGGCTGAGCCTGTCGCTTGACGATTCGCATCCAACGCGCCACCAATAGCCATATCTCCCACGCTGTAGATGAGGGCGTGTTCTCGGTTGGTCAATCTGCCGCTGATACCAAGGTCTAGGCGGTCACGCGCTGCAATGGTGCCTGCTTTGGTCACACCTGCAATTGTTTCGGTGTCGTTGGTGAGATTGACTGCTGCAATGCTGAGGTGGTCGCCATAGATGCGGCCTGTGCCTATGTTGTTGACGGTGTTGGCATTGATCTGCGTATCCGTCCCATCAATCAGGCCTCGGTTGGTCAAGGTACTGCTGGCATTGACTTGGGTGGTGTTGGCCGAGATTTCGCCTGTGGCTGTGTTGTCTATGTTGTTGGCACTCAGGTTGAGCGTATTGCCTGCTTGCAGTTTGCCGCTGTTGCTCACATTGCCAGTGGTATTGATGGTGGCGTTGCCATTTGCAATGACTTGTCCGCTATTGGCGAAGTCAGCATTCAACGCGAGGTTCAAGTTGCCTTTGGAGAGAATGCTGCCATCTCCCCCGATGCTGCTGCCGGCAACACTTAAGGATTGCCCAGCCAATAAGGTGCCGTTTGTGTTGGTGATGGCGAGGGTTCTGCTCGCTTGTGTATTGGCTTGTGTTTGTACATCTTGCAATGTCAAGGTGTTGCCTGCACTCATCAATCCTGCGCTGTTGTCAACTGTGCCCGCGCTGGTGACAGTGATGTTGTTGTCAGCCCGAATCGCACCGCTGTCGTTGTGCAGTGTCGTGGCAGACACACTCACGTCTAGTCCTTCTATGCCAAGCCCTGTACCGCTGGTGTTGCTGTTGGTCACAGTCCCTGCACTCAAGCTGGTAGTGGCAGCGCTGCGAATCAAACCACCTGTGTTGTTGATCGTGCCTGTGCTGCTGCCGTTGCCTGCGGTGAGGGAGAGGTTGCCCAAGCCCTGAATTTGCCCGCCTTGGTTGCTGATGTTGGCGCTGGTTGCCGTCAATGCGCCTTTGCTGCCGATGTAGCTTGCGTCGTTGTTCAAGTCACCTGTTGTGAGAGTGGTTGTGCCTTGGGCGGCAATGCCACCTTTGCCGTTGAGGGCTGTATTGCTGCTGGTGTAGTTGGCGGCATTGGTGTTGGTCAGAGTTTGATCGTGTGTGTTGATGGTCAGATCACTACCTGTCTGCACCAAGCCCCCGTTATTGTTGAATGCGCCTGTTTGCAGATTAGCTGCTTGACTCGCGGCAATGGTGCCGCCCGCATTGTTGAGAGTTTGCGTATTGGTGTTGATGTCAACGTTGCGCCCGACGATGCTTCCATAGGGTGAGGTGCTAGTGGCTAAGGCGTTGGCAGTGCGTGTGTTGCTAAGGCCTGCATTGGTCAGCGTGATATCTAAGGCTGCTTGAATTTTCCCGCTGTCGTTGATGATGGTGCCCGTGGAGGTGATGTTGAGGTTTTTGTCCACAGAGGCCAAGGCTCCTAGCGTGTTGTCCACGCTGGCGGCTGTGATGGTGACGTTTCCTTTAGCGGCCACAAGACCTTGCAGGTTAGAAAGTGCCCCTGCATTCTGCGGCACACCTGCGGCGCTGATGGTGTTAAGGGTGACAGTCAAGTCGCCCAAGGCACTGACTTGCCCTTGGTTGTTAGTTAACGATTGGGCGGCTACGGTTAGGTTGCCATTGCTTCCAAGCGTGCCTGCGGTGTTATCAAGTCCTTGGGTCAAGGAAACAGCCATTACGCCATTGCCAGTTTGCACAATTGCACCTTCGGTATTGTTCAAGCTGGTGGCATTGAGGGTGATGCTGTTTGCAGCCGTGCTTGCAGCACGGTGATCAACTGCACCTGCATCAATGACCAAAGCATTGTTGCTGACAATTTGCCCTCGCTGGTCGTTCAAGGTGTTGGCCGTGACATGCAAGGTGCCTGCGCCTGCGTGTTGAATCTTGCCGTCGGTGTTAGTGAGGGTGTCCGCGTTGAGGTTTAAGTTGGCACTGTTGGTGGCAATTGTTCCATTGGTGTTGTTCAGTGTTCCCGTAGGTGAGGTAAGAACAACCGAGGTGTCACCCGTTCCTGTTTGAATAGTTTGGCCGTGGGTGTTGTTGAAATTCGCCACATCCACATTGAGTTGGCCTGCACTTAAAACACCTTGGGTGTTGTTCAATGTTTGGCTGCTGTTCACATTGGCCACAATGCTCAATGTGCCTGCGGTGGCAACTGTGGCGTTGGACGTGTTGACATCACCCGAAGTGGCGGTGATGCCAATGTTGGCAGCGCCTGTTTGACTACCACTGAAGTTGACGCTGCCGCCGCTCAGTGTGGTGTTGCCTGCTGCTAGGTTTTGGCCGTTGGCATTAAGGGCTTGGTTAGTGGTGATTTTTAAGTCGCCGCTGCTGGCTAGAGTGCCATCCGATTTGATGCCTGCGCCGAGAACGCTGGCCGAACTGCTGCTCAGGCTATTGGCGGATAGGGTTGTGTTGCCTTGGGCTGCAATAAAACCCGTATTAGTAATTGCTCCTGTAGAAGCCAGTGACAAATCTGCATGTGCATAGACACTACCTTGTGTGTTGTCTAAGTTCCCCACGTTTAAGTTGAGGCTGCCCGCTGTAGCTTGAATCAGGCCACGTGTATTGTTGAGCTCTGTACTCCCGCTTGGCTGCGCTACTGCAAATCCTGCTGACACACTCAACTCTTTGGCCGCAGAAATCACCCCATCCGTGTTGTTTAACTGAGTGCCAATCGTCAACGCGACATTGTTGTTACTTGCAACTTGACCTTTCACACTACTCAAGGTGTCTGCGGTGATGCGCAAAGCCCCCGTGCCTGCGTGCTGAATCTTGCCATCGGTGTTGGTGAGCGTGTTGGCAGCGACCTCAAGGTTGGCACTGTTGACGGTGAGTGTGCCGCCCGTGTTGTTGAATGTGCTGGTGGGAGATGTCAGGACAATTGAAGTGTTGCCCACGCCCGTTTGTGTAATTTGGCCCTGTGTGTTGGTGAGGTTGGCAATATCTAAGTTCAGTTGACCCGCACTGAGTGTGCCGCGGGTGTTGTCCAGCGTTTGATCGTTTTTGGTTTTAGCGGTGATGTCTAAAACGCCTGCCGTGCCCGATGTTGCCACTGTGGCATTGGCGGTGTTGACGTTGCCTGAGTTGGCCGTGATAGCAATATTGGCGGCACCTGTTTGACTGCCTGATAAGTCAACACTGCTGCCCGTCAGTGCGATATTGCCTGCTGCTAGGTTTTGACCATTTGCGGCAAGGCCTTGAGTTGTGGTGACATTCAAACTCCCATTGCCCACCAATGTGCCATCCGTTTTAATGCCTGCACCCACAACACTTGCTGAGGTACTGCTCAGGCTATTGGCTGTGATGGTGGTGTTGCCTTGTGCCGCTATGTAGCCGGTGTTGGCAATGGCATCGCTTGCATAGATGGTTTGGGTGTTACTCGCGTAAAGCGTTCCACTGTTCGTGATGCTGCCTTGCGTAGTGATTTGCAGGTTGGCACTGGCTTGCAGTGTGCCTGTCGTTGTCAACCATCCATTGTTTTGCAATACCAAGTCGCCACCCGTAGAACCAATCGTGCCCGCACTGCGAACGCCCAAGCCTTGTTCAGTGCCGATGAGGTGAATCTTGCCCGCGTACATACCACCAATTTGGGCCACGTCCAGTGCAAAACTGGGCACTGCACCTGTACCTGCAATGGTTGTTGTGAGAGGTGTTGTGTTGGCAGCAATACTGGCTGCGTCAATCTGGTTGGCACCTGTAACTACTTTGAGTTCATTGGCCCAAATGCCTGCGTTGATTTGTACAGCCCGCGCAAGAATGGCTGAATAGTCTGTGGTGCTGAGGTCTAAACCTTTGCCATTCACCGTGATGTTGCCACCCTGCACACGGTAGCTATCTAAGCTGCCGCCATTGACGATAGGTGTGCCTGTGGTGAGCGTAGCTTTGCTGGTGTTGATGAACCCACCACCGTTGACGCTGATGCCCGATGGGTTGGCAATGACAACCTCTGCGCGTTGCCCTGCCACTTCCACATACCCATTGAGGTAGCTGGGGTTTGATGAATTCACCTCATTCAAAATGACACGCGCACTGCCGGTTGCTAACCACGGATTACCTTGTACCCAACCACCTTGTTGAGTTTGTACGCTGGTTCGGCTGTTGTTGAGGATGACACCATTGCTCTGCACATCAAACTGGCTGTAGACGTTGTGTGACACGCCCGCGGCGCTGGGCGTTTGGATGTTGACCTGTGGCAAGCCATTGGCAGTTTGCAAAATGGTGGGCTGCTGGTTGCCCGGTGCTTGGCGGTAGGCTACTACTTGCGCTTGGACATTCGGTGTGGGCAATGCCCAAAGCACAGCACCTAGCGCACACAACACAGCAAAGCTGAGAGCACTGATGCCGACGGTTGCGTTGTCTACTATTGCTTGCTCGCCTGATGCGCTTGTTTCTCCTATACATCCCTTGCCCTGAGAGGATGAGGTTTCTGCCACAGCCATGAGCTGCCCACGTCGTTTGTTAAAAATGATGCGGAATAAATTCTTGTTCATGGCGTCAACCCCTTGCTGTCAATATCTGAAACTCAACTCAATGGCGAACAATAAAAGTCATGCTCGCCATTGAGGGAACTTACTTAAAAATTAAAAACGTGTACCAATAGAGACGGTAAAGCCTTTGGCGCTAACACCGTCTTTTTTACCCAAGTCCATGTAATCGACTTGGCCGTAAACGTCTTTGGTAAATTGAGTTTGAATGCCGATGCCGTAGGCCAGCTTCGTGGCAGAGACATCAGTACCATCATTAGCGGTGATGGTCCTCTTTGCCACGCCTACACGGGCAAACACTTCCGTACCAACAGCTACTTCTGTTTTTGGTTTAAGGTAAACACCGAAAGTTTGTCCCTTGTAAGATTCACCACCATCGACAGAATCTTTGGTGACTGTGTTGGCATACATGCCTTCAACTGATAAGTTTTTATCTAACTCTTTGCCCACCACAAATCTTGCTAATTTTGGTGTCACAGTCGCACCATCTTCATCCTTAAATTTAAGTGCTAGATAACCTATCTCACCGTAATAGCCAGAATCCTTACTCATGGATTGGGCAGAAACGGCACCTGTAGCCAGAACAGCCAACAGAGCAACCAATGCGTTTTTAGAGTTTTTCATTTTTTAGTCTTTCAAGTTAATGTGGCTTTGCCACGTTGCAATCAAGTTGAATTACTTCAACCCGTTCTTAAGCACAAGCTGTAGTCACTTGTGCTTTAAGTCCTCTGGTTCTGTGGGCGTGCTCACTTAAAAACTCGCACTCAGGCTGAAACCCGCTGTGCTTCCTGCTGTTTTGAAGTTGTCGGGCTTATTGACAGGTGCGCTAATGAAGATGTCGTAATTCAGTTTTTGAATTGCGCCACGTAAACCCAATACCGCGCCTGTCAATCGTGTGGCTACGAGCAGTTCGCTGCTGGGGCCACCCACTTGCCCCGTATCTAAGCCTGCATAAAACTCTTGGCCACTATCGCCCAAGGCAAAACTCAGGTCGTTGCGCCAGAACCAGCCTCGCTCCGCACTTAATACGGATTCACCGTCATAGCCACGCACGGTGTAACGACCACCAATGACAAAACGGTCTTGTGGTGTGAGCGGGGTTCTGTTTTTCTGAATGCGCCAAGAGCCGTTGTAGCGAATGCGTTGGGCATCCACTTTGAAAGGCACGGTCAAATTGACATCTGCGGTGACCAATGCAAAACGCGAAGTGCCTTCATTGAAGGTCTCTTCGGGTGCTGGAATTGAACCGAAGGCGCCTGTACCGCGTTTGTAGGTCAGGTTGCTCTCAAGCGTCGCGTCTTGGATGAAAACTTTGTGATTGAGTGTGCTGTCCCAACCACCTATGACACGGCGTTGCACATTGACTTCGGTGTCATCAATGTAGTTATTGCTTTTGCGCTGAAATGCGCGTACGGCTAAGTTAAGTTTTTGCTTGCTGTCACGCATCAGCAAGCGATTGAGCTTGATGTCGTTGTTTTCGCTAGTGCCTCGGTAAACATAACTTTGGTTCAGTCCTGCCACTGTTTGGTAATAGTTGCTGGTGCTAGAAGTTGCGCCTAACGTCCAGTACCCGATAGGTAATGAATAGTGGATGGTGTTGGCGTGCGTACCTCTGGGGCCAGGGTCACCGCCGCCCATGCCATTGGTGTTGGTGACATAAAACAAGTCGTTGAGGGTGAGTGCGTTGTCGTAGCTGACGGTCACGCTACCTTGATATCGACCCGTAGCTTTGGTGCCACTGTCATCCGCATTGACAGTAAGCCTGAAGGGAAATGGCTGACGGTACGAAACAACCAAGTCACTGCCCCCCAACTGAGCGTCCGCGCCCTGTGCGGGCTCGATTTGAATGTCGGCTTCTGCGGTAGGGACACGCTTGAGGTTTTCTAAGGCTTGTTCAATGTCGCGTAAGTTGAGAATGTCGCCCGCTTGCATGGGCAGGGCGTTGCTCAAATTAGCGCTAGGGTCTACAGGTTCTGCCAGTCGAATGGCACGTATGCGTCCCGGAATGAGTGTGAGCACCAAAGTGCCTTGGCCCATGTCTTGCTGAGCAGCCAAAACACGTGAGGTGACAAACCCGCGATCTACCAAAACCTTTTGCGTTCGCTCTATCAGCCAAGCCACACCTTGTGCACCAACGCACTGCCCGATAAAGACAGGCGCTTCGGGTGTTGTGAGTTGTTCAACCACCCAATCGAATTCAGGAAGCGGGACGCCCGAGCCGTTTTGAAGCTGAAGACGCTGGATCGGAAAACAAGGCGTTTCAATCGGCAGTGTCTGCGTGGTTGCTTTTTCGGGTTCAGTCAGTCGCACATCAGGGGTGCGCTCAACTTGCTGACGCTGTTGCTGCTCTTGTTGCTGTTGTCTTTGCAACTCCTGTTGGTTGCGAATGCCAATGTCACGTTCTTGTGCGGGGCTGATCTGGGCTGAGGCACTGATCGAGAAACAAAGACCAGTGAGCAGTCCGGCAGCTTGCTGGCCAAACTTGTGCGTTGTTGGTGGAAAAGAATGATGAAACATGAAAATGCGCTTGTCTTGAGCGCGCGGATTGTTGTTGCTTATAGGTTAATTTACAAGCCATAAAACTCTGTTTTTAATTAAAAAGTGAAAAGCATCACCAGATGGGGTTAAAAACACCATCTGCTGATACTTTCTGTGTTTTTCGGAGTAATGCCCCAGTATTTCACTCGGACTTTGTCGAGCGTTTCGTCCGCTTGTTGAGCTGCTTTTGAGCCTGTTTGGTGGCGGAAATTTCGGGTTTTCTACCCGGTTTTGCGCGCGGCTCTAGCTTGTACAAGTCGCGCATGAACTTGGGCACCCATGTACGCACGGCAATGCACACCGACAACGGGGGGCGTTCTTCCAAGGGCAGATGGGCATCGGCTCTGGCTTGATCTTCATACTCCAAGGCAATTTGCTCTAGCCTTGCTTTGAGTTGTTCCTGCGCTTTGCGGGAAACACGCATGTTCATGATGCGTAGAAGTTCGCCGTTGCCTTCAAACCCATCATTGAAGAAGTCATCGCTGACGCTTTGCACCATCTGCATGATGGGGCCACCACTGATCCATCCAAAGCTGCTGGCGACCAACAGACGGTAGCGGTCAGAGGCCTGCACCTCCAAGAACCCCATGTCATCGAGCCGCTTGAGTAGAGCTTGTACTTGGCTGCGTGTGAATTGCAGATGTTTGTAAATGTCTGCCACAGGCCAATGATTGAGGGCGCACACGGCCACCATGAGTAGTTTTTTATCATTGGCGAACTCTTGCTCTTGAGCCAAGCTCAAGCGGGCGATGAGTTTGCGTTTACGAGGCGTGGTTTTGAAAAGGTCAGAAAACTCAAGGTGCAGGTACTGGCAAATTTGCTCTAAGCGGTCTAAGCCACAGTCGCCGCCAGTGAACAGGCGTTTGATGCTGGGCTCTGATAAGCCAATAGCTTGGCCAAGTTCTTTGTAGGTAATGTTGCGAGCTTTGAGGTGAAGACGCAGCGCGTCGATGATGTAGGTTTTAGACATGGTCAAAAAGTTACTAAATTACAATTTATTTAATTAAATAATATATCTATTTATTACTAAATTACAGTTTTGATGTTGTCTGAAAATAATCAACGCACCGCTTTGGCGCACAAGGCTTGGCGCGTGTCTTGCTAGTCAAACTACATGTCTATCCATGCCGCACTTCACCACGTCACCCACTACACATACGACCGCTTGGTTGAGTTAGGCCCGCAGGTCATTCGCCTGCGCCCTGCCCCGCACTGCCGCAGCAACGTGATTTCGTATTCGCTCAAGGTCGAGCCCGAGCACTTCATCAACTGGCAGCAAGACCCGTTCTCTAACTACCAAGCCCGCTTGGTGTTTCCCGAGAAGACGCGCGAATTCAAGGTCACGGTGGACTTGGTGGTGGAGATGGCGGTGTACAACCCGTTCGACTTCTTCCTAGAGCCCCACGCCGAAAAGTTCCCCTTCGCCTACGGCGTCACCTCGGCCCAAGAGCTGGCCCCCTACTTGGTGACCAACCGCTTCACGCCCAACTTCAAGCACTATTTCAAGAGCATCGACTTCAAAGCCTTGAAGCGTGATCCCATTCGCACCATCGACTTTCTGGTGGAGATCAACCGCAAGCTGCACGAAGACATCGCGTACACCATCCGCATGGAACCCGGCGTGCAAACGCCAGAAGAAACGCTGACGCTCAAAAGCGGCTCGTGCCGTGACACCGCATGGTTGCTGGTCAACCTGCTGCGCCACTGCGGCTTGGCGGCGCGCTTTGCCTCAGGCTATTTGATTCAACTCGCGCCCGATGTGAAATCGCTCGACGGCCCCAGCGGCACAGAGGTGGACTTCACCGACTTGCACGCATGGTGCGAGGTCTATCTGCCCGGCGCAGGCTGGATTGGTCTTGACCCAACCTCCGGCCTGTTGGCTGGCGAAGGCCACATTCCGCTGGCTTGCACACCGCAGCCATCGAGCGCCGCCCCGATTGAAGGCTTGGTAGACGAAGCCGAGGTGGAGTTTGGCCATGAGATGAAGGTCACTCGCGTGCTGGAGTCGCCCCGCGTGACCAAGCCCTACACCGAAGACCAATGGATGGAGGTGTTGGCCTTGGGGGACGAAGTCGACCGCCGACTGGTGGAAGGCGATGTGCGATTGACCATGGGTGGCGAACCCACCTTCGTCACCGTGCACGACCGCGACGCACCAGAATGGAACACCGATGCACTGGGCCCGACCAAACGCGGCTTTGCCACCGAATTGGTGCACAAGCTGCGCGCCGAATATGGCGACGGCGGTTTCTTGCATTTCGGCCAAGGCAAGTGGTACCCGGGCGAGCAGCTGCCGCGCTGGGCGCTGGGCATTTACTGGCGCACCGACGGCCACCCTTGCTGGCACAACCCAGACTTGTTTGCCGACGAACGCGTGCCCAGCAGCTACACCACCGAAGACGCACAGCGCTTCACCCAAACCCTCGCGCACAAGCTGGGGCTGGACGACCAATACATCACGCCTGGCTATGAAGACACGTGGTACTACCTGTGGCGCGAGCGCCGCTTGCCCGTGAACGTGGACCCGTTTGATGCCAAGCTCGACGACGAAATGGAGCGCGTGCGTCTGCGCCGCGTGTTCAGCCAAGGCTTAGACAAAACCGTGGGCTATGTGCTGCCCCTCAAAGCGGGCGAAGTGGCAGGCGGCCCGCGTTGGAGCACTGGCCCTTGGTTTTTGCGCGACGAGCGCATGTACCTCGTGCCCGGCGACTCGCCCATGGGCTTGCGCTTGCCGCTCGACTCACTGCCGTGGGTCAGCCAAGCTGACTACCCCTACGCGATTGAGCAAGACCACTTCGCCGAGCGCAAGCCCCTGCCCCACGCCGCGGCTTTGCGCGCGCAGTATTCGCACCACGCACGCCACACACATTACGACCATCACATCAACACGCATGTGGCCGGCGGCGGCATCGCGCAAGGCGGCACGGTGGGCCTGCAAACTGGTATGGGCCAAGACGGTTTTATCCCCGGCACCCCACACCCTGTGCCTGCCAAAGACCAATCGGCACATTGGATTACCCGCACGGCCATTTGCGTAGAGGTGCGTGACCCATCGCGTGCCAACGGCCCCGCCGTTGAGTTGAAAGCCATGGAAAACCCACAGGGTTTGATTTACGTCTTCATGCCGCCACTGGGCGATTTGGAAGACTACTTAGAGCTGCTCAGCGCGATTGAAGCCACTGCCGAACAGCTGGGCGTGCGCATTGTGTTGGAAGGCTATCCGCCCCCACGCGATGTACGCCTGAAAGTGCTGCAAGTCACGCCCGACCCCGGCGTGATTGAGGTCAACATCCACCCCGCCCACAACTGGTTGGAAATCGTGGACCACACCGAGTTCTTGTACAAGGCCGCGTTCGAGTCGCGCTTGTCTGCCGAGAAGTTCATGACCGACGGTCGCCACACCGGAACGGGCGGCGGCAACCACATCGTGATGGGCGGCGCTACGCCTGCGGATAGCCCCTTCTTGCGCAAGCCAGAACTGCTGGCCTCGCTCATCTTGTATTGGCATAACCACCCCAGCTTGAGCTATTTGTTCAGCGGCATGTTCATTGGCCCCACCAGCCAAGCACCGCGTGTGGATGAAGCGCGCAACGACCAAATTTACGAACTCGAAATTGCGCTTGCCGAAATCCAAAAGAATCGCGAAAAGTTGGGTGCAGACATGCCCCCGTGGATCGTGGACCGCACGCTGCGCAACTTGCTGATTGACGTCACAGGCAATACGCACCGCAGCGAGTTTTGTATCGACAAGCTCTACTCCCCCGACTCGTCCACCGGACGTTTAGGCTTGCTCGAACTGCGCGCCTTCGAAATGCCACCGCACGAGCGCATGAGCATCGTGCAGCAGTTGTTGCTACGCGCCTTGGTGGCTCGCTTTTGGGAAACGCCGTATCAAGCTCCTGCGACGCGTTGGGGCACCGAGCTGCACGACCGTTTCTTGCTGCCGCATTTCGTCAAAGCCGACTTTGACGATGTGTTGACTGAGCTGGGCGACTGCGGTTTTCAGTTTGACCCCGCGTGGTTTGCCCCGCACTTTGAATTCCGCTTCCCACGCGTGGGCGACTTGCAAACACTGGGCATCAACCTCACGCTGCGCAACGCCTTAGAGCCTTGGCACGTCATGGGCGAAGAAGGCTCCAGCGGCGGCACGGTGCGCTATGTGGATTCGTCGCTCGAACGCATCGAGGTGCATGTGGCGGGCCTTAACCCAAGCCGCCACACCATCACCGTCAACGGCCGCCCCTTGCCCCTGCAACCCACAGGCACGGTGGGTGAATACGTGGCAGGTGTGCGCTACCGCGCATGGGCGCCTTCCTCGGCGCTACACCCCACCATTGGCGTGCATGTGCCGCTGACCTTTGACATTGTGGACACATGGATGAAGCGCTCGGTGGGCGGCTGCCAGTACCACGTGGCCCACCCGGGTGGACGCAACTACGACAGCTTTCCGGTCAACGCGTATGAGGCGGAAAGCCGCCGCTTGTCGCGCTTCTTCCCGCTGGGCCACACGCCGGGCAAGTTGGATGTGCCGCAAGCCACCGTGGGGGTGCCTGCCAGCAAAGAGTTCCCGTTCACGCTGGATTTGCGGCGCGACTAAGCACACCACGCAACAGCCACTTAGCCATTCCACAACCCAAAGGCGGTGAGACAATGCAGACACTGTGCCAAAGCCTTCCTCATCTCCCAATGGGTCTGTTGTTTCACCGCGTTTGCTTGACGTGGTGAAAGGCCTCGCACATGCCGCCGACAGCGGACACTTTGACGAGCTGCAAGGCAAGTGTTCGCCAGTACGTGTGCATCCTGCTGCGCAAGAAACACCGAGCTCTGCGGTTCAGGCGTCGATGCAGTCACAGGCTCAGTTAACGCCACTGGCCCCCATGCCTGGCATGGCAGCCCTCTCGCCCATGCAGCCAATGGCTGAACCAAAAGCAACGTCTGCTCCAGAAGCAGAACCCGATTTAAGCCCCACATGGCAAACCTTTTTTGACCAGCTCGGCAGCACCGGCCTAGACGACCTCGACCGCCGCACCCAAACCCTCGCACGCCAAGTGCGCGACAACGGCATCACCTATAACGTGTACGCCAGCCAAGGTGGCCCCCAGCGACCTTGGGCGTTGGACCTCTTCCCCCTCATCCTCACGCCCGACAGCTGGCAACAGATTGAAGTGGGCGTGAAGCAACGCGCACGTCTGCTAGAGCGCGTGATGGCCGATGTGTATGGCCCGCAGCAGCTGATACGTGAGGCCATGATTCCGCCCGCCTTGGTGCAAGGCCACCCCGGCTACTTGCGTGCCATGCACGGCGTGGCTCCTGTGGGCGGCACGCATGTGCACATTGCTGCGTTTGACTTGGCACGTGGGCCTGACGGCAACTGGGCCGTGGTATCGCAACGCACCCAAGCGCCTTCGGGCTTGGGCTATTTGCTAGAAAACCGATTGCTCATTTCGCGCCAGTTCCCGCAAGCGTTTGAGGCTATGAACATTCAGCGCTTGGCGGCCACCTACCGCGTATGGGTGGAGTCCCTCAAGGCGCACAGCCCTGAAGGTGCAAATGCACACGTGGCTTTGCTCACCCCCGGCCCGTACAACGAAACGTATTTTGAACACGCCTACCTTGCGCGGTACCTTGGCCTCGCCCTCGTCGAAGGCCATGACCTAACCGTGCGCGACGAGCGCGTGTACCTGCGCACGCTACGTGGCCTAGAGCCCGTGCATGTGTTGCTCAAGCGTTTGGACGATGAGTTCTTAGACCCGTTGGAGTTGCGCGCTGACTCCACCTTAGGCATTCCCGGTTTGCTGCAAGCCGTGCGCGCGGGCAACGTGGTGGTGGCCAATGCGCCAGGCTCCGCGTTTTTAGAGTCCCCAGCTTTGTTGGGCTTCTTGCCAGCACTCAGCGAAAAGCTGCTGGGTGAAGAACTGCAACTGCCTGCACTCGACACCTGGTGGTGCGGCGAGCGTGCGGCTTTAGCCTCGGTGCTGCCGCAACTCGAACACATGGCCATCAAGCCCACCTACCCGGGCTCGGCCACGCACGGCACGTTTGACGCAACCTTAGGTCGCACACTCACCCAAGCGCAGCGTGACGAATGGGTGGGTCGCATCACGCGCCAACCCGACCGCTACACCTTGCAGGCCTACACACCGCTGTCGCAAATGCCCACTTGGAAAAACGCCACCGAAGGTGTGGTGCAACGCTCGGTCATGCTGCGCGTTTTTGCTTTGCGAGATGGCGCAGACTCATGGCGCGTGCTGCCCGGTGGCTTGGCGCGCATTGCCGCGCCCCATGCAGAAATTGCCTCGATGCAACGCGGCGGCAGCAGCGCCGACGTGTGGGTGCAAACCGAAGCCGATGTGGACCGCAGCAGCTTGCTGCCCAAGTACAACGCGGCCTCTGGCTTTAAGCACCGCGAGCGCATGGTGACCAGCCGCGCCGCTGAAAACTTGTATTGGCTTGGCCGCTACACCGAGCGCAGCGAAAACATGGTGCGCTTGGTGCGCTTGTGCATCGAAGCCTTGAATGGCGAAGACCCCGCCTCACGCAGCTTGTGGGCGTGGCTTCAGCTGCTCACCCAGCGTCAAGGCCTCGTGCCTGCGGGTGTGCCATCGGCCCATGCAGCGGGCGACGACAAAGCCACCAGCACACCCAGCATGGGTGCACGCCGCCGCGTGTTTGAACGCACGCTCATTGCGTGCTTGGACCAAGACGACCACAGCACCAGCGTGGGCTACAACTTGCGCGCTTTGCATCAAGCCGCGTCATCGCTGCGCGAACGTTTGTCACCCGAGCATTGGAATGCCATCGTGCATTGTGTGGACCAGTTCAGCGCCGACTGCGCGCTGTCGGGTTCGCAACGCGAGTTCTCTGCCGTGCAAGCCCTGCAGGCCCTCGATGCCGCCAGCTCTGCCCTCGCTGCCATCACCGGCGCACAAACCGACCGCATGACACGGGATGACGGCTGGCAGCTTCTGAGCATTGGCCGCCACGTAGAACGCTTGGGCTTTTTATCATCGGCCCTCGACTTGGCGGTGGAAGTGGGCGCGTTTGAAGCCACAGGCGATGAAGCCAACAACGCGGATGAAAACAGCTCGCACTATGCGGCGTTGTTGTCGCTGTTTGACAGCACCATCACCTTCCAAGCGCAGTACCAACAAAGCCGTGAACTCGCGCCACTCATTGAGTTGCTGGTGCAAGACAACGACAACCCGCGCTCACTGGCTTGGGTGGCGCGCACACTGCGTGGGCGCTTGTCTAAGCTGGCCGACACGCCCATGGGCGAACCCGATGCACTGGCCCGCTTGGTACCCGACTTGAAGCAAACAGATTTAGAACAACTCTGTACGCCCAATGAGGTGGGCCACCACCCGCAACTGCGTGCGTGCCTGACCGAGTGCATGCAAGCTGCGTGGCATGTATCAGACGCCATCACAGCGCGATACTTCAGCCACACTGACCATGCCGACAGCGTGGGGGCCTAAGCCATGCTGCTGTACATCACCCACACCACCACCTACCACTATGTGCCGCAGGTCAACACTGCGCAGCACATGGCCCACTTGCTGCCGCGCAGCGATGTGGCGCAAACCGTGCAACACGCAGAGCTGCACATCACGCCCACACCAGCGGCCACCAGCACGCATGTGGATGTGTTTGGCAACAACCGCACTTTCTTCTCGCTTCCCGTGGTGCACGACACACTCAGCATTACGGCCAAGAGCACGGTAGACACCCACTTCATCCCCTACCCGCCCGAGCAAGCCTTGACCACCCCAGCTTGGGAAAACGTGCGCGCACACTTTGTGTATCACTCGGGCGCAGCGTGGGACGCGGCCACCGAATACGTGTTTGCCTCGCCCTATGTGCAGCCACATCCCGACTTTGCCGAATACGCACGCGCCAGCTTCACGCCTGCTCGCCCCGTATTGGTAGCCGCGTGCGATTTGATGACGCGCATTCACCAAGACTTCACTTACGAGACCGCCAGCACCGACATCAACACGCCTGCGCTGGAAGCGCTGAAAAGTCGCAAAGGCGTGTGCCAAGACTTTGCGCATATCCTCATCGGCTGCTTGCGCACGCAAGGTTTGGCCGCGCGTTATGTGAGCGGTTATTTGGTGACGGAAGTACCAGAAGGCCAAACCCGTTTGATTGGTAGCGATGCCTCGCACGCGTGGGTGTCGGTCTATGTGCCCAACGACTTAGACGATGCCGCCGAGACCGCCAAGACCGGCGCACTCGCCACCCACGGCCAGTGGTTTGACCTCGACCCCACCAACAACCGCTGGGGCCTAAGTTCACCCGGCATCGACTATGTGACCTTGGCTATTGGCCGTGACTACGCCGATGTGTCGCCCGTGCGCGGTGTGATTCATGGTGGGGCTAGCCACACACTCGAAGTGGCTGTGACGGTGCAGCCGGC
>JACCDT011348628.1_pt1 | contig 21652 bp, 16 predicted proteins | sample 7446291 | NCBI WGS metagenome assembly JACCDT01 (sample SAMN15323446, study PRJNA562643) | freshwater metagenome | isolation source: river surface water | place: USA:Blue River Watershed | collected 2017-08-17 | reverse complement strand
ATGCATCCAAAAAAAGAAAGAACTTTTGTGGCAGTAAAGCCAGACGGAGTACAGAGGGGCCTGATTGGTGAAGTCATTTCTCGTTTTGAAAGAGTGGGGTTGAAATTAGTTGCTATGAAAATGATCGTTGCTGATAAAGAGCAAATCATAAAGCATTACACACTTGATCCAGAGTGGAGACGTATAACTGGAGAGAAAACAATAAAAGGATATTTGGATAAGGGGTTAACTCCTCCAACAAATGACCCTTTAGAAGTAACAGAAAAACTTCTCAATAAACTTTGGCCGTTCATGACTTCCGGACCTCTTGTTGCTATGGTGTTGGAGGGTGCACATGCACAAAAAATTGTTAAAAAAATTACTGGCGGTACAGAACCTCTTTCTTCAGATGTAGGTACAATAAGAGGGGATTTTGTTTTGGATTCATATGCTATGTCAGATGCAGATGAGAGATCTATCAGAAATGTCTTGCATTGTTCTGGTTCAGCAAAAGATGCAGAAGATGAGATAAAACACTGGTTCAAGCCAGAGGAAATGATAAATTACCGTCTTGTTCAGGAGCAGATACTGTACGATGTAAATCTAGACGGTATTCTAGAATAATTCCAACCCATTTTGTAATTCCTGCAAGTTCCGTAGCAAAAAAACAGAGTTATAATGTTACCAGGGTCACTCATGATATTTTCCTCCTAAATAACATTTCGGGAGCCTTATATCTTTGTGTCACGATGAGCCTGATTTATTTTTGGTTCTGACGAATACATTTGCGGGCACCCACCTACTTTTTCGGTAGGGAAATATCGTCTGTGATCCCACTAGACCATCCACTTCAATGTGGATGTTTTAGTTTATGGCATTTTTAGGTTACAATAAATCCATGTTTCAAAAGAGACTTTTTAAAAGACTTGTATCTTTATTGCTAGTAATAGCCTTTTTCTATTTTGTGGATGAAAAATTGTATCTGTCTTGGAACTACTGGTGGTTTGATAAGCTAATGCACTTTGGTGGAGGATTTGCTGTATCAATGGCTTTTGCTATTTTGTGTTATTATTTTTCTCTATTTACTCAAAATAAAGCAAAAGCTATAGGTTTGTTTTTGCTTTCCGTGTTGGTTGTTGGAGTTGGTTGGGAATTTTTTGAAATTTATGCTGACATCACTTTTTTGTCAGATGGGGCTTCTTATATCAAAGATACTATCTTTGATATAATCATGGATCTTTTCGGAGGTTATGTTGGTATCTTATATTCACTTAAATTTATAAAAACAAATGAGCGATAATTTGAGAATAACTTTTTATGGAGGAGTTGGAACAGTGACAGGTGCTAACTTTCTTTTGGAATCACCAAAGACAAAAATTGCTGTAGATTGCGGTTTACTTCAGGGAACGCCAGACGCTTTTGATGAAAATAAAAAACCTTTTGACTATGATGTTAAATCTGTGGATTTTCTTTTTATAACTCATGCTCATCTCGACCACATAGGAAGAGTGGGGAAGATAGTAAGAGAGGGTTTCCGTGGAACTATATATTCAACTCCAGAAACAAAAGAAATAGCTATGCCAATGCTTGCTGACGCACTAAAGGTCATGGAAATGAATGCAAAACAGCTGGGATTAAATGCCCCACAGGACAAAGTTGCCGAAGAACCGCTTTATACTTTGGCTGACCTCGACACAGCTTTTTCACTTTGGAAAACTATTCCATATCACACAGAAACAAAAGTTGGAGAAGATTTCTCTGTTTATCTGAAGGATGCTGGACATATACTTGGTTCTTCTATGTATGAGTTTAAATATAATGGCAAGAAAATAGTTTTCACTGGTGACTCAGGTAATTCTCCAACACCTCTACTCAAAGATACAGAAGCCATAACCGATGCAGACTATCTTATCGTTGATAGTGTTTATGGGGATAGAAATCATGAGTCAAAAGAAGAAAGAGACGCACGTTTCAGACAGATAGTCACAGAGACAATCCAGAGTGGGGGAACTCTTGTTATACCTGCATTTTCTATAGAACGAACTCAGGTAATACTTTATGAGTTAAATAATCTGGTAGAGGATAAAAAAATACCATCTGTTCCTATATATCTGGACTCTCCACTTGGTCAGAAAGTTACAAATATTTATGCTCAGCATATAAAGGATTTTAACGATGGAGTACAAAAAGAAATAAAAGGTGGTGACAACATTTTCAACTTTCCAAAACTCACCATCACTCATGGTTCTAGAGACTCACAGGAAATAGAGCGAGCAGAAAGTCCAAAGATAGTTATCGCTGGCTCAGGTATGTCATCCGGTGGGCGAGTGGTGTGGCATGAGTTACATTTCTTACCTGATCCAAAAAGCACTGTGCTACTTATGGGCTACCAAGCTATTGGGACTCTGGGCAGACGGATACAAGACAAACCAAAAGAGATAGAAATAAAAGGTCAAATGATCCCAGTAAGGGCGAGAATAGAAATGATATCTGGCTACTCTTCTCACAAGGATTCAGATGGAATAGTTGGACTGGTAGAAAACACAGCAAAGACAGTAAAGAAAGTTTTTGTGGTAATGGGTGAGCCAAAATCTTCGACATATCTTTCTCAAAGACTCCGAGACGAACTTGAGGTTGATGCTATTTATCCTGAACGTGGAGTCTCATACAAATTGGATGTATAATTAATATATGGAACCACAAACTCCTTTAGCTCTACCACCAGAACATAAAAACAATCGTAAGTTCATAATAATTGTCGCCTCACTTTTTGTATTAATTGTATTAATTATGGTCGTAATCGGTTTTGTAGTTTTTAATAACCCTTGTTTTGAGGAGGATTATTTGGGTTATGAGCTAGGTCCTAAATGTGCATATTCTTTAAAACCTTACAATGTTGTAGAATCCAGTAGTGATGTTAGTAATTGGAAAACATATAGAAATGAACAGTATGGATTTGAGTTTAAGTACCCAAAAGATTGGACTATTGATGGCAAGGAAGATTTGTTTAGGGTTATAGATATGCAAGATCTAAATAAACCTTATAAGGGCATATATGTTTCAATCACAGATTCTAATGGAATGAATATTGATAAATGGTTAGAAAATTACAATACAGAGTTTATTGATTCAAAATCAAAATTAATAATCAATGGTAATAGTGTAGTAAAAAGTATAAACAGTGCAGATGGAAGTGATGGATTTTCATACTATTTTTCAGATAATAAAAATGTGTTTAAGTTTGAAGTATCTAAGTTCTATCAGAACGGTAACTCATTTTATGATTATGATAAATATATAATTAAGATTCTCTCAACATTTAAATTTTTTAACTCAACAACTACTGACATTTCTAACTGGAATACTTATCGAAATGAGGAGTATGGATTTGAGTTTAAGTATCCGGTATTTAATGATCCTTATATAGAAGATATTGAAATCGATAATTTAATAAATAACCAGGATATCCTATTTAGGATGGATGTTGGAGTAGATAATGGTGGACTTAGTCGATCTTTAACAACTTTTTCGATTATTAAAAACACTAGTAAGTTATTAGTATTTGGAGGTAAAAAAATTGCTGAAAAAGAATCAATTATAAATAACATTAAATGGACAATTTTTGATTATGAGTATACAATTCCAACCCATTATAGTTTTTATAGAATAGTATCTCATACCGTCGAAGATGTTACACATGTTTTCTATATACATCCAGAAAATAATCAGGAGTTTTTTGATAAAATTCTCTCCACATTTAAATTCATTAAATAACAAAAAACCGCCAGATGGCGGTTTTTTGTTTAGGATTTCAAAATTTGAGTGAAATCCGATGTGAGAAATTTAAAATTTGAGGAGCCTTATCGAGCATAAGGTGACGAAGATTTTAAATTTGGGAACGAGGAATTCGCCAAATTTGGAGATCCTACTTTGCTAGGGCTACTACTTTCTTAAATGTTTCTGGATTCTCCTCAACTAGTGTCGCAAGAATCTTTCGGTCTAGTAGGATTCCTTTCTTCTTTAGTCCTCCCATAACTTTGCTGTATGAAGTTCCCATTTCCTTTAGGGCGTATGAGATCTTTACGTTCCACATGTTTCGAGCATCACCCTTTTTGTCCTTTCGGTGAGCAAAAGCAGAAGCTCCTGCGTGGAAGATAGCTTCCTGTGCCTGTCGTTCCTTTGTTGATCTTCCATTTCTAAAACCCTTTACTCGTCTGAGTATATTTCGTCTTGATTTTAGTGCATTTACCGCTCCTTTTACTCTTGTCATGTTGGTTTGTTATTTATATTAAAATTATTTCTTTATGTAGAAAGCTATATCCTTGTTGCTCATATTGAAAGTAACATCTCTGTTAGATGCTAGCTGAGCTCTTCGAGACTCCTTTGCTCTAAAGTGGTTTCGGCCTGTAGCACGAGCTTTTATCTTGCCATTTTTACTGACCTTTAGTCTCTTTGTGAATGATTTGTTTGTTTTTGTGCTCATTTTATTTCTCGTGATTTTTTTATGCCTTCTCTATTATGACACTCAGTCCTTTAGGGCTTTTCTTGGCTGGATCAGCTATTTTGTACTGTTCCGTTATGAGCTTTAAGACTCTTGCCATTCTTTCCTCTAGGAACTTTATATCCATATACTTAGTTCTACCGGGTAGAAATAGGTCTACTTTTATACGATTTCCTTCCTTTAGCCACTCTGAGGCTTTCTTAGCTTTGAGTTCAAGATCGTGCTCTCCAGTGCCAACTTTTACCTGTATATTCTTGATTTCTACAGTGTGAGCCTTGGTTTTAGCCACCTTTAGCTTCTTGTTTTCGGCATACTGAAATTTACCATAATCCATGATTTTTGCAACTGGAGGGACGGCTTTTGGTGAAATCTCTATAAGGTCCAGACCAGCTTCGCGAGCCTTGTCCAATGCGTCTTTAAAAGAGAGTTCTCCAAGGTTTGTACCATCTTCCATAATTACACGGAGTGTTGGCGCAGTTATTTGGTTATTTATCCGTATGTGTGAAATATTGAATGAGTTAAATTAATAATCTAGTCACGAAAATATAGCATATTTATTGCTTTTTGGCTACTCTACCTTCAGGCTGTTTACTATTGATTCAAATATGGAGGTCGCAGACTGTTTATTGATGACATCTGGGACAGCTAAAGCTCTATCCATGTTTTCTGTGTCTATTGCTCCAGAGAATATAGTTATGAAGTCATCTGTAACAACAAGTGTCTTTTCACTTTCGATTTCAAAATAATATATAGTGTGGCCACAACCTTCTGCGCCTTCAAATATACTGTAGCCTTTTAGGTTTCCAAAAGTGACAGGGTCAATAAAACCAGGGGAGACGACTATTTTACCGTTTAGAAAATTTTCTTCTGGTATGTAAGGGCTTTCGGTTTTCATAGCCTTAATTATGCTTTGGTTCACCAAATGCATTTCTACATTGAAGTCTGTCAAAGTTTTTATTGTGGTTGTAGCTTCACCTTTAAAGTCGCAATAGTCGTGGTGCTCAAAGGGAACTTCGTGATGGATTTTAATAGAAGAAGTTGTCCCAGTCACCTTTAGCTTTTTGGGATATTGAAAAGAAATTCCCAAAGAAGAGTTTCTATATGAAGCAATATTCGTTTCTGCTGGTTTTGAGTTGGACTTTTTATAAAACAAAAAGGCAAGAATCAATATAGCTACAAGAATTATTATTAAAATATATTTTTTCATCTCTATTTTCCAGATTATAGCACAAGCAACATTGTTTTTGTTGCTGTGGGGTATATAATTATATTCACAGTTACGACTTTTATTAAATAATTTTTAATATGAATAAAAATATATTGTGGGGTTCTTTGGTGGTTGTCGGTGTTGTTTTGGTGGTTTGGTTAATAGTTTCAAAAGGTAATGCTCCAGTAGAAAGTGTTAATACAGAAGATACAACAAAAAGTGTTGTGGCAGAAAAAACACCTGCTAAGCCTGCTGTATCAAAACCAGTCAGTGTTGCTCCAACAGAAACATTTACAAATATTCTTCCAAAGCTTGGTAACTATCAGTGCGACTACGAGGAAGTTAACGTAGTAAGAAGTACAAACACAGTTTATCTTGCTGACGGTAAGATGCGAGCGGAATTCCGATCACGAACTGCTTCAGGCTCTACAAATAACATTATGGTTTATGATGGTGTAAATCTATACACTTGGACAGAAGGTAAGGATACAGGAACAGTTACTCGCCCAAAGTCTCTTTCAGATTTCCCAGCAATAATTCCAAAGGAAATTGTTGCTGCAAAAGTTCTTGGTTCAGGTTTGTATAGTGCAAGTTGGATGTGCCACCCTTGGTCAAAGGATGCAAGCATGCTCCAAAAGCCTTCATATCTAAAAGTTTAGTCACAAAAAACCGCCACTTGGCGGTTTTTTGATATTTGTGGAGAAGGGCGGATTTGAACCGCCGTGCAAATAAGTTTTGGCAATGTTTCTACACGACGTAGTTGGTTTTATTTTTCAAATACAATTCTTTAAACCAACAAAATGAATTGTATTTTAGTTTTCTTTGTGTCAGTCCGCCTCGAAACTAAGACGTTCTCAAGTCCGATGATATATCAACTATTTCCTGTAACAGACTTCGAGGAATAGCCGCCGTTTTGGTTTAATCTAAAAGATTAAGCGAAAGCGAGAGCGAATCCATTCGCCATAAATGGTGAAGGGATTGCTTTTGCAAAGGTGTTTTTAGCATCTATGCTTTGAAGCAGTTTAAAGAATTACTTCAGTTCTGTCGTGCACATTGTCAAAGGACTTACTTGTCTATGCCTGTCATCCCCCTAAAATAAACTTAATTTTATTACTCGTAGCTTTTTCTTGTGTCTGCGGAACCTGTGAAAAGGTGAGCAGAAAGAAAATTTTCAGCAGAAAATTATTCTGGTACAAGAAAAAGGTATGAGTAATAAGTAAACTTACTTTAGCCGAATGATAGCTAACTATCTGTCGCTAAAATCTCGTCTCAGATCTCTTTCAGAATCCTGTTTTTTCAAAGTCTCTCTTTTGTCGAACTTCTTTTTGCCTTTTCCGACACCAAGCTCGACTTTCAAAACTCTACCCTTATTATACACCGAAATAGGCACTATTGTCAATCCCTTTGTTTTCTCTATATTTCCTAGCTCTAGTATCTCTTTTTTGGTCAAAAGTAGTTTTCGAGTTCGGTTTGGGTCGTAGTCCTTTGGAGCATTCTTCTCTTGGAATGGTGGAATAAAAGCGTTAATTAGAAAGGCTTCTCCGCCACGAACAGTCACATATGACCCATCTAGGGAACCTTGGCCCTTGCGGACAGACTTTACCTCATAACCAAAAAGCTCTATACCAGCGGTATATTTTTCTCCAATTTCATAGTTGAAGTGTGCCTTTTTGTTTGTGATTAATGACATCTTACGGCTAACTATAACATATTTTTTAGCTTTTATTTTAACTTTTTTCGTGTATACTGTGGCTACTATGAAACCAGAAGAAACTCCACAAAAGACAAAATTAATAATCAAGAAAAAGGGAACAGGGGGAGATCCAGAAAACGGATCAATAATCAGCTATGTTTTGACTGTGATCTTGATATTTGTACTTATTTCTTCAGTGTACTCTTTTGTATCGAGTTCTTCTTCAAAAAAAGCAGAGCAGATTTCTATCTCACAACTTTCTACTGATATAAAAGCAGGGACAGTAAAGACCGTGGTTGTAAAAGGAGACGCTCTGGATATCGAATACAAAGCTGGTGAAAAGAAAATTTCAAAAAAAGAAGATGGCGAGGCTCTTTCTCAAACACTAGTTAACTACGGTGTAACAAAAGAACAAGTTTCTGCAGTAAATATTAATATTAAAAATGAAAATGGAGTTGGCTATTGGATTTTGAATTTATCACCAATTATTTTTCCAATACTTTTTATCGCTATTTTTATTTGGTTTATTACTCGTCAGGTAAAGGGTGCAGGCATGCAAGCACTAACTTTTGGACAGTCAAAGGCAAGAATGATAGATCCGAATGATTCTTCACAAAGAGTTACATTCAAGGATGTTGCGGGTGCAAAAGAAGCAAAAGAAGAACTCACAGAAATTGTAGATTTCTTGCGAAATCCAAAAAAGTTTCTAGACATTGGTGCACGTATTCCAAAAGGAATATTGCTTATGGGTGCTCCTGGAACAGGAAAGACACTACTTGCACGTGCTGTGGCTGGTGAGGCTGGGGTAGCTTTCTTTTCTATTTCTGGTTCAGAGTTCGTAGAAATGTTTGTTGGTGTTGGAGCATCACGAGTAAGAGATCTATTTTTGATGGCTAAGAAAAATTCTTCAGCTATTATTTTCGTAGATGAGATAGATGCTGTTGGTCGTGTAAGAGGTGTTGGTGCTGGCGGTGGAAATGATGAAAGAGAGCAGACACTAAACCAGATACTTGTTGAGATGGATGGTTTTGAGCCAAATGAAAAAGTTATTGTTATGGCGGCAACAAACAGACCAGATGTTTTGGATCCTGCACTACTTCGACCAGGACGTTTTGACAGACGAGTTACTTTGGACCTTCCAGACAGACACGACAGAGAGGAGATTTTGAAAGTACATAGCAAAAAGAAACCTTTTGCAGAAGATGTAAATCTAAAAGTTATTGCAGAAAGAACACCAGGGTTTAGTGGAGCAGATCTGTACTCTCTTATGAACGAAGGTGCGATACTTGCAGCGCGAGAAAACCGGACTACTGTTGCCCAGTTTGATTTGATTCGTTCAATCGAAAAGGTAATAATTGGTCCTGAACGAAGAAGTCATCTATTGTCAAAGAAAGAAAAAGAAATAACTGCTTATCACGAAGCTGGTCATGCTGTTCTTGCATCAATACTTCCTTATGCTGATCCAGTTCATAAGATCACAATTATTTCTAGAGGACGTGCATTAGGATATGTTTTCAAGTTGCCATTAGAAGAAAATAAACTTCAATCAAAGAAAGAATTTCTAGACGATATTGCAGTTTCTTTAGGTGGGTATGTTACAGAAAAAATGATGTTTGGTGATCTTACAACTGGTCCATCAAACGACTTACAAGTTTCTACCGCTCTTGCGCGAGACATGGTTACAAAATACGGAATGTCAGATATGGTTGGTCCTGTTGCGCTAGAAGGTCAAGAAGGTAAGGCTTTGTTTGGTCGGGGAGTAGAGGAGAAATCTTTCTCAGAAAAAGTTTCTGCTGACATAGACGCGGAAGTCTCTCGAATAATGAACGAAGCAAAAGATAAAGCAGAAAAAACTATTACTGAAAACAAAAAACTTCTAGATGCTATAGCAGCTGTTCTAATGGATAAAGAAACTATAGAACGAGCAGATTTTGAAAGTATACTTGTTGCTCACGGTATTACTCCAAAGAAAAAGCTTGATATAGAACACCAAGTTTAAAATAACTAAAACAAAACCCGAGATTTCTCGGGTTTTGTTTTAGTTATTTGCCCCATCTCCACCTTGGTTTTTCACCTTTGATATAACAAATAGTCAGAAGGAAAAAGGTATTAATTACAAAAACAGGAGTAAAATCTGCAATAGTGTTAGGAGTTGTAGTATAGATTTTATTTGTGTTTATAAAGTTAACAGTTAGTGTTGTTATATAAAGAGCGAGGACAGCCCAACCTTCCCAGCTACATGGTTGCCAGCCCCAGCCATACATTTTTGATTTGAACCACAACTTTTTATGTGTGTTTTTATTTTTCATAAAGTGTGCTAATTTATATGAGTTAATCATAACATAAATGCGCCTGTAGCTCAGTTGGTTAGAGCACAGAGCTTATAGCTGGCAGTGAGGATGTGGCGAAAGCTTGCTTTCATTACATCCGATCGAACCAGCTATATGGGATGGAAGAAAATTGCGTGCGCCTGTAGCTCAGTTGGTTAGAGCACAGAGCTTATACCTCTGGGGTCCCAGGTTCGAATCCTGGCAGGCGCACGGAGTTTTCTTCCCCATATACCTCTGGGGTCCCTGGTTCGAGTCCAGGCAGGCGCACAGAATAAACGCCGAAAGGCGTTTTTGCCTACCTGGACTCGAACCAGGGAAGGGGTCGGGAAACGGGAGTTTCCCGTGGAGGAAGGATTGGGAAAACCGTGGGTTTCCCAGAAGTTCAGATTCCAGGCAGGCGCACAAGAGTTTGACAATATATTCTTAATAAATATTATGGACTGTAGGGAGGCATATGCAGGATAACTGTAAGAGATTTCGGGATGAAAAGTTCGGCGACCTCAAGATTGGTGACTACTTCCAGGAGGTGGGGACCATTACAGTGCTTCGTCAGGTTGTCATCTATGGTGTGTACAGGAGAAGCATTCCTGTTGGCCGTTGGTATAACCACAGGGTTACAATGGTCGTGCCAGAAGGCACGAGTATGACGCCGAAAGACCACGGATCCACGACACTCGTCCATAAGGTAGTTCTTCTCTAGCCCGTAGGAAAAGTCCGCAACTTTGAGGCTTTCCGCGGGCTTTTCCAATATTTAACTTTTATTCAAAATGTATTTTGTTAGTCTGGTTTTTAAAGTACTCTTGTATCATTGGATATTTTTTAAACTCAACATCTTCATCTACGAGTCTCAACGCTTCGTTTCTAGAAGCTTCTACCATTTTTATATTTTTTATTGCCTCCATAGCTAGGTCGGAGATACCCCATTGTTTTCGTCCGTATAGTTCGCCCGCTCCTCGCTGTTGTAGGTCGAACTCTGCAAGTTCAAAACCATTTTTTGCAGTAGTTAGTGCTTTCAGTCTATCTTTGGTTTTTTGACCATTACTTTCTGGAAATACATAGCAGTAGGCCTGATGGTTGGAACGTATGACACGACCTCGTAACTGATGGAGTTGTGAGAGACCAAATCTTTCTGCCCCCTCGATAATAATAACAGTTGCATTTGGTACATTCACACCAACTTCAACCACAGAAGTAGCTACAAGTATTTTTGTTTTGCCTTGCTCAAACTTTGTCATCACAGATTCTTTTTCTGCCGGGGTCATTTTGCTGTGTAAAATGTCGATGGTGTACTCTTTGAATACTTCTTTTTTCAATCTTTCGGCTTCGAGGGTTACTGACTTAGCCATTACTGCCATTTCTTTTGTTGGATCCGGTTCATCGATACGTGGGCAGATAACATACAGCTGTCTCCCAGCTTTTAGTTCATTTCTGATTTCCTCATATGTATTTTTCCGATCAACTGTCGGAACAACTTTTGTAATAATTGGTTTTCTTCCATGAGGCATTCCTTCTAGAACTGTTATATCGAGGTCGCCGTATATAGTAAGAGCCAGTGTTCGGGGAATAGGGGTCGCTGTCATTGAAAGTAGGTGGGGGAGCATCTCGTTTTTGGTTGTCAGTTTCTGTCTTTGCAGAGTTCCAAAACGATGTTGTTCGTCGATAACAACAAAAGCTAGGTGTTTAAATGTTACGGATTTTTGTATGAGTGCATGAGTGCCAATAAGTATTGGCACCTCGCCATTTGCAACCCATTTTAGTAACTGAGCTTTGGAAATTTTGGTTGGTTTTGTTGGGTCACTTTTACTAGGGAATATTTTACATTCACTCCCAGTAACCAGACCTATTTTTATAGGGAGGTGATTAAAGTAACTTATAAAATTTTCATAATGTTGTTTTGCAAGGATCTCAGTCGGTACCATATATGCTGTTTGGAGGTTACCATAATCCTTTCCATTTGGTCTGGCATTAGTTACTGCATATATTGTTGTTGCTGCGACTGCTGTTTTCCCAGACCCCACGTCTCCCTCTAGGAGTCTGGACATTGGGTGACCTCGACGAAAGTCAGATGTTATAGATTTTATCGCATCCATTTGTGAAGCTGTTGCTTCAAATGGAAAACGTTTAACAAAATCCATAACATCTTTTTCGCTTGTTTGAATATTGAAACTACTTTTCTCTGCCCAAAGTTTTTTCTCTTTTTGTTTTTCTAGTTGGATGAAAAATATTTCTTGAAAAGCAAATCTTTTTCTTGCAGACAGGGCATCGTTTTCGTTTTTTGGTGTGTGAACCCATATGAGTGCCGTTTTTATTCCAGGTAAGTTGTACTTTTTCAAAATATCTTCTGGTATGGGGTCGGAGATGTTATCTAGAACTCCAGCAGAAAATATTTTCTGTATTGTGTGGTACATCCAGTAGGAAGTCACACCTTTGCTTTCTGGGTAGACTGGATACATTGAGTGTTCGTCACCTTCAGCCTTACCAAAAAGAGAATCACCAACTGCATTTGGTAACTGGTTAATCATTTCTATTTTGGGGTTACTCATATAGAGCTCATTTTTTCTTTCGGTAACTTTTCCTTCGACACGAACTAGTGCACCTTCGCGCATCATTTTTGCTATGTATGGCTGGTTGAACCAAACCAGTTTTATTTTTCCAGTTTCATCTTCCACCACAGCTTCTGACATTGGAATTTTTTTGATAAAAGCTTTACTAGTTTTGAGTCCTGAAATGGTTCCAAAAATAACTGAGTCTGTCCCTTTTGTTAGGCTATCTACATATGACACTTGGGCTGTGTCCCCGTATCGAACAGGGAAGTGATACAACATATCTTCGACTGTAGAAATACCTATTTTAGCCAAAGCTTTTCTTTGTAATTCTGTAAGTCTAAAATTTTCCTTTAGTGTAGAATCTGCGCGCATATAAGCATTTTATCATGAAAACAAAAACAACCCGCTAGGGTTGTTTTTGTGAAATCAGATCTAATTAAGCTTATTGAGCTAGAGTAGTGAATGAACTCTGACTAGATGTTGCTACATTTCCTTTTGGATCAATTGAACCAACTACAAAGTAGTAAGTTGTTGAAGTAGAAAGTCCTGATAGAGGAATAACATGGTTTGTTACAAATAGATCTCCAGTTCTTATGTTTGGATCAGCCTTGTAGTTTACTGGGTTTGTTGTTCCAAACCAAACTCTGCTGTTTGAGTTTTCATTTGTTGTCCAAACAATGTTTGTCGTAGTTGCAAGAATATTGCTTGTTCCAACAGAAGATATTACTGGAGCGGTAGTGTCTCTTGGTGTTACTGTACCATGATTTTCACCATTAATTTTGTCGTCTATTCCTTTAGGAAGATCTTTACAAAGAGGTAGTTTTGATAAAATGTTATTCTTTCTTTCTCTCTCATTTCTGTCGTCATCACCTTTTCTATCATCATCTCTTTTTTGCTGACCGGGCGCAATTAATTGGCCAGGCGCCACCTTTACACATAATTGTTTTTTGTCATCATCTCCTTTCTTCTTTTCTGAATTATTTGATTCTCGGTTTTCTGATGAAAGTCCAATCTCATTCATGTGTTCAGAGATTTTCTTTAGAGTTTTTGGTCCAACATATCCAACTGCGTCAATACCAAACTTCTTCTGGTATTTTTTAAGAGCTTCGGCAGTAAGATTTCCAAAGAATCCTGTAATTTCTCCAGAATAGATATTTGGATCAGAAGCTAATATTGCTTGAAGAGCTTTCACATCTTCACCACTCATTCCTTGTCGAAGATTTCTCATTTGACCTAGTGTCGCAGATATACTTGCTGTTGTAGATGCAACTTGGGCTTGTAAATTTTTTAAAGCTTGTATTTGAGCCTGTAATGTTTGTATCTGGCTCATCATTGTTTGAACTTGCGTATTTGAAGTTGTGGTCGCTGTTTGTGCGTATGTCATAACAGGGCCCATAGCCATAACACCTGCTATGGCTATACTTGCGATTTTTTTGATATTCATTGGTAAATTTTAAATTATAAATGACGGCAATAACCGTACTTTCATGAAGACGATAAACCCGCATCTTCCTTTCAAGATTGTAACATTAGAACATAAATTAAAACACCCGTCCTTATTTACTTGGAAACCTTTTTAACTGCATTTGCAACAGCTTTTGCTACTCTTTTATCAAAAGGATTTGGGATTATATAAGAAGCAGATAGCTCTTTTTTTGAGACTAGTTTCGCTATAGCCTCTGCCGAAGCCAGCTTCATTTTTTCAGTTATCTGTTTTGCTCCACTGTCTAAGACTCCCCGAAAGATACCAGGAAAAACCAGAACGTTGTTTATTTGGTTAGGGTAGTCGGAACGACCAGTCCCAAAAACTTTGATCTTTGTTTTTTTGGCTTTTTCCATACTTATTTCTGGATTAGGGTTTGCTAGCGCGATGACAATAGGATCTTCTGACATTGTTTCTACCCATTCTGGTTTTAGAGAATCAGCAACAGAAACTCCAATAAAAATATCTGCACCCACCAACGCATGTTCAAGTAATCCGGATACTTTTTTTAAGTTTGTTTTTTCTGCGATAAAGGATTTGTGAGGGTTCATGCCTTCGCGACCACGGTAGATTATTCCCACACTGTCTACCATGATCATATTGTGACCATTAAAACCGTATTCCATAAGAAGTTTGGCTATCGCTATTGCTGCAGAGCCAGCGCCGTTTATAACAACTCTGACTTTGGTTTTTTCTTTCTTAACTATCTTTAGGGCGTTAATAAGAGAAGCAAGAACCACAATAGCTGTTCCATGTTGGTCATCGTGCATGACAGGGATATCTAGTTCTTTTTTTAGTCTTTCTTCAATTTCAAAACATCTTGGTGCAGAAATATCTTCCAGATTTATTCCTCCGAAACCTGGGGCAATGTTTTTTATTGTTTTTATTATTTCTTCTGTGTCTTGTGTATCAAGACAAATAGGGTAGGCATCCACTCCAGCAAATTCTTTGAACAAAACCGCCTTGCCTTCCATTACCGGTAGCGCCCCATATGGGCCAATATTCCCAAGACCAAGTACTGCAGAGCCGTCAGATATAACAGCGACAGAGTTTGCTTTCATTGAGTAAGTTCTGGCGAGAGCAGGGTTTTTTGAGAGAGTTCTGGATACTTCTGCTACACCCGGAGTGTATACAGTCGAAAGGTCATCTTTGTTTTTTATTTTTGTTTTTGAAATAACTTCTAGTTTGCCTTTAAGTTTTTTGTGTAGATCCAGTGATTTTTTGTAGTAGTTCATTTGGTTAGGTTAGGAGAACATTATACTACAAATATTATCCACATTTATTACTATTTTGGTATCTATTGACGTAGTTTGGTATGGTGGTATAATTAAATGCGGATTGTGCCGGACCGAAACCTTGAGAGGAGCTCATCTTGGAAATTCTAACCAATCGAGATTCTGAAGAGTCTGCTCCTCCGCCAGAAAGGGCCCCGGGTGAAACAGACAAGCAGATGCGGGAGAGGAAGCAGAGGATCGAGGATATCAGCAAAATTCCCAAAAGATGTCGGGAAGTTGATTGATACGGTGGGCGCGGTGAATTTACCCGCGCCCTTTCGTTTATTTGTTAAAACTTTTTATAATTCCCCAGATAGATACAACTGCAAGAATAGGGTAGATCAAAAACAAATCTATTCTTATATTACATTCCCCAGAACAAGTGATTCTGAGTAAATTTAGCTCCTCGTATATTGCATACAGTGTCCAAAGTGAAATTGGCCAAAGGAGTGCTGATTGCTTATTTTTAAAATATATAAAACCAAAAATAATAGCTGGTATTAGTGCAAGATAGGGGTGGGGAATAAAAATATCTCCTATGATTTTGAACATTTTATTTATGATAATAATAATGGCATTATTTTATCATAATAAATTTCTCCTGCGGAGAGAGCGAGATTCGAAACTTACAGTTTCAGTGCAGGTTTTTGATATTTTTATTCGCAAGCTCTAAAAATATCTAAAGAACCTTTTCGAATCGACTAACGCTTTTTGAATACAAAAAGCTAGTCCTCCTCTCCTTCGATAAAAATTACAAGTAATTTTTACTTGCGGAGAGAGCGAGATTCGAACTCGCGATCCCAATTAAGGGATGACGGTTTAGTAAACCGTTGATTTAAGCCACTCATCCATCTCTCCAAGATAAAAGTAAATATATCACAACATTTTAAAAAATGCCTATTTGTGATAATCTGCACTATATTGGAGACGTGTCAGAGTGGTCTAACGTGCCTCTTTGCTAAAGAGGTGTGCCCTTTAAACGGCACCGACGGTTCGAATCCGTCCGTCTCCGCATTGGAATTTTAAATATGCCGAATGTTTTGTGGATAAGTTCTCATATTTCATAGACTTTTATTTCTCTGAGTGAGATAATGTTGAGCATATGATCAATACAATACATTCGTGGTTCACTGACAACAGTGATTTTTATAAGAATTGGCATGAAAAAGATTATCATCATCATGTTCACTGGGCCGGGTTTGTTGCTATAGCACTCATTACTACTTTCTCTCTTACTTCAGCGATTTATACTACATATATTTCCACTGCATATGCAGCTGCTTTGCCTAATGCTTTGGTTATGAGTGGTGATCATATCCCTGACTTTGCGCAAGATTTTACAAAACCACAAGTTACATCTTTGAAATCCGGTGTTTGGTCTGATCCGACAGTGTGGTCTGGGGGTGTTCTTCCAACTTCTGCTGATATTGTGGTTATTCCTACTGGTCAGACTATTACATATGATTCTACTTCTGGTACAGCTTACACTGTATCCATAAATGGTACTCTAAAGTTCCGAACAGATATAAATACAAAACTTACAGTTACAAACTTACAGGTTATGTCTAACGGTTATCTAGAAATAGGTACTGTTTCTACACCTGTTAATCCATCTGTTACAGCAGAGGTTGTTATCGCTAACACTGCAATAGATACAAATCTTGATCCTGAACAATGGGGAACAGGTTTTCTATCTCTTGGAAAGGTTAGAATTGCTGGTTCAACAAAGAATCCAACTTTTGTAAAAGTTGCATCAGAGCCAATGGCAGGACAAAGTACTATTTCTTTGGCACAGGCTCCAACTGGATGGCAAGTTGGGGACAGAATTTTTATCCCAGATACAAGACACTACAGACAGGCTGATGTTGATAGTAGATTTTATCCAAAGGTACCTCAATGGGAAGAATTTACAATACAGGGTATATCTGGTTCAACAATTACTCTAGATCGAGCCCTTGCTTATAACCATAAAGGTGCTAGGGATGTTGCTGGAAGCATCACTTTCTTGCCACACGTAGGAAACTTAACTAGAAATATAACATTTAGCTCTGCTAATCCTACTGGCACACGAGGTCATATGGCGATGATGCATATGTCAGACACAGATATACGTTACGCAACATTCAAGGATATGGGACGTACAACATATGATCCTGTAGCTATCGGTACAAACCAAAAGGGTAGATATCCTCTGCATATGCACCACAATATGGGTCCAATGACCACTCCTTCAAATGGCTATCAGTTCACACTGATTGGAAATGCTGTAGATGGAGGTTCAACTGTCCACAAGTTTAAGTGGGGTATTACTATTCACGATAGTCACTTTGGATTGATACAGGACAATGTTGTATACAACTATCCTGGTGCTGGAATTATGACAGAGGATGGAAATGAAACAATGAATGTCTTTGATCATAACTTTGTTGTTAGAACTGACGGAGCTGGAGGAAGAGGTAATGAAAGAGGCACAGAATTTGGTTTCGAAGGAGGAGGAATATGGCTTAGAGGACCAAACAACATTTTGCGAAACAATGTTGTTGCAAATTTTAGATCATGGGGGATTGCATACTGGCATGAATATTTAGGTAATGTAAAAATACCAAAGTACAAGGGTGCAGATACTACTGTTGCAGGCCAGTATACTGTAGTTCAAGGTAACTCTATTGTTATTCCAGAGGACTCAAATAACGAAATATATGGTGCCGGAACGGTTGGATTTACATTCTGGTGGTTGGGTGCTGAATATCGAACACCAAGAGCATCAGGGGTAAATCTCATTAAAGATCTTAAGATTTGGCATGTTTCCGACAATGGTATTTGGCAGTACCCAAGCTACAACGTAACTTTTGATGGTTTGGTAATAAGAGGCGGAAATATACCACCTAATCAGGCTTCTTGTTGTGGGCTTGGTTACAATGGTGGTGATTATTATGGAAACAATATAACAATTAAGAATTCTGATATTCAGGGTATGAACGTTGGAATATCACCAAGTACAGATGTGCAAGGTACACAAATAATAGAGAATACATATCTTAGAAACTATACCAATAATATATATTACGGTACGATGTGGACATCTTCTTGTAGTGCGATATATAACCTACCAAGACTGACTCTAGTAAAAAATGTAAAATTTGATGCATCTGGTCCAGCTACAAAAAACATTAGTATGGTATTTTCCGCAAATCCAGTAAGAAGCGTTATTCAAAAGGATGAATTATTTGTTACAGACTATAATCAAGTAGCAGGGAATAACTTCAGAGTGTTCTACAAAGAGGCAGATGCAAATGCTATAGTTCCGCAGGGTTACTATTCGCTTCAATATGGACCAAACTGTATTTCTCTTCTATCTACTCCTGTAGCTGGGCTAACCAATACCCAAAGTTTTGCTCAATATGGTTATGCTGTTGCTGGAACACCAGCAACTTGTTCAGACACGACTTCTCGTCCAGAAATCAATGGAATAACATGTCCATATACTTCTATTTCTACTGCACCACTCACACCTATAGTTAAACCTACAGGTCTTGTTGGGGGTCCAATAGTTTCTACAAATCAAACAGCTACGGTTTCTATGTCTGTTTCTCCAACCTCAGTTTCATCTGGTGGCTCTGCAACAATCACTTGGTCTTCAACTATAGCAACAACTTGTACAGCAAGTGGAGGATGGACTGGAACAAAGGCTACATCTGGAACAGCAACAGTTAACCCAACAGCAAACACTACTTATACATTGACTTGTAATGGAACAAATATAAATTCTGCATCACAGTCAGTTACTGTTTCTGTTGGTACTGGTTCAGCACCAACAATATCTATGTCTGCCTCTCCAACTTCAGTTGTAGCTGGAAGTTCATCAACTATTACTTGGTCAACAACGAATGCGGTATCTTGTACGGCTTCTGGCGATTGGACAGGAACAAAGGGAACTTCTGGTAGTCAAAGTGTTACACCTCCGGATGCTCAAGCTTCATATACATTGACTTGTGTTGGTTCTGGGGGAGTTTCAGCTTCGCAGAATATAAAAATTAGCTTGATTACTTCACCTCTAGCAACAGTTAACATTTCTGCTTCACCAGCAAGTATAAACTCTGGTAATTCATCAACGCTTACTTGGTCAACAACCAATGCAACAACTTGTACAGCAAGTGGAGCGTGGTCTGGAACAAAGGGGACATCTGGTTCTGTATCTGTAAGCCCAACAGCAAACTCTACATATACACTTACATGTAGTGGCGCAAATACAACTGGTGTTTCTCAGTCTACAACTATCAACGTTTCTACTCCTCCTCCAGCAACTGTTAGTATTTCTACTTCTCCAGCAACAATTGTTTCTGGTAATTCATCTACACTTACTTGGTCATCAACCAATGCAACAACTTGTACAGCAAGTGGAGCATGGTCAGGGACAAAGGGAACATCTGGTTCTGTATCTGTAAGCCCAACAGCAAACTCTACATATACACTTACATGTAGTGGAGCGAATGCGACTCCAATTTCTAAATCGGCAACAATTGTAGTTACAGCTCCACCTTTAGCTACAGTTAATATTTCAGCATCACCCACAAACATAAACTCTGGTAATTCATCAACTCTCACTTGGTCAACAGCAAACGCCACAACATGTACTGCATCAGGAGCGTGGTCGGGTACAAAGGGAACATCAGGTTCTGTATCAGTGAGTCCAACAACTGATTCTACTTACACTCTTACATGTAGCGGAGCAAATGTTACAGCGGTTTCAAAATCAGTTACAGTTACAGTTATTCCTCCTGTTGTTCCAACTCCAACCGTAAGTATTTCTGCTTCACCTACAAACATAAACTCAGGTAATTCATCAACTCTCACTTGGTCATCAACCGTATTTACTACTTGTACAGCAAGCGGAGCATGGTCAGGTACAAAAGGAACATCTGGTTCTGTATCTGTAAGCCCAACAGCAAACTCTACATACACACTTACATGTAGTGGAACTGGTCAAACATCAATTTCTAAGTCAGTCACAATCAATGTCACTACTCTGAGTCCTCTTGCAACAGTTACAATCTCTGCCTCACCTTCATCTGTCACTGTAGGTAGTCCTGTATCGTTAAATTGGTCAACAACTAACGCAACAACTTGTACAGCTAGTGGAGGTTGGACTGGAGTAAAGGGAACATCTGGTTCAGTTTCTATAAGTCCGACAGCTAATACAACATACACACTTGCATGTAGTGGAGCAAATACAACTTTAGTTTCTCAGTCTGCAACGGTTAGTGTTACAGCAGCGCTTATATCTACAGCAAGCATATCCGCTTCACCATCTGTGGTGGTTTCTGGAGATCCTTCTACTATTACTTGGTCATCAAACAATGCAACTACTTGTACAGCAAGTGGGGCATGGTCAGGCACAAAGGGAACATCTGGAACAGTTACAGTTAATCCAACAAGTGATTCAGTCTACTCAATATCTTGTAGTGGGTCTGGTGGTGCGTCTTCTGTTCAGTCTGCTTCTATAAATGTTACTCCTGCTAATACAACTGGTGGAAACACTGGAGGAAATACAGGTGGCACAGGAACTGGAACGACAGGTAATACAGGGGGAAGTACTGGTGGTACTACTGGTGGAACAACAGGAGGCACTGGAACAACTGGTGGAGGCACAACTACTGGAGGAAGTACCGGAGGAACAGGTTCCAACAACGTATTTCCTTCATTATCTATCTCAGCTTCTCCAACTTCCATAAAAGCTGGTGAATCATCTACTATTTCATGGACTTCTACGGCATACACTGGTTGTAAGGCAACTGCATGGACAACAAGTACTAACACTTCTGGTTCAGAGATAGTTTCTCCTAAAGAAACAACAAAATATACAATGATATGTTTCGGTGATGGTTTGGTCACGTACGTTTCTTCTGTAACAGTTAATGTTACAAGTTCAGGACAAACAACTACAGCTTCACCTACTGATACAGTCGCTCCAACTATAACAAATGTAGCTAAGACAAGTATTACAAAGAATTCTGTTAAAATATATTGGAAGACAAATGAACCAACCACTGGTCAGATAGAGTTTGTTGGAAATTGTCCATCTACAGGTTGTATTACAGGACTAAATTCAGAGTTATCAACTGTTCACTCAATGACTGTTGTTAACTTAAATCCAAAAACTACATACATGTTTAAGATAAAAGCTGTTGATGCATCTGGTAATCTAAGGGTTTTGTCAGGAGAAAACACTCTTTCATTTACTACATTATCATCAACGTCATCAACTGGAGCAACTACTGTTAAACCCACAACAGTAAACAAAGTAGAACCTTCATCTCAATTGGTTACGATCACTGCATCACCTTCGTCCATTACACTTGGAGGATCATCAACTATTAAGTGGTCATCAAAGTCATATACTTCTTGTACGGCTTCTGGTAGTTGGGCTGGTAGCAAGAATTTATCAGGATCCCAAGTAGTTTCTCCTGCTAGAACTTCTACTTATGTGATAACTTGTAGAGGTGCAAATATGAAACCTGTGTCCAAATCAGCTACAGTTAATATTGTTAACTCAATCTCTGTACAAAAGACAACAGAAGCAATACCATCCACTGTTGATTCAAATCAGTCTTCTACTGGAAAAAGCTCAACTAGTGTTGT
>JACCDT010679388.1_pt1 | contig 21683 bp, 23 predicted proteins | sample 7446291 | NCBI WGS metagenome assembly JACCDT01 (sample SAMN15323446, study PRJNA562643) | freshwater metagenome | isolation source: river surface water | place: USA:Blue River Watershed | collected 2017-08-17 | reverse complement strand
TGATGATTGCCGCAGGCTTGCTGTCGCAGCGTCATCTGCCGCTGGCGAGCATCGTGCTGATGGCAGGCTTTTGCGTGATGTGGCGACGACTGCGTCCGTTGACGCGGGTAATGCAGACATCAGCATCGCCACCATCAGCATCGGTACCATCAACACGATCAGCGCCATCAGGGCTGCAGTCGCTGATGGTGATGATGCCGTCCCGGCTCACCGGGCGTCACGCGGGGGAGTCGGTCACGCAGCCGCTGTCAAGCGCGCAAACCGGAATCATTCACCTGCTATTGCTGGTAGCGTTAGTGGCTGCATTTCGTATCGGCTGGTTGCCGGTGGAAAAGGAAGCGACCGCGATGCAGCGCGTGCCGGTGGGCGCCGTCGACTATCTGGTGCGCAATGGCGTGCATGGCCGCATGCTGAATGACTATGACCTGGGCGGCTACCTGATTTACCGCCTGTGGCCGGAACGCAAGGTATTCATCGATGGCCGCGCCGACCTGTATGGCGACCGCTTCCTGAAAGCGTATCTGACCACCTATTACGGCGGTGAAGGCTGGCAGCAGCTGCCGGAGCGCTATGCGATCGATTACGCGGTATTGGCGCGCGGCGCGCCTTTGCGTCAGCTGTTGCTGGCCAGCGGTGATTTCCGCGAAACCTATGTCGACGCGCAGCATGTGGTGCTGCTTCGCGACGTACCGCGCTTTCGCTACCTGATCGAGCGTGATGCGAGCGAACGATGAAGATCACTCCGACGCATGACATACCGGCCACGTACCGGTCCGCCGCAGAGCTGCCCGCAACGGAAGCGGCTGCGTCGCAGCGCCGGGATGGCGGCTGGCCGGATGGATCGGACAGCTCGGGCAGCTCGCGCCTGCGCCGCTGGCCAGCGGCGCTGCTGGGTGCGCTCACGCTGCCCTGGCTAATGGCGGCGATTGCCTTCGTGATCGTGTTCTGTTCGCCCGGCTTCACCGATCCCGATTTCTACTGGCACCTGAAAACCGGCAAGCTGATCGCGCAGACCGGTTCGATACCACTGACCGATCCCTATTCGTTCACGTACTTCGGCCAACCGTGGGTGGCGCATGAATGGCTGACCGAGCTGATTTTCCATGGCATCGAGCGCACCGGTGGCTTCAACGCACTGCGCTGGCTGCCCGCGCTTGCCGCAGCGGCGAACTTCATGCTGTTGTACGCCATTGCTCGCCGTCTGACCGGCAAGGAAAGCAGCGCCGCACTGGCGACGCTGCTGTTTTTCATCCCGATGCTGCCGTCCTTCACCCTGCGGCCGCAAATCTTTACCTATCTGTGCTTCAGCTTTTTCATGCTGGCGCTGGTCGATTTCAAATACTTGCGATCGACACGGCTGCTATGGTGGCTGCCCGCGCTGATGCTGTTGTGGGTCAATCTGCATGGCGCCTACATGCTCGGCTTTGCACTGCTGGGTGCATTTATCGTGACCGAGGCGGGCAATCACTGGTTGTTCCCGGTACGGCAGTCACGCAGTGCGCAAAGGCTGGGCATGTTGTGTGGCGTGACCGCAGTGGCGATACTCGCATCGCTGCTCAATCCGCAAGGGGCGCGCATGCTGCTGTATCCATTCGAGACCGTCGCGATGGAAGCATCGCGCGGGCTGATCGCCGAGTGGCACTCGCCGGATTTTCATGAACTGCTGCCGCGCGTCTCGCTGCTGGGCATGTTTGCATATGTGCTGGCGGCGATATATGCACGCCGCAAGCCGGACCTGACCGAAGTCGTGCTGCCGCTGCTGCTGATCGTCGCCGGCCTCAGTGCATGGCGTCACCTGCCCTTGATGAGCATCGTGCTGCTGACCTTCTTTTGCGCGATGCTGCGGCAGCTGCGGCCGTCGGAGCTGCTGCTGAGGCACTGGACAACGTTGTGCCAGGCCGGTTTGCGCGGGGTCGCTGCGCTTCGACAGGCTGCGTCAAATCAGACTGAAGCCCGCCGTCGGCCGGTGCGCGCCGGCCAGCCCGTCACGCGCGCGCAGGCAGGTGCGATCCACTGGCTGCTGCTGGTCGCCGTCGTGATTGCGGGCGCAAGCGGCGCGCTGCGTACCGAGCACGCCGGACACACCTCGAAATTCGTCGCGCGCGGTGCGGCCGATTATGTGCTCACGCACGGTCTCAGCGGACGGCTGCTGAATGATTATGACCTGGGCGGCTACCTGATCTATCGCCTGTGGCCGACGCACAAGGTGTACATCGATGGCCGTGCCGACCTGTATGGCGATGACTTCCTCAAAGCCTACTTCAAGCTCGACAAGGGCCACGAGGGGTGGGAAAAGACGATCGATGAACAGGCGATCGACATCGTCATCTATGCGCGCGCGGCGGCGCTGCCGCAGCTATTGCTGGCCAGCGGCCGCTTCACGCAAGTGTATGCGGATGCGCATCACCTGGTGCTGGTGCGGGCAGCGCGTACGCCTTCGCCCACATCATCCGGTGGTGCTTCGCGCAGCTTGTCGGCCAGGTAATCGATCAGTACCCGCACCCGATGCGGCACCTGGCGGTTGCTCGGCAAGACCGCATGGATACCCAGCTCCGGCAGCGCAAAATCGGTGAGGATGGTGTGCACGCGCCCGTCCGCGAGAAACGGCTCCGCAATGAAGTCCGGTTGCATCGCAATGCCCAGTCCCTGCGCCGCCGCTTGCGTCAATGCCTCGCCATTGTTGGCCGTCACGCGCGCCGTGATCGGGAACGGGCGCGGACTGCCATCGATCAGATAGACCCAGCTCTGCTGGCGACTGCCGGTGGTGTAGCCCAGGCATTCATGCCGTACCAGCTCCGAGGGATGCTCGGGCTGGCCATGGCGCGCAAGATAGTCGGGCGACGCAATCGTGTGCATGCGTATCCTGCCCAGCCTGCGCGCGACATCGGTCGCGGCCAACTCGCCGGTGATGCGGATCGCGACATCGATACCTTCTTCGATCAGGTTCACGCGGCGGTCGGTGTAATCCATGTCCAGCGTGACGCCCGCCTGTTCGCGCGCGAAGTCCAGCAGCAGCGGCACCATGCGCTTGAGGCCGTAGGACAACGGCAGGCTGACGCGGATGTGGCCACGCGGCGCCTGCCGGTCTTCGGCAACCCCGGTCTCGGCGGCTTCGACCAGGTTCAGGATCACGCGGCATTTTTCCAGATACGCAGAACCGGCCGAGCTCAGCGTCAGCCGCCGCGTGCTGCGCTCCATCAGCCGTACCCCCAGATGTTCTTCGAGCGCCGCCACTTGCCGCGTCACCACCGAGCGCGCGACACCCAGCTGCTGCGCGACCGCAGCAAAACTGCCCAGCTCGGCCACCCGCACGAAAACCTGCATCGCTCCCAGCCTGTCCATGCTTCCTCCTGCGTGATCGAACCAGCCCGGTCTCCTGCGTTCAGGCTTCGGCGCTCCGGATAGTCGCTTCCCGACATTGCTTCCCGACATTGCTTTTCGGCATTACTACCCGGCAGTGATTGTTGCGCCACGAGCAATAAAGATTTGCGGATTGTCCCCTATTTCAAAACGATCTGCAGGACTATCGTTCAGCCCTCGACAGGAGACACACCATGACGACCTCGCTGACTACCCGGCTGCCCACCTTGTTCGTTCCGCATGGCGCGCCCACCTTTGCGCTGCGCCCCGGCCCGGCCGGTGCCGCTATCGCGGGTGCCGGTAACCGCCTGCCGCAACCGCGCGCGGTGATCATCGTCAGCCCGCACTGGGATACCGCAACGCCGATGGTCGGCAGTGCGCAACGACCGGCCACCATTCATGACTTCTATGGCTTCCCTGAAGAGCTGTACGAAATCCACTATCCTGCGACCGGATGCCCGGAAGGAGCGCGCGAAGTTGCAGCGGCGCTGGCCGCTGCCGGCTTGCCGTCCAGCCTCGCGCCGGACCAGGGGCTGGACCATGGCGCCTGGGTGCCGTTGCGCCTGATGTATCCGAATGCCGATGTGCCGGTGATTCCGGTGTCGCTGCAAAGCCGTCTCGGTGCCGCAGGCGCATACCGTCTCGGCCAGGCACTGGAACCGCTGGTGGCACGGGGCTTCCTCGTGATTGGCTCGGGAAATGTGACGCACAACCTCGGTGATTACCGTCTCGCACGCCAGAACGGCGGCCAGGGGCTCGGCTATGTGCGTCAGTTCCCCGCATGGCTGAACGACAAGCTGCACCGTCACGCGCTTGACGCATTGCTGGACTATCGTCAGCAGGCACCGGATGCGGTGCGTGCGCATCCGACTGACGAGCATTTGCTGCCACTGTTCGTCGCGCTCGGCGCTGCCGGCAAGGATGCCGAGGTCGAGCAGCTGCACAGCGGCATTGATGACTATGTGCTGGCGATGGATGCGTATGCGTTCACGCCGCGCCACTGACACAGCGATACAGCAACACTGCAACACCGCAAACACGGGACACGATGATGGACGACCGACCGCATTACGACGCGCACTACACCGCCACCGCCAAGTTCCTGCACTGGCTGATGGCACTGCTGATCATCGGGCTGCTGGCATTGGGCTTCGTGATGACCGAGATGCCCCTGTCGCCGCAAAAGCTGCAGGTCTATTCGTGGCACAAGTGGGCCGGCGTGACCGTGTTCGTGCTGTTGCTGGTGCGGCTGTCATGGCGCATCGCGCATCGTCCGCCGCCCTTGCCCTGGCATATGGGCCGACTGGAACAGGCGGGCGCGCATCTGGGCCATCTGGTGCTGTACCTGCTGATGATTGCGTTGCCGATCACGGGCTGGCTGATGAGCTCGGCCAAGGGCTTCCAGACGGTGTGGTTCGGCGTGCTGCCGATACCGGACCTGCTGGCCAAGGACAAGGCGCTCGGCGACCTGCTGCAGCAAGTGCATGAATCGCTGTCATGGGTACTGGTGGCGCTGCTGGTTCTGCATGTGGTGGCCGCGCTCAAGCATCACTTCATCAACCATGACGACATCCTGACGCGCATGCTGCCGCAGCGTCGATCTGCCGAACAAGCCACGGAGTAAATTCATCATGCATACCAACGCTCACAATGACAACCCGCTGCCGCGTCGCACGCTGCGCGCCGTGACCGTGTGCACAACACGGGAAAGGACAGCGACAGGAACACCGATCGCGACACCCACACGCGCACGCTTGATGACGCCGGCGATCACGCTGGTGACTGCGCTGGTGACCACACTGATGATGTCGCTTGCAACGCCGCACGCGCACGCGGTCGAATACAACCAGGTGCAGGCCGCAGGCAGCAGCATCACGTTCCGGTATCAGCAGATGGGCGTCGACATGGACGGCAAGTTCGGCCGTTTCAACAGCCGTGTCAGCTTCGATCCGGCACAACCGGCGAAAGCCAGCGCAAGCATCGATATCGATCTCGCCAGCATCGACACCGGCGTGAAGGAAGCCGATGAAGAAGCGACCGGCAAGGCCTGGTTCAACACCAAGGCGCATCCGACAGCCAGCTTCGTGTCTTCCGGCGTGAAGCCGCTCGGGAACAATCGCTACGCGGTCAGCGGCAAGCTCAGCATCAAGGGCAAGACGCAAGAGATCGTGGTGCCGGCCAGCTTCACCACGCAGGGCAAGTCCGGCAGCTTTGATGGCAGCTTCACGATACGCCGCAGCGACTTCGCGATCGGCGAAGGCGCATGGGCCAAGTTCGACATCGTGGCCAATGACATCGTCGTGAAATTCCGTATCGTCACCAGCGCGAAGTAAGCCGTGATCAAGCGAGTGTCAGCAATGCTTTGGCAATGAAGTCAGCAATACCGTCAGCACCACCGTTGGTATGACTATCAGTATCAGCAGCAACAGCAGCAACATCAGCAACCTCAGCAGCATCAGCAACACCAGCCAGCAAGGCAGCAGTCAAGGAAGTAATCAAGGAAGTACAGCAGGTAGCATCCCCCGGCAGGTCCGAGACGGCCCGTCATCCATACAAACCAGAGGAGTGAACCCATGAAAACCATCAGCAAACTCGCCGCAACCCTGATCCTGGCCGCATCGGCCAGCGCGCCCGCGTTCGCCGCGCCCGAGACCTACGCGATCGACAACAACCACACCTACCCGCGCTTCTCGTACAAGCACCTGGGCTTTGCGACTCAGCTGTCGCGCTTCAACAAGGTGACCGGTCAGGTCGTGTTCGACAAGGAAGCGAAGAGCGGCAGCGTCGACATCACCATCGACATGAAGTCCGTCGATACCGGTTCGGCGCTGTTTGACGAGCACATTCAGGCCGAGGACTTCCTCGACACCGCGAAGTACCCGACCGCCACCTTCAAGTCGACCAAGGTCGTGTTCAATGGCGACAAGCCGGCTGAGATCCACGGCAACCTGACCATGAAGGGCGTGACCAAGCCGGTGACCCTGACCGTGACGTCCTTCCTCGCGATGCCGCATCCGATGCAGAAGAAAGATGCGATCGGCGCCGATGCTTTCGTCGTCGTCAAGCGCACCGACTTCAACATGGGCAAGTACGCGCCGCACGTCGGCGACGAAGTCCGCATCGACATCGCGCTCGAGGCGATCAAGAAGTAAGACGCGTGATCAGGGCTTGGACAAGTACAGCTTGTCCTTGTCCAGCTTGTAGGTCCAGGGCAGGCCGGCGTTCTTCCAGCCATTGACGACACGCTGGCCGGCCTGCGGACCGTCCTTCGCCACATCCCCTTCAAACCCGTCCACCACGGTATAGACCCGGGTGTAACCCTGTTCGGCCAGCAGATTGGCGGCCTTCGACGATCGGTCGCCGGAACGGCAGATCAGGATCACCGTATCGCTCTTGCCGAGGCCCTTGGCGGCCATGCGGCGCGCGATCTCGGCATCGAAATCATTGTTGAACTCTAGCCGGAAGCGCCCGGCCTTCTCGTCCCAGGCGGCATTGGCCGGATGTTCGAGCAGGGGCACATGCGCATCCATAGGCGTGGCGACGCCGGTATAGCTGACCTCGCCACGGGTACGGATGTCGACCAGCAGCGCCTTGTCGCCCAGCTGCTGCTTCATCGCATACGCTTCGCGCGCATCGACATACAGCCCGGGCTTGGTCTGCTTGTGCTGCGGCACTTGCGCGGCATCGACCGCCAGCACCGGGCCTGTCGGTCCCACTGTGAGCACCGCAGCCAGCACCACCGCCATTAACGCCGCACCCGTTACACCGTGCGCCATGGCCGGGGGCGACACCGGCGCCACGCGGGCCCCCGACCGGATCCGGATTGTCCATCGCTGCTTGTTCATCAGGGGCCTCCTTTCATGCGGCCGTTATCGCCGCGCGCGACTCAGGTCGCGGTGCCGGGACTGGCTGTCGCCGGCATCGCAGACGACCGCACCTGCGACTCGAACGCACGCAAGCGCTTGTACACGGAAATCAGTTCAACGATGGTACTCCAGCTGCGCACCAGGAACTGGAACGACATCTCGACACGACCAAACGCGCGCACGATCTGTTGCATCACGCCCAGCGTGATCGCGCCGGCCACCACGGTCGGGCCGAGCGCAATATAGGGCACCAGCACGCCGAACTGCAGGTAGCTGAACTTCGCGACATCGAAATACATGTAATGGAAGAACAGTCGGAAGTAATTGGTGCGCACATGCGAGAACAGCTCGCTGACCACCGGCGGGCTGCCACGCGCCGGATCATCCTCCGCATGCACCAGCTCCTTGCGGTATGCGGCTTCGACGCGCTGGTTGTTGAACTCCAGCCCGGGCAGCTTGATGCCGACCAGCGCCAGCGCCACCGTGCCCAGCAGCGCAAACAGGATCGCGACATACACCAGCGCATGATCGACCTGGCCCAGAATCGGCACCTCGGACACTTTCTTCGACAGCGTCCACAGGATGGGCAGGAAGGCAAACAGGGTCATCAGTGAATCCATCATGTTCGAGCCCAGTGTTTCCATGATGGTTGCGAAACGCTTGGTGTCTTCCTGCACGCGCTGGCTCGCGCCTTCGATGTGGCGCAGCTTGTCCCAGTGCGACATGTAGAAATCATTCATCGCATGCCGCCAGCGGAACACCCAGTGCTTGGTGTAGAAGCCGAGCAGCACCGCCACCAGCACCTAGATGCCGGCCAGTTTGCCGAAGGTCAGCAGAAAGCCGAAGAACTCGTCCAGCGTCACCTCGCCCGGTTTGCCCAGCGCCTTCTGCACGATGTCATAAAAGCCACCGAACCAGTCATTGATCTGCACATCGATCTGCACCTGATACCAGGTACCGAACACAATCAGGATGGCCCCCGGCCAGGACCAGAGCAGCCAGCGGCGGGACAGGAAGAAGGACTTGAACATGCGGGGTCTCGTGAAATTATTGTCGGGGGAAAGACTAGCCGGCGAATGTAACACCTCTGCGCGGCTGCTGCAGATTCGCGGCGGGCATCGACGCCGCAGTCATCGGCAGCACCGTCATTGGCACTCAGTCATGCACGCCACGCGTGCACGCGCTCGGCCAGCGCGACCAGCAGCTTTGCGAGGTTCTCAGCGGTCGCCGTATCGGTCAGTTGGCCGTTGGCATCGAACTTGTTCGGCGCACCGGAAATGAAGACCTCGGGCCGGTTCAGCACCTGCGCATTGAGCGCGACAAACACCTGGCGCAACTGATACTGCGCGCGTGCGCTTCCCATGCCGCCGGGCGTCGCACCCAGTAGCGCGATTGGCTTGCCGTCGAAGGGTTGCGACGGCGGTCGTGACGCCCAGTCGAGCGCATTCTTCAGCACGCCCGGCATCGAGTAGTTGTACTCCGGGGTTGCGATCAGCAGCGCATCGGCAGCCTGGATCTGCGCGCGCAATTGCTGCACGCTGTCCGGGAAGCCTTGCTTGTATACGTCATCGTTGTACAAGGGTACCGGCGCGATATCGAACAGCGACATCGTCACGCCCGGCGGCAGCTGTTGCTGGCAGGCTTGCAAGGCAGCCGTGTTGTACGACTGCTGGCGCAGACTGCCGGAAATTCCGAGGAAATGCATGCGTCCTCCTGATCAGATCCATGGGCGTCTGCGGAATCTTCCGCGTGCCCGAGCGTCGAATTTTGCCCGAGTCCGCGTCATCCTGCCCGGGACTGGCGCGTCAACCGATCATCCGGAGGTCGACATGGCACAGCAACAGCCACCCCAGCAGAGCAGCACCCAGCAAGCTAGCGGCGCACGCGCACAAGGCAGTTTCTCGCCCGACGACCCGACCCGCGCGCTGATGCAAGACCATGACTATGTGCGGCAATTGTTCCGGCGCTATCTGGGATCGCAGGATCAGCAGGTCAAGCAAATGGCCGGTCCGCAAATCTGCGAAGCCTTGCAATTGCATACGGCGCTCGAAGATGCGGTGTTCTATCCGCAGGTGCGGGAGGTGGATGCGGCACTGGTCGAGCAATGCAGCGGCGACCACCAGCAAGCCGAGCAATTAATCGCGCAATTGCAGGCAATGCAGCCGGGCGAGGCATCCTACGATGCACTGATGCAGCAGCTGCACGATGCGATACATGCGCACATCGAGCTGGAAGAACAGCAATTGTTCCCTGCAGTGCGTACCGCGTCACTGGACCTGCAAGACCTCGCACTACGGATGCAGGCCTATGAATCCGGCATGGTCGCCAGTCAGGCGCGCGAGGGGCAGACGGGACAACGTGGCGAGCCGCTGCACTAACGGGCAGCGGCCGGCAGAGCGCGGCGCTCAGTCTGCCTTGACTGCTTCCACCTGGATCGCGAGCTTGATCTCGGGCGAGAAGCGCGGCAAGCCGATGTTCATGCCGTAATCGCTGCGGTCGAAGCTGCCGTGCGCGTCGGCGCCGCAGACTTCGCGCTTGAGCAGCGGGTGCATGATGCACTTGAAATGGGTGATCTTCAGTGACAGCGGCTTGGTCACGCCGAGCAGCGTCATTTCGCCGTCGACGCCGACCAGCTTGTCGCCGTCGAATTTCAGTGCATTGCTCTTGTAGGTGATGGTCGGGAACCTGGCGACATTGAACATTTCATCGCCGCGCGCCTTTTCATTCATCTTCTGGTGGCCAAAGTCGATGGTGGCAGCATCGATCTGGATCTCGATGCTGCCGCCGGTTTTCGAGCCACGGTCGAGCACGACCTTGCCACCGGTCTTCGTGAATTTTCCCCGCCAGAATGACAGGCCCATGTGGTCTGCCTCGAAGCTCGGGTAGGTGTGGCCCGGCTCGATGTTATAAGTCTGCGCACTGGCTGCCGCGGCTGCACTGCCGAGCAGCAGGATCATGCACAGCTGCTTCGCGATGTGAATCAGGGACGTCGGTAACATGCTGTCTTCCTCGGATGGATGAAATGTTGAAATGAAGTCGCTTACTGCCCGAGCACACGAAACTGGATCACCACCTCATCGGCGACGATGCTGGTGTCTTTCCATTCACCCTCGCCGATGTTGAACGTCAGGCGACGGATCGGCAGCTTGCCCTCCAGCAGGGTCGCATTGCCGTCCTTGCGCACCGTGACCGGAAAATTCACGTCGGCGGTCTTGCCCTTGATGGTGAGCTTGCCGGCCACGTCCAGCTTGCCGGGCGCGACCGCGCGTATCGTGGTCGACACGAAATTCGCCTTCGGGAATTGCGCGCTGTTGAACCACTCCTTCTTCAGCACTTCGCGGTTGTAGTCGGCATCGCCGAGATCGAAGCTGGGAATGTCGATCTCGACACTCGCCTTCGACTTTTCCGGCTTCGCGGCGTCGTAATCCACCTGCGCGGTGAACTTGCGGAAGCTGGCATCCACCCCCACGCCCATCTGACGGAAGGTGATCGATACCGAACTCCTGGCCGGGTCGACCTTCAGCGGCGCCGCCAGCGCCGCCGTGCCCACCACGCACATCCCTGCTGCGGCGAGTGCCGCGATCCGTTTCCGGATGACTCCTGCCTGCATCATTTGCCTGTCCGTGAATCAAGTGAAAACGATATTGTGCATCCATCCGGGAAACGCTGCCATTGTCGGTCCGTAATGCCGCCTTCGGCGCAAGACCGGACGCCTCCCCAAGCAGGCAACAGGCCGGTCAAGCGCGCATCGCCGGCAGCGGCTCGTGGTGAACCAGTCGCCGCGACGCCTGCCTAATTCTCAGACTGTCAATGATGTTCACGCCTACAGCGGGAGAGCGCACATGAATTTCATCATCTGGATCGTGATCGGCGGCATTCTGGGCTGGATCGCCAGCATGATCATGCGAACCAACGCCCAGCAAGGGATGTTCCTGAACGTGGTGGTCGGCATTATCGGTGCGCTGCTGGGTGGCTGGCTGCTGGCGCCATTGTTCGGCACCGGCACCATCAACCAGAACGACTTCAGCCTGGGCTCGCTGGTGGTGTCGCTACTGGGTGCAGTGATCTTGCTGGCGATCGTGAACCTGTTCCGGCGCGGCACACCGCGCTAGGTCTGACTGAGCGGACGGGCTGACCTGCGTCGGCCTGCCGGCTTGAACCAACGGGCTCGAACAGACTGGCATGAACCGACTCGCTTGAGCCGACCCGCTTGTGCCGACCCGCAGGGCAAGGGTGCGCCGTGGTACGCACCCCCTCAGCCGGGTCGGGTCATGTCCTCGGGCCGCACCCAGCGATCGTAGTCTTCTTCGCTGAGCTTGCCGGAGGCCAGAGCGGCATCGCGCAGCTTGCAGCCACGCTGATGCGCGAGACTCGCAATGCTGGCAGCAGCGTCATAGCCGATGTGCGGTACCAGCGCGGTCACCAGCATCAGCGACTCGGAGAGATGCTCTGCAATCCGTGCCTCGTTCGCCTGCATCCCTTGCAGGCAATAGGTATCGAAGCTGTGCAGCCCGTCGGCCAGCAGCCGCAAGCTTTGCAGATGCACATGGGCCATTACCGGTCGCGCGACATTCAACTGAAAATTGCCAGACGCAGCCGCCATGCCCAGCGTGATGTCATTGCCCATCACCTGATAACACAGCATCAGCATCGCTTCCGGCTGCGTCGGGTTGACCTTGCCCGGCATGATGGAGCTACCGGGCTCGTTCTCCGGCAGCCGCCATTCGCCGATGCCTGCGCGCGGACCGGACGATAACCAGCGCACATCATTGGCGAGCTTGATCAAGGTGCACGCCAGCACCTTCAGCGCGCCATGCGCAGCAACAATCGCTTCGTGGCCGGCAAGGGCGGCGAACTTGTTGGGGGCGCTGATGAATGACGGCTGTGCGTTCGCGGCCGGAGCGGCCGGAGCAGCCGAAGCAGGCGCAGCGGGCGGGCGCTGCGATCGGCCACGCTCCGTCAGACAGCGTGCAGTGAGCTCGGCAGCCACGCGTGCACCGAATTCAGGATGGGTATTGAGTCCGGTACCGACTGCAGTGCCGCCAATCGCCAGTGACAACAGCGCTGGCTGCGCTGTGCGTATGGCCTGGGCGGCCAGCTGCAGTTGCGCGACATGGCCGGACAACTCCTGGCCCAGGGTCAGCGGCGTTGCATCCTGCAAATGGGTACGGCCCAGCTTCACCAGTGCTGCATAGCGCAGCGCCTGTCGTTCCAGCGTCGCCACCGCATGCTGCAACGCAGGCAGGAGCTTGCGCTCGACCGCTGTCGCAATCGCGACATGCATCGCAGTCGGAAACACATCATTCGACGACTGCCCGAGGTTCACATCATCGTTCGGATGCAGCCGTCGCTGTACGCCACGGCCGCCGCCCATCAGTTCGGAACCGCGATTGGCCAGCACCTCGTTCATGTTCATGTGGGTCTGGGTGCCGGAGCCGGTCTGCCATACCGACAACGGGAATTCATCATCCCAGCGGCCGGCAATCACCTCATCGGCTGCCTGCACGATCGCGGCACACTTGTCAGTCGGCAGCTGTCCCAGCGCATGGTTGACGATCGCCGCCGCGCGCTTCACCTCAGCAAGCGCCGTGATCAGGGTATCCGGCACACGTTCGGTCGAGATTGCGAAATGCTGCAGTGCGCGCTGCGTCTGCGCGCCCCACAAGCGATGAGCGGGCACCGCGATGTCGCCGAAGCTGTCGTGCTCGATTCTGTCCATCTGCGGTCCTCGCGGGCTGAAGTGATCACGGTCTTCATTGCAGCTGCAACACGATGCGCAATGCACTGCGCACCGGCCTGCCGTCAATCTTTCCCGGCCGGAAACGCGCTTCCGCAAAGCGTTGCGCGAGCAGGCTTTCAAGGTACTGCGGAAGTCCCGGACTTTCAAACAGCAGTCGATCGACGCCACCCTGTTCATTGATCAGAAGGATGCCCGTGGCTTCGGTGATGGCCGTCAGATCGTCCTCGGCGCTCATGATCGTTGCGAGATCGATTTCGTCATGGATATCCTGCAGCAGCACCGGGCGCTCACTCAGATCGGCGGCCGGCAGATAGCCGGCAGCACGTGCAGCCCGTTCGCCGGCAAGCTCGTTGGTGCGTGCAGCTTCGGCGGTATCCGCAATAGCTGCACGGCTGGCGCCCGGATGGCTGACGCCCGGATCGCTGGTGACGGGATCGATGGTGTCTGGAAGTCTGACTGATTCCGACCTGACTTCGGGGACTGCGCCGTGCGTTGCATACGGTACAGGCTCAGTGCTTGCACCGTCACGTACGCGCGCGCCAACTTCCTGTGGTGCTGTGTGTTGCGTTCTATGCTTCGCTGTTTGTTGGGTTGCTTTTTGCTTCATTCTGCTGTCGTCGACAGCAACAGCAGCGCTGTCGATCAACTGCGCAATCAGCGGTGGCATCCGCAGGGGCTGCAATAAGCGGAACAGTGCAGCATCACCGCCCTCCCCCGCCGATACACCGTGGCCGATGCGCGCTGCCTGTTGCGATGTCTGTTGCGAGGTCTGCACGATGACGGCGAAAGACAGCAGCGACAGCAGCGACGCCAGCACTGCCGACACCAGCTGGCGCGGCAGCAAACGCGGCACGGACCGCCGTATCGGCCGAACCATCAGTCAAGCTCACGCCATGACACACGACGCACGCTGCCGGCGGCCACGGGCGCGGTCGCACCGGGCAAGGTCGCCAGCTGACCACGGTCATCAGTCAGCAACAGGAGGCTGCGGCCGTCGATCCAGATCGTGTTCGCGCCACTGACCATGCCGATCCGCTCGAGCCTGCGCGCCACTACCGTATCGGCGTCGAGCGGCAGATGGGAGCCGCTGAACACATCGAATTGATAGAGCCAGCTCAGCGCGCGCGGCCGGCAGGGTGTGGTGTCGGGCACGTTCGCAATCACGCGCAGTATGCCGAGCTGCTGCTCGGGATCGAGCGTTACCCGTTCACCGGAGTCCGACACGGTATCAAGGTTCACATACCAGCCATCCTGCCGGGTCCAGTCGATGGTCGTGTCAGGGATGCCGCGCTGATCCGAGCCCGACGCCGTCAGCACTTGCCTTAGCATGCGCGGCGATCCCTGCAGCCGGCCAAGGCCAACATGGTCCAGATCATCACGGAACGTGTAGATCGACTGTACCGAGGTATCGCCGAGGTCGCTCAGACCCAGCAGCTTGCCGGTGGCGACCGTCACCAGCGCAAGCTGGCGATTGCCGATGCGATGCAGGCTCAACTCGGGACGGGTGGTCACCGCTTGCGGTCGGCCCTCATGATCCAACTGCGCCAGCAGGGTCGCGCCGCGGGCAACACCAGGGCCAGTGCCGGTGCCACCGCCATCGGCATTGATGTCGAAGCGCCATACATTCCCGAGCAAGTCAGCGCCGTACAGCCGCTCCGCGGTGTTGTCGAGGGCGCTGTCCACCCACGCATTCAACTGCGTCAGACCCGTCGGCGCCGCTGTGCTGCCGGCACCGGTATCGATGCGCGACAGCACCCGCCCCTGCCACGCATCCAGCACGAACACGACGCCGCGCCCGCTGCCCGGATTGCGGTTTGCATGACCCGACGTCAGCACCACCACCCAGCGCCCGTCACGCCGCTTCGTGATGATCGGATGGCCCATCGCCAGCCCGAGATCGGCATCGCGGCCCACATCGAATTGCCACAGCAATGCCGGCTGCTCCGGCTGCGTGATATCGAGCGCGTAGTATGCGCGGCCACCGGCACCCAACGCGCCGATCAGGATCGTGCGCCATTGATTCGCCGCACAGGTGCCGGCTGGCGCCAACGGGCAGATGTCGCCCGCCACCGGCGTGCCGTCATGCAGATAGCGGAAATCGCTTTCCCATTGGCTGTCGGCGAGGCGCCATAACGACGGCAGTACCGCCGATGGAAAGAAGGCCCAGCGTTCAGCGCCGGTATCCGCATCGAACGCATGCAGCATGCCGTCATTGGTCGCCAGATAGACCATGCGCTTTCGCTCGCTGGCAATGAGCTCGCGAAACTCGCCGTAGTTGTCGTCGGTATAGCGAAACGGGGGCGGGCCGACATACAGCGGCGATGCATGGATGGCAGCGCCCAGCAGATGCTCGCGCGCACGGAACAGCCGCAAGGCATGGTCGGGCCGGTCTTCATGCGCGCGCTGTCCACGCAGGTAATCAACCAGTTTCCGCCCGCTAGCGTCAGCCTGCGCTGCGCCGGGCAGGGCCGTGCATTGGGTGAGCCGGCGCATTGCGGTCCCGGGGCACAGGTCGGTGAAGAAGGCCTGTTCACCGGCATCCATGGCAGACCAGCGAAATGGCTTCAATCCGTTCGTGCTGCCGGCCGACGGCATCAGCAGCACCCGCGTGTCACTGTCGTCGCCAGCCCGCTGGTCGAGCAAGGGCGACGCCGACCACAGCGCTTGCAGCGTCAGCTTGCCATCGCTGAGGACGATGCGTTGCGCTTCCAGTTCACCATCCCAGTACACACTGCGGTAGCGCGCGGCATACAAACCATCCTCGCCGGACACCGGTTGCTGGCTGCTGGTGGCGACCGACGATGCAGCACCCGAACCCGAACGAATCGCGTTCATTGCCGCACCGAGCGCGCGCGCCAGCGTATCGGGACTGCGCGCGCTGAAATAGCGGCCGCCACCATTGATGGCTGCATGCCACAAGTCGTCAATGCGTTCGCCGCCGGACTTCAGGATGGGATCCGGCCAGTCAAGCCTGCCATCGACAATGGCACGAAAATCACCCTCGGTCGCGGTATCGTAATCGTCGCGGTAACGCAGCGTGCCATTTGCGCCCAGCCCCAGCGTGTGCGTGATCATGTGCTGGTGACCACCGCCGACCCGACCGGGCAACGCCGGCACATTGTTCTCGCACAGATCGGTGCCCGTGCCGCAATTGCCGAAGCCCGGCTGACGCAAGTCGGTGTTCGCGTAATACGCAGCCACATCGGCCAGTGTGCTGGTGCGCGCTGCGTTGGAGGGGGGCGCTGCGGCAAGTGCTGAGGAATGTGCTGCGGGATGTGCGCTGGCATTCGGGGTGCCGTCGAACCTGGGGCGCGGCAGGTGCTGGTCCTGGTTGCCGACCTCTCGGCTGCCATCCAGCGTATGCGGTCCATACGTGGCGGACTCGCCATCGGTATTCCAGTAGCCGTCGGTCGACAGCAGCGTGTAGTTTTGCTGGCACGCGTAACGCACCGGGTCTTGCGCACCATGCAGCAGCTTCCCCGCATACAGTTGCCCGGCTTTCGCGAGCGCGCCACGCAGGGGCGTGCCGCTGACGGGCACCACCGCATACAGCTTGTCGTAGAAGGCCTGGCGCTGCGCGGCATCGAAGTCGCGTATCGGCAGGAAGCTGGTGCGGCTGGCATCGACCGTGGTGTCACTGGTGGTCGAGTAGCCAATGCGCATGCGTGCATCAAACTGCATGAACGCGCGACCCACCGCCGTCTTCATCATCAGCATGCGGGTGCGGTGGTAGCTGAACCAGTTCGCGAAATTCTGTCGCTCGTCGCGACCATCGATGCCCGACGTCGCACCGACGATCACCTTGCGCCAGCGTGCTGCACCCACGCTGCCGGGCAAGTCCGATGCATCCTTGCACGGGTCAGCATCCGTGTTGTCACCCAGCCGCTCCGGCTGGCTCCCGGTGTACACGTAGTAATGCGCGGGACCGGGCAGGTTCGGCAAGCCCCTGTCCGGCGTGCAAAAGCCGGCTGGCGACCAGCAGTCCCAGGTGTAGCGCACGGCAGCGGTCGACTCGGGCGTCGGCGGCTGCGAGTTCGTACTGCGCCAGGGCATGAAGGCCGTGCCCAGATCGATGCGCAGCGACGCGGATTGAAATCCGTCATACAAGGCTGCATGGAAATTCTGCGGCGCGTACGCCTTGCCTGTGCTGTCCACCGGTAGCGGATAGCTGACGGCCGGGTCGTAGTAGATCTTGTTGCATGCACTGCTGCGGTAGCCAATCGCATTTTCGTAGCCGTTGTCCGCCACCTCGTCGCCCAGATAACTCAATTGCATGCTGCCCGAGTCATCAAGAATGAAGTACAGATTGGGCTTCACGACGGATGCGGCGATGAAGCGTAGCGGCGCCATCGCGATATCGGTGCCCGCAGTCCCGGGCTGCAGCATGCTCGGCGGGTTGTTCTGCGCATTCGCACCAGGCAGCCACTGCAGCAGACCGTATATCACCAGCGTCAGCCAGTGCTGTGCCGGGAGTCGGCCGCGAGTGCTCGTGGTCATCACAGGTGCACCAGCACTTGCGTGAATACCGTCGTGTTGCGCGGGCCGCGCACGCGCGTCGTCACGCGGTAATACACCCTGTCGCCCGGCTGCAAGCGCAAGGCAGCGCCATAGCCCAGCTGTCCGCGACTGCCGGCGCCGCCTTGCGCGGGCTGGTACGACAGACAATGATTGCCGCCGCCCTGCGTCGCGCCGGCCTGGCTGCACAGGCGATGGATGGTGTAGCGTATGCGATGTCCCGCGCCATCCATCGGCAGCGCCGGTGCAGCTGCGATGCAGCGTTGCACGCCCAGCGCTGCGCAGCCATCATCATCCCAGTCGATGCCGACGCTCGGCGTAGCGTCCGTGCCGGGCCCGCCTGCAGTGGTCCCGCCTGCATTGGCGACACCGGTGGTGACGTCAGTCAGTTGCAGACCCGCCGCCACGCTCGCGTAATAGCCTTGCGCCGGCAGGTCGTTCGCCAGCGCAGATACGGACGCTTGCGCATTCAGCCAGCGGAGCGCCGCTTCGGTGCCGGCATCCGACGCCAGCACCGCGGCTTCCCGAAATGCGGCATGGCCGGCCAAGCGCAGATCCGCACTCACCATGCGCGCCAATGACAGGGCCGCGACGCTCATCGCGACCATCAGGATCAGCGCCACGATCAGGCTGCTGCCGCAGCATCGCGCGTCGCATCCGATGCGTCTCGATCTCATGCGTTGCGATCTCATGCATCGCTCCACAGCAGATTGCGCAGCGGGATTTCGGCATCGAGCACGCGATAGCGATAGCAGTTCGCCTGGTGTGCAGTACCGATCGACAAGCTGACCGGCAACAGCTGACCGGTACGCGTATCACCAGCAAACCAGCTCGGCGCGCGCGTGTCACAGGGGCCCTCCTTGCGCTGCGCACTGCGCAACACCAGCGCGACACGCACCGCCAGGATGCGCTGCCAGTCACCGATGTCGCCAACGACGCCATTGTGATCGGCATCGATCAGGGTGTCGCTCCACCAGTTCACGCTGGGTGTCGCCTGTAGGCCGGCACGTGCATCGAAGCCATACTGCGCCTGCAGGTTCACGATGCCGGACACCAGCGGGCTCGATGACCAGTTGCCCGACGCTATATCGAACTGCGCAAGCTGCAAGCTGTCGTCGGCACCGATGGAAAAGCGCAAGCGATACAGCGCACCCAGATTGACGAGCGCACTGCCCGCCGCGTACCCGCCCGCGGGTAACGCATCAGCCGGCAGTGCCACGGGCTCGATGCGGAATGCGCCGATCGGTATGTTCTGTGCCCGCAACAGCAGACAGCGTGCGAGACCTGCCTGTTGCAGCATCAACCAGTCGCCGGGCGATACCTCCAGCGGACTATCGACCGTGAGCCCGGCGTCCCCTTGCACATACGGGACCAGCAAGCGCGCTGGTGGCAGCGACTGCGGCTTCGCACTGGCGAGCAGCTCCAGCCTGTCCGGCGCATTGCCCGCCCCCTGGGTGATCAGCAGTGGCTGCAGGGGCATCGCAGGACCGAGGGCGTTGCCGGTCGCACGCGTGAGCGCGCAACTGAACGCATCCGGCGGGCCCAGACCATGGCCTGCCATGCGCAGCTCGCGCGTGAGTGCCTGCAGCGCAAGCGAGCCCTCCATATGCGCATCAGCCATACCGGACACCGCCTTGCGGCGCGCATCGAACAGTACGCCGGTTTGCAGCACGACGGCCATCACCACCAGCCCCACCGTCAGTCCGACCATCATGTCGGCGAGGCTCGCGCCCGTGATCGCATTAGCGATGCCGCGCCTGAACCGGCGACGGCGCGCGACTTTGTATCGGACGCATGGCATGCGCATGCTCAGTCGCTGATCATGGCGTGTATCTGCCAATGGTGCGGCAGACGATCCGATGCTGCCTGCCAGCGCAGCGTGATCGTCACCTGACGTTGCGCATCGATCGTCACGACCGGCTCCAGGGCGGCCAATGCGGTACCCGGCAAGCGCGCCTGTACCTGCGCGAGCCATGACTGGTAATCGGCACTTTGAGTATCACCAAAGCGCGACTGCAAGGCGGTGAGCGAGCGATCGCCGGTCCACATCCTCGCCACCAGCGCGGACGCCAGCTGGCTGGCCTGTTGTCGGTATTGCGCATTCGCCGATTCAGCCAGTGCCGATGACAGCAGACGCAACAGTGCGAGCATGCCGATCGAGAACAGCAGCAGCGCGAGCAAGGCATCGATCAGCGAACTACCTTCGGCATGACGTGGCAAGCGCGCTGTCGGCAGGGATCTCGGTGGACACATCAACATGCGGCCTGCCGTTTTTCTATCCAGCAGTCGACCGGCGCACTGCCCCAGGCGGCGGGTAACGCGGTCGTGCGCTGCGTGCCGAGGTGGTCCAGCGTGTACGCGAAGCCGGACATCAAGCCATCCGGCCGGCCCCGGGCGGTGAGGACAAAGGATTGGCCGTTGGCCGGCACCATACAGACGAAGCCGAAATGCCCGGCTACGGGCATCGCAATGCCGCAGGCATCCTTGCCCGTGTTCGCATAGCTGCGATGGTCCTGGTAGTACTGCTCAAGTCGCATACCCGTGAGCAACAGGCCGCTGGTTGCTTCCGGTATGCGAGAGCGCAGCAGATGATCGCGATAGGACGGCAGTGTGAACGTCGCAATAATGGCGACAATCGCCAACGCGACCATCAGCTCGATCAGGCTGAACGCAGGTCGAGCGACAAAGGAGGGGGGAGGCATGACGGCGATCAGACAAACTCGGGCGATGCCGAAGCTTGTGTGATCGCGCAATACAACGGAGGGATTGTTAGTGCAGGCGCTAACAATTCATGCGGCGATAGTGATCACCGCATGCTTGTGCAGGCCAATCAGGCGACTTCGAGTTCTTCCTGCATCACGACGCAGCCTTCGATTACACGCAGGTCATTGTCGCGCGCGAAATCACGCAGGAACAGATACGCGAGGGGTTCGAGATCATGGATGCGCGCATCAACCATCACCGAACGCACGCCATCGACCAGGCCCGGCATCACGTAAGGCGAATAGCGCAGGTGGCGGTCAAAACCGGGTTCGGCATCGGGATGAAAGCGGCTCATGATGCCGCACAGGCGATCGGCCCAGTCGCTGGGGCGGAATTGGCGGCCGGCGTGCGTCATGCCCTGAATGATGAAATCGGTGGGCGTGATCGTCGACTCAATGTTCGGGTTTGCCATGATTGCCGTACTTTCCTTGGGCCTTGTCGGTCGGATGGGCGCCCGCTCTGCGGCAGCGCAACATAAGGTGCCATGATACCGGAGGCAGGGGCCCTACCTCAAGGAGAAGTGCGAAACTTAAGCAAAATGGTCGGAAATAACGCGCAATTTGGCGCTGTTCAACCCAGCCAGTTCGCGACCGACACCATCAAAAGTAGCAAAATCCATAACAAGAGCGCGCGCCAGATCAATCCCACGGTGCTTTGCAGCGAACGTGCCGAGGGTTCTTCGCCGGGCAGGATGTCGATATCGGAACCGGGTTCGAGCGCGGCGATATCGGCATTCGGCAGATTGGGCGCGTACTCGGCCGGGGTACCAAGGCGCACGCCCATCGCACCACCGCCAGCAGACAGGATGATGCCGACCGATTCATCGCGCCAGCGGCGCGCGAAATTGCGCCATGCATAGACCGAGTCTTCGAAGTTGCCGACGATGGCGAATGCGATCGCGGTCAGGCGCGCCGGTATCCAGTCGATGTAATAGAACGCGCGCGCGGCAAAGCGGCCGAAGGGTTCCTGCCGCAGGTGCTCGGGCTCGTTCCACGCGCGGGCCAGATATTCGGCGACGCGGTACAGCACCGCCCCTGCCGGGCCAAAGGGCATCAGCAGCCAGAAGAACACGCCGAACACATGGCGGTGGGTGGTGACCAGCGCGCTCTCGACCGCCAGTCGCGACACTTCGCGCGCCTCCATGTCGGTGGTGTCGGTCTTGGTCCATTCGGCCAGCAGGCGGCGCGCCTCGGGCAGCTCACCGGTATTCAGCGCCAGCTGTATCGACGTGAAGTAATGGCTGTAATGACGAAAGCCCAGGGTCAGGTACACGATCACGATCGACCATGCGAGCTGCGCGATCGGCCCCAGTGTCGCCAGCAGCCAGTAGATCAGCAGGGTCGGCATGAACAGCACCGACAGCATCACCAGCCACGCAAGGCGGCCATGTTCCGGGCGGCCGGCATTGAAACTGTGCTCGATACGGGCGGCGAAGGCGA
>JACCDT010496020.1_pt1 | contig 21683 bp, 19 predicted proteins | sample 7446291 | NCBI WGS metagenome assembly JACCDT01 (sample SAMN15323446, study PRJNA562643) | freshwater metagenome | isolation source: river surface water | place: USA:Blue River Watershed | collected 2017-08-17 | reverse complement strand
CCCACACGGAGGCGGTCATGGATGCGGCGAATCTTGAGGGGGCCGATCTCTCCGAGTGCACTCTCTCAGGATCCTTTTTCCGTGAGGCCCGGCTCTCAGAAGTCAATCTCACGGGCGCCGATCTGAGCGGGGCATTCCTTGCCAAGGCGGATCTGAAGGGGGCCAAGCTGGAGTTTGCTGATCTCAGTAATGCCGACCTCAGGGAGGCTGACCTGACCGGGGCATCGCTTCGAATTGCCAACCTCTTTCAGGCCGATCTGCGCGACGCCATCTTCACCAAGGAGCAGTTGGAGCTCGAGGAGACGCTTGGCGTGAAGTTCAAGGGGAAGGATTTCTCGGGAGGGAAATTCAAAGGTCTGGATCTCTCCTCCAACGTGTACGAAGAGTGCGACTTCACTGGCGCGGACTTCACCCAGGCAATGCTGAACAAGACGACGTTCCTTAATTGCAATCTCACCGCGGCGATTTTCCACAAGAGTCAGCCGATCCATGCGGTCTTCCAGGCATCCGACCTGACAGGTGCCAACTTCACGGAGGCCTCCTGCACCGATGCCGGATTTGCCGAGAGTGTGCTGGAGGGAACAGATTTCTCCGGGGCGAGTTTTCTGGAAACCAACTTTGAAAAAGTTCCGCTGGAAAAGGTCATTCTCTCCAGAACAACGTTCCGCAGATGCACGCTTGATGGCCGGGATCTCTCCGGCAGGGATCTCTCCGGGATCGATTTTGCCGAGTCCTCGATGAAGGAGTGCCTTCTCGCCGGAGCGAATCTCACAGGATGCGCTCTCAACCATTGCAATTTCTCCAAGGCGGATCTGGGTTCGGCAATATTGGTCGGGAGCCACGCCGAGGGTGCCATCTTTGAGGAAGCAAGCCTTGTGAAGGCCGATTTCTCGGGAGCGTTTTTGGAAGGGGGGCACTTTGGGAAAGCCAAGGCGTCGGAGGCAGATTTCAGCGGCTGCAAGATGGCCCAGTCGGTCTGGAAAGGGGCCACGGTCTCCGGCGCCCTTTTCCGGGGATCATCCCTGACATATGCTGACTTCACGGAGAGCAACCTGACCAAGGCGAGTTTTATCCAAGCCGACCTCCGGGGCGCCAACTTCCACGATGCCAGGAAAGAGAATGCCGATTTCTCGGGTGCCTCGATGAAGGGGGCGAAAGAGACCGACCCCGACCGATATTATGCGGAGCATTGGGAAATCCCGCCAGCCGTGGAGACTGTCTGAGATTGTCTTCATCATCTCACGGACCCATCATCAAGGAGCATGTTTCCGGCATCCACCAACAGCGCTTCCGGCCAGTGTTTTGCGTTTCCCGATGTCTGCAAGACTCCCACGCCTGCCGGGCCGGTGCCTATTCCCTATCCGAACATTGCACGCCTCCAGATGGCCAATCCCGGGACGCTTGCCAAGACGGTGAGCATCTGCGGGTTTCCGGCGGCGACTCAGAAGACGGTGATCCCGCTTTCCAACGGGGACGAGGCGGGTGTGGCGGGAGGGGTGGTCTCAGGCTCGAATATGGGATCCTGCAAATTCACCCTTTCGAGCATGACGGTGAAGATCGAGGGGGCCGGGGCCGTGTACCACGGCGGAGTCACCGCGCATAACAAGCACTCCAGTCCCAACGTACCTGTCGGGGCGCAGGTGGCGCCCAGTCAGCCGATGGTGACGGTGGGGCCGTGATGCCCGGAATCCTTTTCATTCCACAGTCTTTTCCAATCACCACGGACATGATGGCCCCCTAAATTCATTCCATGAGCACTCTTCAGTATACACAGGAAAACCGGCCCATACGTCTTTCAACCCCGTTGGGAGAGGATGTGCTTCTGCTCCAGAACCTCATTTACAAGGAGGAGTTGGGACGTCCCTTCGAGCTGACGCTCGAGATGCAGAGCACCGACGGGAATATCGATTACCAGGAGATCCTCGGCCAGAGTGTCACGGTCACGATCGTGATGGAGGAGAGTAGGATCCGTCATCTCAACGGCATCGTCCGCAAGTTCTCCCAGACCGACTTTGATCAGCATACGGGGCTGTACGCCTACCGGGCGGAGGTCGTGCCCTGGATCTCGATGCTGAAGCTGACGAAGGATTGCCGAGCCTATCAGCACCAGACCATACCGGAGATTATCACCGCGGTCTTCAAGGACTTCCATTTCAGCGACTTCACCCTTCGCCTCACGAAGCCCTATGTGGCCAGGGAATTCTGCGTGCAGTACCGTGAGAGCGCTTTCGATTTCGTGCATCGGTTGATGGAGATTGCGGGAATCACCTACTTCTTCGAGCATGCCATCGGCAAGCATACCATCGTCTTTGCTGACAGTCGTGCCGCCTACGACCAGTTTCAGGACATCGAGTCGATTCCCTATCATTCCCAGACCATTCCAGACGGGGGGGCGATCCTTTCCTGGAGAAGGGATGTTGAGCTTGGCACCGGATCCGTCCAACTGGACGATTATGACTACGCCAAACCCAAGAGCGGCCTGCTCGGCAAGGCTGAGCATCCGCAGAATCATCCTCAGGGGAATTACGAGTACTATGATTTTCCCGCAGGTTATCATTCACGGGACTCACCGGATGCCTGGGCACTCGTCAAGATCACCCAGTTGAACGCCCGAACGGACGTGGCCAAGGGGACGACCAATTTTGCAGGTATCTCTACAGGCTATAAGTTTAACCTGACAGGATTTCCCCGCGAGGATCAGAACAGCTCCTACTTGACCATCTCCTCACGATTGACGATCGACACGGCACCTTACAATTCCGAGTTTTCCGGCAATGCGACCGAGACCACGATCAGGAACGAGTTCGAGGTGATCCACTCGAACGTCCGCTACTACAATCCCCCGATCACGCCGAAGCCGATGATCCGTGGAGTCCAGACAGCCGTCGTGGCAGGACCGGAGGGACAGGTCACCCCTCCCTACGTGAGCCCCTACGGGAGCGTCGTCCTCCAGTTCCACTGGGATCGCTACGGTCAAAGTAATGAGAAATCCTCAATCTGGATCCGCTGTTCCCAGCTCTCGGCGGGAGCCGGATGGGGGAGCATGTTCATCCCTGCGATCGGCAACGAGGTGGTTGTCGCCTTCGAGGAGGGGGATCCCGACCGACCGGTGATCGTGGGGCGCGTTTACAATGCGCTTCAGATGCCGAAACTCCCCCTCCCGGCGAATAGTCTCAAATCCTATATCTGCGACCAAGGCGGCGACATCATCTGTTTCCATCCTCAGGGTGGCAACGAGTCCATCCACCTCTATTCACCCCATAACAATTCCTCCAAATCGGTCGGCGCCTCTCCCGGAATGATCTCTTTTTGATAATTCCATAAACGCCTAATAGATTCCATATGAGCGAGAACCTGACAGAAGAATCAGAAGCATCAGGTGATGAGGGGAATGCAGTAGGTATAGAAAATCTCCCTGATGGTGTGACCATTGGTGCTCAAACGGAATTTACCCTTGGAATCAAGCAGGATACCACGGTCGGGCTAACGAATGAAAATTTTCTTGGAGCGCGCATCGAACTCAGCGGCGCCCTGTTCTTCGCCTGCAATCTCTCTTACGGAATTGAGATGAATTATGGCACCGTGTATGTTTATCATGAGGGGGAAACAATCAATAAATTTGAAAAAGATAACACGAATACTTTTGAAGAAAAGGTTAATAATGTTTATGTAAACGCATTAACAAACACAGTGCGTGGTGTTTATAGTGGAAATTATGAAGGTGGATTCGAGGGTATTTACAAAATGCAATCCTCCTCGACATATCACCAAGGGAAAATTGTTGATATTACAGGCAACTATAATGAGTCCATTAGTGGACAGCACACGTATTCGGCAGATTCAGTTAGTTCAACGATTGCAGGAGCGATCGATCAGAGCGTGGCTGGCTACAGCATCACTATTTCGGACAACAAAAGCTTTAATGTTACTTCCGGGGCAGCAGTGCTTCAAGTTTCTCCGACAGCATCTTTCCTGCAGATTGGCAGTCAGGGAATTTGGATGAATGATCAAAAAACTCTGGTTGCGGGCAAAGCTGATTTGGGTATGCCAACAACTTCCAGTGCAACTAGCAATGTAGTGCCCGCTGAAACCGCAACTAAGACAGTCGTCGGGACAACAGCTAACGAGGCGATTATGGCTGCAGAAAGTAAAAATAAATTATTCCACAGCAAATTTGTACAGAAATTGACCGGGAGAAAGTGGTTTTAGCATGAAGCCATGAGGATTCGGAATCTTAGTGAGGATTTGCTGTCAATCGGATGGATGACCTCAAATTTCTCTCCTGGGATCAAAAAGGGATTCGAAGGTTTAGCTGAGACCTTTTTTCTCAAAGCGACATTCAAGCTGGAGCATCAGGCCCCGGCCTCTCCCTGGAAGGGGGATCCGGAACCGGTCTCCGGGGATCAGTGGATCGATGGGGATGAGGGGAAGGGGCTCGGATATGCCTCAGACTACGCACCCTACAAGCCCCATGCCGACTTTTCCGCCATCGGGACGGCCTATCCTCCGCCGCGGGCGACCACCCATTTCATCGCCAAGATGAGGGTGGGGGATGTCTCCAGAAGCGTTGGAGTGATCGGACAGCGGGAGTGGAAGAGCGGATGGGATGGCCTGAAACGGGGAGATCCCCTCCGGGTCCAACCCACCCAGCTCTCCTGGAATAACGCCTGGGGAGGTCCCTCCTCCCCCATGAATCCGCTGAGCATGGGAACCGATAGCAAGATGCTGCATCTTCTGGTCGATCCCAGTCATCTGGTCACGAGCATGGATGATCCCGTGCCTCCCGCCATCTTTGCCCCGTTTCCGATCTCCGCTCCGGTTCGCAGTGCGAAGACGGGAACCTATGACCAGGACTGGTTGGAGCAGAGGTGGCCGTGGCTTCCCGTGGATTTCGATTACGGCTACTTCAATGCGCCGGATCAGCGCCAATGGCTGACGGGATACCTCCGGGGGGACGAGACGCTGGAATTCTCCCACATGCACCCGCAGATCCCTGCTTACAAAAGCAGGCTCCCGGGACTGAGAGTCAGATGCTTTGTCTCCCAAGTCACCAATTGGTCGGTGCAGTTGCCCCCGGATCAGGAGCGATCGGAGTTCCGGGAGGTGCCGATGGTGCTCGATACCCTCTGGGTGGACATGGACCGTGAGAAGCTGATCCTCGTCTGGAGGGGGAGCACTCCTGTCCGGTCGATCAAGCTCAGGGATATCAGGGATGTCCTGGTCCTGACGGAGCCGCTCGCCGAGCCCGAGAGGCCCCTGCATCACTACCATGCCCTGCTTACGCAACGGTATGCTCCGCACCCGGCGGAACCCGAGACCTCATCTAAGCCGCCCAATTCTCCTGATGAACCTAAAAATCCCGACATTCCAGATTTCGATGGGAAGGAAGTCGAAAATCTCTTCAGTCGGGATGAACAACTTGATCAGGAGCAGCGGAAAATTCTGAAGTTCCTCGATGACAACAAGGCCATTTTCGAGAATTTCGAGAGGCTTCGCACCGAGACGTCCTCGATCTCCCCGCCTTTGGAAGAGCAGATTCAGGCCATCATGGGGGGATTGAGATCAAACCCAGCCATCCCACGTCAGTTTTTGGACATTCTGGAGAATCTGAAAACAAGCATTCCCGCAATCGAGGAAGTCGCTTCCAGGGACAGTAACAAAGAAGGAGAAGGTGCCCCCCGTGCGGAGATGCCACCACCAGCACCATCCGATGATTTGGATGCCGGGGAATGGGCCGGCAGGAATCTGGACGGATGGGATTTTTCCGGGAGGGATCTCAGTGGTGCTTCGCTGCGCGGATGCTCGTTGATCGGGGCCAATTTTAGCATGGCCAAGCTGGAGAATGCCGATCTGCAGGGATCGAATCTCACGGGAGCCGACCTTTCCGGAGCACTCTTGTCAGGTGCCAATCTTTCCAATTGCGATCTGAGCCGATGCATCACCATGGGAACCCGGTGGTGCGGCGCCCTGCTCACGGGGGCTAATCTCAGCCGCCTGAGTCTCAAGGGCGCCGATTTCAGCTCCTGCAAGGCTGATTTCGCCCAGTTCACCCGATCCGACCTTGAGGGGACCCGTTTTTGCGCGGCGGATCTCTATTGCGCCGATTTCACGGATGCCTTGCTGGCAAAAGCTGACCTTCGTGAGGCCCGGCTCTCGTATGCGTTTCTCGGTGGGGCCAAGGCTCCGGGAGTCAACATGGATCATGCGAACCTGGAACACATGAGAGGTTCGGAAAGGGGGGATTTCACCGGGGGAAGCTTCCGGTTCACCTCGGCCGGATGCTCGGTCTGGGAAAATGCCACGCTCAACGGCGCCGACTTCCAGCAGGCCGAACTGACGGGCTCACGGTTCTGCGAGGCCAGCATGAAGAGTGTCAACATGGACCGATGTGTCGCGGTGAAATGTGCCTTCGAGGATGTGCAGCTGCAGGGTGCCCTCCTGACCAATGCGAACCTGCTCAGGAGCTCGTTCGACCGCGCCGATCTGGCGGGCGCCTCGCTCGATGGTTCCAATCTGTACGAGTCGGGTTTCTGGGAAACCAATCTTGAAAAAGCCAGTTGGAAGAATGCCAACATCCGGCTGACCATGCTCGACCGCTGACATGAACCCCGCTCAGGAATATCCCCCGCCCCTGCTTTCCCGGGAGGAGGTACTGGCCCGGCTCAGTACGGGGCAATCCCTGAACAGGATTGTTCTTCTCGATATGGATCTCCAGGGAATCGACTTCACGGAGGTCGATCTGGATCGCTCGGTTTTTCTCAATGTCATCCTGAATGGATGCCGTTTTTCAAAGAGCAAGTTATCCAACTGTTTTTTGGAGAATTGCAGTCTGGCTCAAACGAATTTTATCGAATCCTCTCTGGCGAAAGCAATTTTTCTGAAATGTGAGCTCGGGGGATCCCGCTTCGAAAATTGTGACTTTGTTGGGGCGATGTTCCTGAACAGCAGGATGAACGATGTTTGCCTGGCTGAATGCCGCTGCAGAGGGATGCACGTGCGCGATGGATCCTGGGAAAGAGGCTCGGTGATGGAGTCCGATTTTGCTTCGGCTTCCTTCAGTAAATCCCGGTTGGCACAGTTGAACGTGGTGGGATCAAACCTTAGCTCCGCCCGGATCAACCAATGTGAGATGACAAAGGGGGTGTTCCAGGACTCCCTGTTGCAACAGACCATCATCTCCGAAACGATTCTGGATGATTGCGATTTCGAGAGTTCCTGCCTGATCGAAGCCGCCCTGTGCAAGGCCTCTTCTGCTCGGAATCTGCGGCTCCCCAAGGCACTCACCAAGATCGATCTGGCGGGTTCCAATCTCGCTAGGGGTGATTTTTCGGGAATGGTCCTGGCCGAATCTGATTTCTCCGGGGCCAATCTGGCCGGCGCACTTTTTTCGGAAGCCACACTGCTGGGATCGAATTTCCAGGGAGCCGATCTCACCGGGGCACGACTCCCGGGGGCGATGCTTCAAAGGACGAACTTTTCCTCGGCAAATCTCTCCGGGGGGAATTTCGACCGGGCGGATCTTTTCGAGGCCAATCTGAGCGGATCGAAAACCGAGGGGGCCACGTTCTTCGACGCTGTTCTGGCATCCGCCGATTTTCGGAATGCCGATTTGCGGGGCCAGGCTTTCCCGGGTTGTAGTCTGGTGACAACCAGGTTCAAGGGGGCGGATTTCAGCAACCAGGATCTGAGGGGCAGGGATTTGTCCCAATGTGTCTTTGAAGATTGCAATTTTGCATCGGCAAATCTCTCCGGCAGCACCCTGATCAAGACCGAGTTTTCGGGGTGTGATCTGAGCAGTGCGTTGCTGGCCAAAGCGGAGATGAATTTTGCCCGGTTCCATGGCTGCGATCTGACACGGGCCAACTTTTCGGGATCAACACTGCATCATGTCGATCTCCGGGAGGCCACTCTCGCGCAAACCGACATGACGGATTCCGTCCATACCTACGGAAGTTACGGGAAGATGCCGTTGCGCAACTGCCTGCTGAGCGGGGCGTCGTTCGAGCTGTGTTCCCTCGAGGAGTGTGACTTTTCGAGGCTGAAGCTCCAGGGATGCCGCTTCGAGGCCTGCAAAATGTCGGCCTGTGATTTTTCCGGCTCGGATGTCTCGAGGGGGGATTTCTCCCGCTCGGATCTCCCCGGAGCACTCTTTTTGGAAAGCGTCGCCAGGGGGGCGGATTTCCAAGGATCGAATCTCTCCAGCTCCCGGATGGATGGATGCGATCTGAGCAATTCCAATCTCTCCCGATGCTTTTTTTCCAAAGCCTCGCTCGTCCGGGCCAAACTCACCGGATGCAGGGCGGACAAATCTATCTGGAAGAATGCCCTGGCGACCGGGGCGGACTTTACCGGAGCCCGGTTGGAGCGGGCTGACTTCTCGGAATGCGATGCCTGTTCCGCTGTCTTTTCAGGTGCCAATCTGAACTGGGCCAACCTTCATGCCATGAAGCTTGAGAAGACGGATTTCGGGAGCGCTGACCTTGCCGATTCCAAGCCAACCGATCCCGAGCGCTATCGGGCCGAGCATTGGACGCCTCCTCCGTTGCGGGCCGGTTGACCCCCGAAGACGCGCCTCTTACCATCCCGATCCCATGCCATTTGCGTGCACCAATAGTCCTAGCGGACAGAGCCAAGGATTTCCCGACACGTGCAAGACACCGGTGGGGCCGGCCCAGGTGCCCATTCCTTATTTGAATATCGCCATGCTCTCCATGGCCGATCCGGGAACACTCTGCCCGACGGTGACGGTCTGCGGATTTGCCGGGGCGACGGTGCAGACCGAAATCCCGATGTCCCAAGGCGATGAACCGGGGGTCGGTGGCGGGGTCATCTCCGGAAGCAACATGGGTTCCTGCAAGTTCAAGCAGGGAAGTTCCACGGTGACATTCGGAGGAAAGGCCGCGACCTACCAGAATTCCATGGTGGGGCATAACAAGGACTCCAATCCGAACACCCCTCCGGGAATGGTCACCGCTCCGAGCCAGTCCATGGTGACTGTGGGGCCATGATCGGGGATAGGCTCCGGATCAGGCCGGCAAGACGATCCTCGGATCGGAGGGATCGTAGAGGACGTCGATCTTTTCTCCCGGTCTGGGGAAGTTCACCCGGGAGACGAACATCCTGAATGTTCCGATGCTCCCGTCGGGCATCCGCACCGAGAGCTCGACCTGCGGATTGAGGTTCACGGTGACCCGTGTGTCACGGATACCGAGGATCTCTACCATGGCCCTCTGACCATGAAGTCTCAGGCGCTTCCGCCTGATTGAGTTGGTGATTAGACTCCCGACCAGGGGAGCGAAGCCCAGTGCCGTGAGTCCCAGCGAGGCAAGGATGACCGCGGGCAGAATCCAGTCACTCATCCTGATCAAGGGTGTCGTGACGGAAGGGGGTCTGCCGGGCGGGCGGATGGCGATTCGCCCGCCGCGGCTCAGCGGATCTCGACCTGGGGTGACTCGGCGCCTCCCTTGAAGAGGCCCAGTTGGGAGAGGGAGTGGAAGCTGAGGTTGCCGCAATTGCCGCAGGCCACGATGGCGGCAGGGATGAAGACGCCGTAGCTGCTTGCCATGTTGGGATTGGGGACCAGCGGAATCGTGGTGTAGGAGGGCTGGAGCTCGAATTTGGTGTGGCCGCAACGCTGGCAGGGATGGGTCACCTTGCGGTCCATCAGGGACTTGATGATGGCGTTGAATTCCCCCTCGGTCATGAAGAAGGGGGGTTTCTCCCCTGCCTCTTGGGGCGAGGGTGCCGTCTCGGGCGTGCGGTGCTCACTCATGGGCGGAGACTGGCATATCCTGTTTGAAAAAGGCAAGGGACAAGGCTTGTCGGATCGCCCGATTCGGTGCATGAATTCGTGAGTCTTTCAACCCCTACCATCATGATCCTCGACAGCATCAATGCCGGCACCATCGCCCAGAGCGGATACCTCGGCCCCGCGACGATCCTCGAAGTCGAAGGGAAGCGTGTCAGGTTGGAGTGTCCCGACGAATTTCCCTGGGCCCGGACGGCCCTTTTCCATGCCTATGAGCCCGTGGTCGGCGACACGGTTCTCGCGATCAGCCGCGGCGACGACTGGTATGTGATCGGTCTTCTGCAGGGGGCCGGGACGACGACTTTCACCGCTCCGGGGAACATCGAGTTCCACGCCCCGAACGGGAAGATTGATTTCCTGGCCGGCGAGCAGGTCAGCATCAAGAGCGAGCAGGTCGAGATTCTAGCCAATAATCTCGAACTCACTGCGAACAAGGTCTTCCAACGGTTCTGCGACGTGACCCAGTGGATCAAGAACGCGCTCCATCAGCGCATCGGCCGCCTCTCCACGGCCGTCGAGGAGGATTACCACCTCACCGCCGAACGGATCACCGAGCAGGCCGAGGGTGATGTGAAGGTGCAGGGAAAGATGATCCACCTGAACTGATCCCTCCCGGGCTCGCTCCGGCCAGCCCAGCCCACCCACTTTCTCTCCATGACCTCGCCGAGGGAGCGGTTGAGCCGCAAGGTGGTTCTCGAGCTTCTCGAGAAGGGCGAGTCGCTTGAGGGATGCAATTTCCGTCGGTTGGATCTCTCGGGCATCGATTTTTCGGGAGGGCACTTTGCAGGCGCCCTGTTTGAGGAGTGCAACCTCACGGAGGCGAATTTCACGGCGAGCGATCTGGCGGGTGCAAATTTCAACAGGGCCTGTCTCGCGGCGGCGATTCTTGACGGTGCCCGGCTGGCGGGATCCCTGCTGACCGGGGCCGATCTCACGGGGGCCTCCCTGCGCAAGGCGGACCTCACAAGGGTGGATTTGCGCGACAGCAATCTAGCGGCGACCGTGATCGAGGGAGCCGACCTGACGCGCGCCGATTTCGAGGGGGCCCGTTTCCCCAAAGACTATTTCGCTGGGATCGACCTCGCGAAGGTCCGGTTCAAGGGAGCCGATTTCTCAGGAGTCTTGTTCGCCGGGCGGGATCTGTCGGGCTGTGAGTTCGACGGGTGTGATTTTTCCGGCTCCGACCTTAGCGGCACGCTCCTGCGGAAGACCCGCTTCCACGGGTGTAACCTCTCGGGTGCGAATCTCGCGGGGAGCAGGCAGGAGAGCACCAGCTTCCTGAATTCCGACCTTCGTGGGGCCGATTTCACGGAGGCCCAGATCCTGCACGCCGACTTCCTTCGCGCCAACCCCGAGGGAACGAGGTTCACGCGGACACGATTCGAGCTTTGCCCCCTCAACGAGCTCCCCCTGAGGAAGGCCGTGATCGGGGGCACGGTTTTCCGGACATGCACCTTCGGGCCGATCGATCTCTCGGGGATGGATCTCACCGGCAACGATTTCATGAATTCCAAGATGGCCGGCGTCAACCTCCGCGGGGCCGATCTTTCCGGGGTCAACCTCACGCGGTGCAATCTGCCCGGCGCTCACATGACCGGGGCAAGCATGGCCGGATGCATTGCGGTGAACGCCAACTTCTCCGGAGCCATGATGCAAGGCGCCAACCTGTCCGGCGCGACCCTCGGACACTCCTTCTTTGACAAGGCGCGCATGGATGGCGCGGATTTCACCTCCGCCAGGATGGAGCGGATCATCTGCAGGAGAGGCATGGCCCCCCGGGCGGTCTTTCGCGATGCCGTGCTCTCCGGTGCCGACCTCAGCAACAGCGATTTCTCGGGTGCCGACTTCCGCGGAGCGGAGCTTACGGAAACCAATCTTCACGGGGTGAAACGGGAGGGTGCCGATTTTGCGGGATCCACTCTCGAGAAGGCGCGCGTGACCGATGCGGAACTCCTGGCCGCGGAGACCTGGCAACCGCCCCCGCTCCTCGCCGGGTAGTGTCCGCGGTCCCTGTTTCGGAATAGCTTTTGCCAATCATTCCGCGTGATGTACAAACGACCCAATCGGATCCCCTGAAGGTTTCCGCCGCATATCCCGACCTTCCCTGATGGCCTCCACGACGACCCAGTATACTCAGGCGAACCGCCCGATGAGTCTCTCGACCCCGCTGGGAGACGACGTTCTTCTTCTTGTGAAGATGACCTATGCGGAGGAAATCAGCCGACCTTTCCTGCTCTCCCTCGAGATGCAGAGCACCGAGGGGGAGATTGATTTCAACAAGATCCTCGGGCAGAGCGTCACGGTGACCATCCAGATGCCCGATCAATCGTCGAGGTATCTCAACGGGATTGTCAGGAAGTTCGTCCAGACCGTTTTCAAAAGTGAGAACGGACTTTACGGGTACCGCGCGGAGGTTGTCCCCGCCTTCGCCATGCTTGACCTCTCCTCGACCTGCGCGTGTTACGAGTTCGAGAGCGTTCCGGCCATCATCTCGCAGGTTTTTTCCTCCGTGAACTTCAGCGACTACGAGCTGAATCTGACGATGGAATACCCCCCGCTCCGCAGCAGCATCCAGTACTGCGAAAGCCCCTTCGCCTACGTCAGCAGACTCATGGAGTCGGCTGGCATCAAATATCACTTCGAGCACACCGACGGCAGTCACAGCATGGTGCTCTACGATAGCCGTGCAGCCATCAAGCCGTTCCAGGGATCTGCCCGGGTCCAGTTCAATGCCTCCGCCGCACATGGCGAGGACTGCATCACGGAGTGGTCCTTGGAGGGGGAGGTCCAGCCCGGGGCTTTTGCCATGACGGACTACGATTACACGAGTCCGGCAACCAACCTTTTTTCGACTTCTTTCGCGCCGCAATCATACCCCTGGGGAGATGCCCAGCGCTTCGAATACCCCGTCGGTCACTACACCCCCTCCGATGTCCAGAGAGCGGCGGAGATCCGGTTGAATGCGCTCCAGTGCAAACAATCCGTCCGCCGCGGCGCGGGCCCTCTTCTGGGGATCAGTGCGGGATATGATTTCACCCTGGTTGGTTTTCCCCGGCAGGACCAGAACATCGATTACCTCGTCACTTCGGCCGAGCTGCGCATTGCCACACCTCCCTTCGACACGGTTTCGGAGACGGATGTGGACTTCGATTACCACACGGGTTTCACGGTCATTCCCAAGACGGTGATCTTCTCCCCCGAATGCAGGACCCCGAAGCCGCGCATTCCGGGCATCCAGACAGCCGTCGTGGTGGCTCCCGACGGCCAGGACACGAAAACCCCCTATGTCAGCCCTTACGGGAGCATCAAGGTCCTGTTTCGTTGGGATCAGAATGGCCCCAACAACGGGAATTCCTCCATCTGGATCCGCGTCTCCCAGATCTCTGCCGGCAAAGGTTGGGGCAGCATGTTCATCCCGCGTCCCGGCAACGAGGTGCTCGTGGCGTTCGAGGACGGGGATCCAGACCGGCCCATCGTCGTCGGTTGTGTCTACAACGCCATGTCGATGCCCCCGATACAGCTCCCGGCCAACAACCTGGTCTCCTACATTACTGATGATGGCGGGAATGTCTTCATCATGAACCCGACAAGCGGCAACGAGTCCGTGCACTTCTATTCGCCCTACAACAAATCAAGGCACACTGTCGGTGCCTCATACATGTAGCATCGCAGGAAGGATGAATTCCTGAAGATCATGGGAAATTACACTGAAAAATCTCCCGAGAGTTATTCGCTGACGCCCGGAGGGTATAACCTCGGCAGCGTCAGTCTCGCCGACAACGTCAGCATCACGCTGGGTCTGGGCATGGAGGCGGTCGAGGGGGCGGACGTGAACGTGACCATCGGAGGAACCCTGAAGATCATCGGCCTTCCCTACGCCTATGGGGCCAACAAGCTTGCCTGGATGATGGGAAACCGTGACAGCTACTACGGAACCTACCAGGCGACGACCTACGGCACCTCCGGAAGCGTCACCTGGGGCACTTACACCACCAAGGTCTACCCTCCCAATGAAATGAGGTTTTTGGGATTCCCCTTCGGCACCATGAACCCAGAGCTCAACGAGCTGTGCGTGGCCGCAGTGGAGGGTGCCATCGAGGTGGCGGAGGGTAAAGGGCAAACGCCCCCCAACCCCTTCAATCCGGAGGAGCAGGGCGCTTACATCACCTTTATTGACGGGGATGCCTATAAAAATGTTGTCGGGGGGAAGGCGTCCATCAAGTCGTCGGAAACCCGATTCAACAACACGGATCTCAGCGTCCATTCGGTGAAGGTCAAGGAGTCGTTGGAAAGTGCCTGCAACATCGTTCCCACAACACCTCCGACTGCGGATGCCGCGGGTAATGAGGTAGGGGAGATAGGTGTGACGCCGTCGCCATTGCTGTAAAAGCCCCCCCCAATCGCGATGTGCGTCTACAATCAAACAATCGAGGGTGAAATCATCAATGAGGTCGAGGGCCTTCTCCTCCATGAGGCCTCGGTCAGCTATACGATCACCGCGGAGTCGGCCGCCTCGGAGACGGTTTCGGATGAGCTCATCAGCTCGGTCGTGGAAGATTCCTCGGTGGAGATCAGTCCAGAGTCCCTCGATATCACGTCGGGCGACGCCATGATCTCGCTGGAGGGTGATGAGATGACGATCACCTCCGTCATCGTGGACCTGAATTAGGCGAAAAATCCATGGGCCAATTTACCGAAATCATAGACACGGGGGAGTATTCAAGCGGCGGAGAGGAGCCCACGGCGAACCGGCCCGACATGTTCGAGTGGGTGGTCGGGGCGCACACCTCCTGCACCATCGGACCGAAACTGAGTTTCTCGACCTTCAGCGCATCCGTTCTGTGGGGAGGCGAGGCAAATTTCAACTACTCGGTCGTGCTGCCGTTCTGGAGCGTTTACTTCAATTGGACCGCCAAGTACGCGATGGGAAATTATTACCAGAACATTTACGGCATGTATGAGAAAATCATCATGAAGCCGGATCTGGCTTTTGGAAACGGAAGCGATGCCGATATCGAATATTGTGGTGGACTCAATGGCGAAATGGCTGCGAATTTGCTCAAAGAAGAGACAAAAAACGGTGCAACCTCTGTTCCAAAAGTTAACGACGGCATCACATTCGGCGAGGTGAAGTTGGTGCAGGGAGCCGAGTTCAAATGGGTCAGCGGTGAAAAAATCGAAAAAAATCTAAGCCTGAATGAGACGATCGTCTCGAACCCCGCGGGGAGCGTGACCGCCGGCGTCTCGAGCGTGGCCTCCGCCGTCTCGGGTATGGCCTCCGCTGCATTGTCCGCCGTCGGTTACATGATCGTGGCGGGATGGGTCGCGGTGGCTGCCTATGGGGTTTACGAAGCAGTCGAGGAGAATGATTAGCACGGCTTAAATAACGGACCAAACATCATGTGTCTTACCAGCAACGATGAATTCGAGGAAGTGAATGAGGAAGAGGAGTGCAATGTGACCGGTGCCACCTCGACGGTTGCAGAGGGGGAAATCCAAATTTCCGCCGACACATCCATCCTTAATTGCGGCGAGTACAACTATAGCGGCGCCGACTACACGGAAACCTTTGCCTCGGCGGTGAACTCCTCCGCCGACACATCCATCCTAATGTCCGACACGATGGAACTGAATTCCGGTGCCTCCACCATGATCCTCAGTCCCGACGGGATCACCGTGACTTGCGCGGAGGTCATGCTGGGATAAGGATCCCGAGGACCCAGACCCTCACCCGATAAAGAGATCATGTCCTGGAGCGAGCCAATCGAGGGAGAGAACAGCTCCGATATTCCCGGCTTCAACGGGACATTGACCCTCGGAGCAAACGTGGAAAACACCACGGGACTGAGCCTCGGGATCACGATAGGTCCGGTAGGCAAGGCGGAATGGGTATCCTCGGGAGTAACGGTCGGGCTTTCCTACACGCAAACATCCGGGAGCAATCAAAGTTTCATCTACGGCACCTACGGAAACACGGTCTACGGCCAGTATGTGAAATATGTCAATCCGTACAAACCCCCGCTCATCGGCCCGAAAAGCTTGGAGTCAGCGGTCCTCAAAAATGTAGACAAGGATCCGGTCCAAATCGCTGCCAATAGTAAAGAAGGAGCGGACATCACATACAACTTTGGCGGGGAACTCACGTGGCACCAAAACGGCAAATACGAATATTTTGAAGTTGGGGATAAAGATGGCTGGAGCAAAATGCGGGATGCGACCAAGCAATTCGAGATTTTCAGCAGCGACTGCATAGACACACCCTTCAAAAAAAACAGCGCCGCCTCCCAGGTCAATACCTCGCTCAGCGAGAGCGAAACCACCCAGCAGCATTCTGCCGTCATCCTTACCGAACACACGGTCGACTCCCCTGGCCCTGTCACCAAGGAGTCCAGCACCACGATCACGGCAACTGCAGGTGACTCCGTGGTGGAGATCACGACGGGAACTGTCTCCTTAACCAATGGTCCCGCCTCGGTTGTTAATTCGCCGGGGGGCACCCAGTTGACAGGTGATCTGATAAATATGGTTTCAGGAGGGGCTGGAGGGACTGACACTGCGGCGACGCCTCCAGTCGTGCCCGATGATGCCGCCTTGTTTGCAGCGGCTGAGGCCGAGGCTGAGGCGGTAGAAAACGAGATGGACGAAGAGGAAGCCGCTTATTGTGCTCAACTTGAGGAACATGACGATTAACCATGAAAGTCTTTAACCTCAACAAGGAGACCCTCAAGGCGGGTTGGATGGTCTCCGGACTTTCGCCAAAAATCCTTCCCTGTGTCGAGGGGCTGACGGCCTCATTCTTCATCAAGGCCACCTTCCAACTCCATCCCGACAAGGATCCATCGCCCTGGCCCAAGAAGCCCGAGCGTTGCTCGGGCGACAAGATGATCGACGGCGACAAGAGGAAAGGGGTCGGTTACAGCTCCGACTTCGTGCCGTATAAGCCGCAGGCCGATTTTGCCGCGATTGGAACGGGCTATCCCCCGCCATCGGCAACGGAGCACTTCGTTGTCCGCATGCAGGTGGGCGGGTTTTCCAGGGAAATCGGCGTGATCGGTAAACGTACCTGGCAGCATGGCCTTATCGGGGAAGGCCCCGGCAAGCCGGAACAAGTCAAGGCCACCAAGCTCTCCTGGGACAATGCATGGGGAGGCAAGGACTACCCGATGAACCCCCTGGGAGTGGGGCGGGAGGGCCATGCGATGCATACCCTCGTTGATCCGATGCACCTGGTAAGATCGACGTCGGAGGTGGTCCCCCCCGCGGTCCTTGCACCATATCCGAAAACATCTCCCCATCGGCGCGCAAAACTCGGATCTTATGGCGGAGAATACCATGAGACCCGGTGGCCGTGGTTCGCCGGGGACTTTGATTATTCCTATTACAATGCCACTGACCCGCGGCAGTGGATCAAGGGGTACCTCAAGGGAGACGAGGAGCTTTTGTTCAGGAACATGCATCCGAAGCATCCCGAATACAGGACACGTCTTCCGGGGCTCCGGGCACGATGCTTCGTGAGCCGGACGATCAACTGGAGCGTTGATCTGAAACCCGAGGATGCGAAAACGGAGTTTCGGGAGATCCCGATGGATCTGGACACGCTCTGGGCCGACATGGACAAGGAGCAGTTGATCCTGGTTTGGCGGGGGCGGACCCCCACCTGCTCGCTGAAACTGAGGGACCTCGGGAATATTCTCATCCTGGCCGAACCGCTTGACCGGAAGCCGGAGCCCCTGGCGCATTATCATTCGTTGCTTGTGGAGGCGGCTTCGGTCAAAAAACCCGAACCGCCACCGGGATCATCGCCCGATCCCGCGAAGATCAACGCCAAGATAGCCGCCGCCTCGGCCGCCGCCCAAAAACGGCGTGCAACGCTCGCAAAGCACGCACCCTCGAACGTCAAAAAAACCTTCGATTCACTGGGGAAAAAGAACGACGAGCACGCTGGTGCCCAGGCCCGTTCGATTCCCCCGGTGACGGAACAGGACATCGCGGGCATTCCGGAGTCCCACGCCCGGTCTCTGGAAAATCTCAAGAGGGCCAATCCCAAGATGAAGCTTCCCGCGGATTTTGACCTCGCGAAGTCAACGCAGACCCCGCCGGTGCCAAGTGTCGAGGCGGAGAGCGAGCGGATCGTGAAGCTGGCCATGGACAAGAAGGCCAAGATCCACTCCAAGTTCCCCGTTGCCAGAAAGAAGGAGGATTTCATGGTCAACGGGCGGCCCGATGTTGCCAGGATCCAGCGCGAAGGTTTGGAAAAAGTCGACATGAGGGGAGTCGACTTTTCCGGTCTCGACCTGAGCGGGGTGAATTTCATCAGGACCATTCTTGCGAAGGCGAATCTCTCCAACTGCAAACTCAATGGAGCCAATTTCACCGGGGCCGACCTGGCCCAGGCCGATCTCACCGGGGCCGACCTTGCTCTGGCCATCCTGGATAACGCGGATCTCTCGAAGGCAAAGGTAGGCAAAGCACGCTGGCGCGGTGCTTCCGTGAGGAATGCGAAGCTGTCGAAGCTCAACCTTGCCGGGGCGGATTTCTCGCAGGCAAAGGGGAGCCGCCCCGATTTTGCCCAATCCGATCTCTCGCAAGCCAGCTTTGCCGGTGCCGATCTCCCCGGCGCCTCGTTTCACAAGACAACGGTGGAGAATGCCGACTTTTCGGGTGCCAAACTGTTCTATGCCGACTTCCGGGGATCGAAGGCAGCGGGGATCAGGATGGATGACGCGGACCTCACCAAGTTTCGCGGCGGAATCAAGGCGGACTTCACCGGTGGGAGTTTCCGGAGGGTGAATGCGCCGAGATCCGTCTGGGCCTCGTCGAATCTCGACAAGGCAAACTTCCTGCAGGCCACGATGACGCGGAGCCGCCTCACGGAGGCGACTATCCGGGACGCCAACTTCGACCGGTGCGAGCTGACCGAGGCCAACTTCGAGGACTCCGTCCTGCACCGGACGCAGCTCTCCAATGCCAACTTGCTCAGGGCAAGGTTCTCGCGGGCCGATCTCACTCAGGTCAACCTTGACGGATCGAACATGTACCAGGCGGGGTTTTGGAAAACGGTCTTCCTTCATGCCTCGTGGCATAATGCCAACATCAGGAAAACCCGGTTGGCCCGCTAGGCATGGACACGACCGCAAAAACCAATCAGGGCATGACCGCCTCGGAGGTCATGGAGCGTCTCGCCAGGAAGGAGCCGTTTGCCGGCAAGGTGGTCGCCAATATCGATCTCTCCGGGCGCGACCTCTCGGGGGCGGACTTCCGGCGCGCTCATTTCGAAAGGGTCATTTTCGACCGGTGCAAAATGCACGGTGCAGCCCTTACCAACGCCGTTTTCGATCATTGCTCCCTGAGGGAGTTGGAGGCCTTGAAATCCGACATCTCGCGGGCCTCGTTCAACGACGGTGACATGTCCGGCTCCAGTTGGGAGCAGTGCAGGTTTTCGGACGGGTTGTTCTGCAACTCATCGCTTCATGGGGCCAGGTTCGCAAAGTCCGTGTTTGATGGGTTGAGCCTGCTCGGCACGACGGGGGCGGATGTCCTGTTCGCGGAGTGTCTCTTCTACAGGACAAAATCCTACGGATGCGCTTTCAAGAAGGCCCGCTTTACCGGGTCGAAGCTGGTCGAGAGTTTTCTGAACAAAACGGATGCCCCGGAGGGTGTTTTTGACGACGTCGTTTTCATCCGCTCACTGTTCACGCAGTCCGATCTCCAGGGAGCCGACTTCTCAAAGTCCAAGATCGGGAAACTTGCGATCACCCATTCCGATCTTCGGGGCAAAACATCATTCCCCGCGGTTACCTGCCGCCTGCGTTTGACCGGCTCCAATCTTTCCGGAGTGGACCTTTCGGGGCTTTCGCTCTTTGCGGCAAACCTGAACAAGGCCGATTTATCAGGAGCCAATCTCTCACGGACCAACCTCTACAGGAGTCGGTTGATGATGGCCGTGCTTGGGGGCGCGAACCTTACGGATGCCAAGTTGGCCAAAGCAAAGTTCTACAAGTCCGATCTTTCGAAGGCCAGATTTGAGGGTGCCACCATGCTGGAGACGGATCTGACGTTGGCCAACCTGAGGGAAGCCTCCTTTGCCGGGGCCACCCTGATCAAAACCAAGCTGGCCCTGGCGGTCTTTGAAAAGAGACAGTTTGACGAGGCCAAGCTCTACGCGATGCGGTACAAAAAGGCCGACTTTTCGGGCCGCGATTTTTCGGGAATGGACCTTTCCGAATTTCAGTTCGAGGAATGCAATTTCCAGGGAGCCGATCTCTCCGGGACGAAGCTGATCAGGACGCGATTCACCGGGTGCGACCTTCAGCGAGCGAACCTTTCTGGATCCCGATCCAACGGGATCAATTTTGTGAGGGCGAATCTGATCGGCGCCGATTTCACGGGAGCCGCCTTTTACCAGGGCAGTTTCCTGAAGGCGGCGTTTGGCAAAACAAACTTTACCGGAGCAAGCTTCCGGCACGTCAACTTCAACAACCTGCCTATGGAGAAGATGATCCTTTCCAAGGCAGCGTTCAAACTCTGCATTCTCAACGGATGCAGCCTTGAGGGCATGAACCTTGAGGGGATCGACTTCGAGGGGTCCAAACTCATCAAGGCCAATCTCTCCGGCGCCAACCTCACCGGGGCGACGCTGACCTATTGCGACCTGAAGGAGGCGAATCTCCTCTCCGCAAAGCTCGCGGGATGCGCCGCCGTGAGCGCGAATTTCTCCCAGGCAAGGCTCGATGGTGCTGATCTCAGCGGATCCAACCTGCTCCGGGCGAAACTTCAGGAGGCATCGCTTGCAAAAACCGATTTCACGGGATGCCGGATGGAAAAATCAATCTGGAAGAAGGCGAAGGCTCCGGGGTGCGTTTTCAAGGGGGCGCGTCTTGCCCATGCGAATTTCGCATATGCGGAACTGGCCGGCGCATCCTTCGAAGGTGCTGATCTGGAGGGCGCCAACATGCACGGGGTCATGGCCAAGGATGCGGAGTTCAAAATGGCCAATCTCAGGAAAATCAAGGAGACCGATCTAGACCGGTATCATGCGGAGACCTGGAGGCCTCCGCCCCTGCCACCTCATTCACCCGAGGCCGCGAGTGCTCGTTGAGCGGCGCCCCGATGATAAGCGTCATGTTCCCTCTTGTTCCGTTCAGGGGGTTCAACTAAAAAAAGGCCATGTGCTGCGGGGCCACGAATAGTCCGGAAGGGATGATGACGGGGGAATTGGATGTTTGCAAAACGACGGTGGGCCCCGCCGTCGTTCCGATTCCCTATCCGTTGGAGGGGGAATTGGTGGAGGCTGATCCCGGCACCCTTGCGATGACGGTCCTGTTCGAGGGTTTTCCGGTGCAGACCGAGGAAAGCATCGCGGCGATGGACTGCGAGGGGGATGAGGCCGGCGATCTCATGGGATTGGAATCGGAGACTGTTTCAATGACCTGCCGGTTCCTTTTGGGAAGCACCAGCGTTTTCGCGGAGGGCGGTCCCGTCTGTTACATGGGAGGCATGACCATGATGAATGGTGAGGGATTGGAGAACTGCATGCTGGCTACTCACGACACCCCGAGTCAGGAAACCGTCCTGGTTGCACCCTGATTTTCTCGAGACAAAATCCTCTCCGCCTTCTTGCGAAGTGGTGCGCGATACAGGGTTCGAATACGTAGTTTTTACAGAGAAGAACTCGCTATTTGACCCAAAGGTAACAAAAAGGTAACAATTGGGGCATGAAAAGACCCCGTGGTGCAGCGAAGGCGAAGGGACGTGGGCCGGTGGAGATCATCAAGGAAAAGACCGCCAGCATTCCGATTTACGATGCCGGTGGTGGCCGATTCATAGCCGCCTACTACGCCGAGGGGAAGCGAAAGCTGGTCAAGTTCAAGTCCCT
>JACCDT011050524.1_pt1 | contig 21699 bp, 3 predicted proteins | sample 7446291 | NCBI WGS metagenome assembly JACCDT01 (sample SAMN15323446, study PRJNA562643) | freshwater metagenome | isolation source: river surface water | place: USA:Blue River Watershed | collected 2017-08-17 | reverse complement strand
GTGGTTATATTGCCAGCTGATATGTTTGATGTGACGGACGCATTACCAGCACTGATATTGGCTGTAGCTGTAACGTTACCTGCTGATACGTTTGCAGTGGTGGTTATATTGCCAGCTGATATGTTTGATGTGACGGACGCATTACCAGCACTGATATTGGCTGTAGCTGAAAGATTGCCCACAGTGGCGTTACCGGCAGTGGTTACGTTACCCACTGATAAATTACCAACCACATTGGCTGTTCCTGCAATATTGGCGTTGGTACCCACATATATGTTGCCACCAATACCAGCACCGCCTGCTACGACCAATGCACCTGTAGTGCTGGTGGTTGATGTGGTTGTGGATTTGATGTTGGCTGAGCCTGACGCTGGTACTTCCAGCGTCTGAATGTTCCCAGTGGAAGTCACTGTTAGATTGGATGTACTAACATTTCCTCCCACAGTGAGTACATTGGAAGAATTATTCCAGGCTAGTGCAGAATTGGTCTCACTAAGCACAATTCCAGAAGTTGCATAAAATGCAATTCTGCCAGCGGTGCCACTGTTGATAGTGCCAGGTGTCACCCAACTCAGAACGCCACTACCATTGGTGGTTAGTACCTGATTAGCTGATCCACCGGTAATGGTCACATTGCTAATAGGACCCAGATTGGTTGTTCCGTTTACTGTGAGATTAGCACTGGGCGTAGTCAACGTTCCTATCAAAACGTTACCACCAAAGTAATTGGTCCCTCCAGCACTGTAGACTGCATAGTTGAGAGCTGTTCCAGTGGTCTGATTTTCCACAAACAAACCATAATTATTTGTTACATTACCAGCACCGGTTCTGACAGGATTTCTGACATATACACTATAGTGTGACTGAACATTACCAGTATTGGTTAAACTCAAACCAATGTTGGCACCATAGGAAGTTGTTACATTACCGCTGTTATCAGAGGTAGTGAGCAGTCTCAGGGATTCCAGATTCTGGACATTTCCTGATCCACTAGCAAGAGCTCTGCTCTGGCTTCCCACCACCGTGATGTTGGATCCATTAACCGACGCGGTATAACGAGTTTCTAGATTTCCACCAATGTATGTCTGACCTGCTACCACTGTGGGTGCAACTATATACTCATTGCGAAAATTAGTGTTGTTAAGAGAATCAGTATCAGCTTGGTATATATGTACTCGATGGCTGGGGGTGGTCGTGCCTACACCCACTCGGTTATTATTGGCATCGATATAAAATGTATTGGTATCTACTGTGAGATTTCCGCTAATAGTGACATTGGTTGCTTGCAGGTTTCCCGTTAGCGCCAATGTATTAGTTGCATCGTTCCAGGACAGGCTGGAAGAAGTTGCGCTCAAATTGGTTGCACCAGTATAATAAGCCAAACGATTCACAGTGCCAATGTTAATAGTTCCCGAGGTAGGTGATATCCAGGTTAGGTTTCCACTACCATCTGTGCTTAAAAGTTGGCCACTGGTTCCACCAGTGATTTTGACATTGGCATTACCGCCCAGTTCAGCGTTGCCGGTTACTGTTAAATTGGCTCCCACAATGACGTTGCCAGTAACTGATGCTGCTCCAGTGATGCTGATGTTTCCGGCGCTGGCATTGCCGCCCACATTGAGATTACCGGTGATACCAGCTCCACCAGTGATCCGCATGGTACCTGTAGTGGTACTGGTGCTGGCAATGCCGCCTGATATAGCTGCTGATCCTGCTGAAATGATATTACCTAGTGTGGCGTTGCCAGTGACACTTAAAATACCGCTAACGTTGTTGATATTACCAACTGTGACATTGCCTGAAAAAACGCCTGTGGTGCCACTGATGTTTGCATTATAGATACCGCAATTTAAGTTTGTGTTGAAATTTAAACCTATTCTGGGATCAGTAAAACCACTATATGCAGTACCAGTTAAATTTTGTCTGGACAGGATAGCTACTCTGGTTCCATCCACGTACATGGTGGCGACATATACGTCTGACGCTCCCTGTGTAATCGCTTCGGTTACGAATCCATTCTGTACACCTGTGGTTGCGTTACTGGGCCCCACTGTGATCCAGGTGCCAGTGGTTCCATTGTAGGCTTTGAGCTGAGCATTAACTGTATCCAACCACAAGTCACCATTCACTGGCGCTGCTGGTTCAGATACCAGGGCGCTGCTTACCTGTTTCCAGGTACTACCGGTGTAGACCTTCAAAAATCCAGCAGTATCCCACCACAGCTGGCCACTTACTGGATTACTGGGTGAAGAACTGTTGCTGAAATTTTCCATCAAACGGAAAAAATTCTGATTGAAGGAGGTTCCGAAACCCAGACGATTCTTACCAATTAACTGTACACCATACGTGGCATCCAGTGCATTATCTTCAATTGTTATTGTACTACCATTGGTTCTTTTAATCGTATAAGCCATTAGGAAACTCCATGTTAACTACTTAAATTGGTGAGTGTTTGCACTCGAATAGTGTAATCAATCTGAATCAAACGGTTCAAGCTCTTTTGCACTGGGTGAAATATCACATGAGTCAGCAGTTTCCCACCAGCACTTTTAAGACCCAGTTCATCAAAAACATAATTGTCATTGAAGTCAGTGGTGTTATCAGATACTGATTGTCCTGCTGGTTCATTGTAATTTAGCAAACAACTCACCAGTATGTCAGTGTATGCTTTGCCCACTAAATGACTCACTGTCATCTTGTTGTTGGTGGGGTCTGCATTTACGCTAAACTGTTGACTAATCACTTTGCTATAGGTCTGATTGTACAGTGTGGCATTAACCCCAGCGTAGTTGGGTGTTTTGTATGTGATTACTCCAGTGGGGCTGACGTCTGTACCACCATTACCAAAAGCCATGGTTTTAATAAAACCACTGGCGCTCTCACTGTCGTTGGCGTTGAGTGGCCCGGCGGTGATGCTCTTGGCTAATGCTTCTGAAAAATTTTCATAATGGATGGCGTTTTTGCGATCAACCAGTATTTCACCAGTCAGTGCATCTGTAATACTCACCCATCCTTTGATATCCAATGCTATATTCATTATGCCCTCATATTCACAATCTGTTGATTGGTTTCTGGATCAAAAATTCTCAAGTGACCCTCTACCCACAACGCTGGAGTTTCATTTGTTTTGGTTTGCGGTTGCTCTGGTTTCTGGTCCACGGCATCTGAGTTTTCAGTGTTCATATGTCTTATTTATGGAAGCAAAGCCGGTTTATTTACCAGAAACAGAGCAACTTCTGTAGTGCTTGCCTGCAAACCAGCACCATCAGCTGCCTGGCTATTACCCACTTTAGTATACCAAGTATTGGCATGGTTTACCAGTGAGTTAGTGGCAACTTTGGTAAAAGGTTTAATGGCGTCGGTGATTAGATCTCCCATTGTGACCAAGCTGTTGGCCGTGACGACTATGTTGGAACTCAGCGTCACTGTGCTATTTCCAGCGTCAATGCTGGACACTGTAGCTGCAAAAGTCAGCAATTGATTATCAAACACCACATAACTCTGATCCAATGTCACAGTGTTGCCGGACACTGATGAAACTCTGGGTAGTAGATTTGCAGTGCTTACAGAACTAGCACCACTTACTTGCATGCCAGATACTATTCCGGCGGCATTACCCACTTGTATGGCACTACCTGATACTGTTCCTACAGATTTGGTTTGCACACTGCCTGTGCGTACCAACATGCCCACTGAAATGTCATTGACACTGTCCAGAGTCAGCGTGTTACCTGTTGAATTAGCTGTAGCAGTACGAGCAACACCATAAATTCCCACCGATCCTGGGAATTGTTCAGCAGTGCTGGCTACTTCAACACGAGTACCTGAAGAATGCACCAAGGGAACATGAGTACCCAATGTTCCACGCATCAGACCACTTACTGTATTGGAAGTTCGATCAATAAACAAGTAGGTAATACGCTCGCCACCCACAAAGAACGCACCTCGACTGTTGGTGGCAGGATTGGTATCTGGAAAGCCTGCCACACTGGTCAGATAAACAGTGTCATCATATGCACTGAGATTAGCTGATAGTGTTGTGGTTCCCGAAGCCGGTATAGCATAATAGTAAACATTTTGCATCATATCCTGGAATACACGATAACCAATATTAGCTGTGCCTTGTGCAAAAACACGCATGTTTAAGGTGTCATACAAACGACCGTTAACGTGTTCCTCAGTGCTGGAACCAGTGAAATTGTTAACAAATCCAGTTCCATCCACTGTGATGTCAGCTGCTCTGATGCCCAGATACTGATCAGCAAAATCGCTGGTTATCAAAGTGTCCACCACTGAACTTTGACCGTATCTGCTGACTCCCTGTGTAATTCTGAAATCAGCTAACTTACCCACAAAAGGATCAGTGGTGCTGCCCATCAACAACGGCAATGCTGTGCCGCTGTCACCAAAATCATAGGGGGCGTATACGCTCTGTATCAATGTGCCGTTCACAAACAATTTCAGTATGCTGTTGTATCGATCCAGGGACACAAACAAGGGGGTATCGTTTTCAGTATGATACTCTGACAACATTGTTTGTTTGGTTCCATAGGCATCCTGTATGTAAAATACCACACGATGCTGGCCGCTGGCATTGGTCTGTATCTGACCAGTCAGGCTGAAATTGCTGCGATTAAACTTCAGCTCGGCTGGCATAACCAATGTCTGAGCCTGACTCAGTGTGATGGTGACACCATCACTGTCAATATCTGCAATGGTAACTGGAGCTATATTGGATGATACAATCTGTAATCCGTCCACGTACATTCCGGTTCTGAGTGAATCTGATACACCCGATGGCAGTGTGACCACAGTGCTGGCTGACACATTGGCTGCAATGTTGGCACTGACAAAATCACTGAGTACAAACACTGTGAGGTTAGCGTTGGTTTTGGTAAATCTTACTCGATCGCCCAGCGCCAAGGTCACAGTGCTGGCCAGTGTTACTGTTTTGGCACTGACATTTACACTGTTGACATTGATGGGTGTAGTGCTTCCAGCAGTAAACATCTTCATGTTGGCAACCACACCGTCCACACTGTCCAAATTTACCGTGGCACCAGCAGTCACGTTGGCTGTGACCTGGTGAGCTACGTCATTGAACCAATATTCCACAGTGAAATCACCCACACCCAGATTGTAGTCTGGATGAGTGCCAGCGTCCAGGATACTATACTCGCCTCCAACAGAAGCAGGTATCACAGTGAGTGCAGGAATGTCAGATTTTCCTGTGTCGGGTATAAAGGTCAAACTGGTATCATCAGCAATGGTTTGTTCAGAATCCAGTGTGATAGTTTTGGTTCCGGTGTTGATAGCAGTAATTTTAGGCTCATCTACTATGCCATAACCGCTTACCACCATGCCTGTGCTAAGATCCCATACTGAATCCAGTGTCACAAAAGTGCTGTTTTCCACTGATCCATTTGCAGTTTTCACCACACGGTAAGGTACTGATGAAATAGTTTGGCCTTCCACTTTGACCAGTGATTCTGTGTGAACTGTGAGAACTTTCTGATTTACACTGACGTCACTAAATGCTTTGCGATTTCCCACTGTTTCAAAACGGATTTCATAATCACTGTTGCCCAATTCGTAAATTTCATTGGTCAGTGACTCAAAGCCTGTTAACAGCACAACTTTATCAAAGTATGGATCATCATTGGTGCTGCGTCCGTATCCGTTTAGCGGAATCTCGTAATTTGCAGAATCATATCTGAGCAAACCACGAGTCAATCTGACTTCGTCCATATAGGTATCTGCAGGACTGGTGCCATCGCGCTTGATACCCAGATACAAGTCAGTGCTGGTAAAGTTAGTGGCAGCAGAGTAGGTGCCTATCTGAACTCCGTCCAGATACAATGCCATCTGGTTATTTTTGCGTTCTATAGCAACATGCTGCCACACGTCACGATACACAGTGCCACCACTGATAGTTCTCAGTGTGGGCACAGTATCATAGAATGAACAGGTTAATGTATTTGTGGGTGAGACCAGAATTCTGAATCCGTTGTTGGGTGTAGCGTTGAAGTTATCCACCAATACCTGTTCCTGATTCAGTGTCTGGATCCGGAAGAAAAACTCAAAAGTAAAATCTATGGTTCCACTGGCCAATTGTGCTATATCAGGACTGTTACCAGCACTGGTACTAGTGATAGCTTTGATATATCTGGGATTGGTTGTGGTAAACAGTGCTGGTGCATTGTCTGATATCTGGAAAATGATGTTGTTATCCTGATCACCAATGCTGATTCTGTTGCTGGACTGGCTGAAGCTAGCTGATCTGGTTCCACGTATTTTCTGTCTGGTGCTGAACACCGTGTCAAAATAGTGTGCTGAATCAAATTGTGCCATTACAGATACCTGGCCAATCTGATGATCCTGTGTGTCTGCTAGAGCACCTGTGGGTACCAGATGCGTCTGAACAAAATCATATCCATCCACTAGAGTGCCTGGGAACTCAGCTCCAGTCAGCAATTGAGCCAAATCTGATGTTACCATGCTGTTGGTGGGTTCGTACAAAGCAGTTATGCGAGTAGCTGCGTCAGTGTTGATGACTTCAGACTGTGTCATCAATTTCCAGTAAAGGGTGTTGGTTAAGGCTGTGGCAACTGGAACAGCCGCCAATGCCTTGTAGAAGTCACCAGTGGCTGAGTTTCTGACTACATCTCCGGTCAAATAAGTCTGACTGGTCTGATGATCCTGAATTGTGCCACTTACTCGATCAAATTTAATGGTGGTGTCAAAAGATCTGATCAGTTTGTTTTCCAGCACCGGAACCAATACAGCAGTTCTGGGTACTTGTGGATTGTTGGGTGACAGCTCAACCCAGAAAGTGGTGTTGCTGAGAGGAGTACCTGCAGGTACGCCACTCTGTGATTCATAATACAGTGTGCTGCCACCTGGTGGAATATAACTGACCACTGTGCCTGAACTATAGGTAGTGGCGTTGCTCCAGGCCGCAACACTGTGCCCGCCAGTGACAGTCACAGTGGGTGTACTGGTATATCCTGTGCCAGGTGTTACAATAAAGTCAGAATCTTTGACCTGACCTGTGGTTGTAATAGCTGCCACTGCTGTGGCTCCTGATCCACCTCCGCCGCTGATCACAATAGTGGGTGGTGATGTGTACCCCTTACCAGGGTCAGCTAGCTCCAATCTGACTAGGTCATAGGTATAATTGTCGAACCAGTTGCGATAAGGACTTTGTAAAAATCTCTTATAGTCATTGGCAAAACTACCACTGGGTGAGCGCAAACTCCAATCAGTGTAAGGCAAAGCCGGTGCTGGGGGCATCGTGTAGTCGCCGTTTTCATAAACTGGTACGCTGGTTTCACCCTGATATTCTGTTCTGAGGCCTGTGGGAACTCCAGCAAAAGTGGGTCCAATGACGTAGGGATAAACTGGCTCATTGTTTTCATCCACAGTCACAAAATAAGCGTAGGTGCCATATGGATATTCAGGAGTAACTACGAATCTACCGTTGTGCTGATCCAAGGTGCCGGTTCCAGCTACATATTGCCAGTCTTCAATGTAGATTCCATCAGGAGATCCCAAAGTGGCATACTTGGTGCCATTTTGTATGTTTTGCTGTACCAGTCTGAGATCGGTTTTTAGACGATAGCTGCTGGTATTGCGAATGATTCCACCAGTACCATCAGTATTAGCATATCCGTAAGGTCCATAAATTGGATATCCGTCCAGTGCAAAACCCAGGATGGGGCTGTGAGCCGCTGGATTCTTGGTATACAACAATACTGGATCCATGCGATACACATAAGCATCATTGGTGGTCAGGTATCCATTGCTGGCGTCAGGTCCAGCATATCCATTGGTTTCCACAATGTTTTCGGTATAGATTTCCACCTCGCTGGGGTCAGCAGCACTTACCAGTCGGTCCTGGAATTTGCCCACCACACTGTAAAACGGAACGCCATTAATTGCTATACCAATTTCACTGTCGGGTCTGACTGGATACTTGGTGGGTTTTTCTACAGGATAAGTGTTTATAGCAAACACCCATTCCTGGCCCTGAGCTGTCAGTTTGGTGGTATTGGGCCAGGTTCCCATGGCATGGTTAGCTAATCCATTACTACCAATGTACAAAATGTCCTCTACCAGATTCAATGCAGTGTAGTTGTTCAGGAAGAACTTACCCTGTTTGGATCTGGTTCTGCCCTGGTTTCCAGCAAATTGTGCTTGATACCAAACTTCATCATACAGTGCAGGTAAGTCAAAATCACTTACTGCAACATAACTGTTGTCCTGCAAGTCATAGCTGTTTACATAATCTCTGATTCTGCTGTGGAAAGGTTTATTTTCCTCAATGAAATCTCTGACAAACTGTTCATCATCGCTGCGGAAATTGGTTTGACGATTTAGATCTTTTACACGATGTTTGATGTTAACAAAACTGGTTCTGAACAACCAATCCAGGTTGCCGCTTTCCTGTAGAGCATAGCGCAATACAGCAAAAAATGCTCGATCTGCTATGAAACTCAGGCTATCCACCAGGATATTGTTATTCAAAGCATTTAAAATCAGTCTAATGGACAGAGCCTGATCATTGTCAAATCCAATAGTGCTGTCAAAAGGAGCTTCATCTAGACCAGTCAGAGAATAGATGTTATCTAAAAACTGTATGGTTCCAGATTGCAGGAACACCGGCGTTAACGAGCCGTCAGCTTCATAGACATACACTGCTCGTTTACGATCACCGTTATCCAAAATTTCAATGGTTTCACCAGCCACTGGAACTATGCTGCTCAGATATCCTATGTGGTTCAGAGTATGATCTGCAGGTTGACCCTGATAGTCATCACGACTCCAATCCACATATTTCCAGTAACCGTTCAGATTGTAAAATTGTGAATTTACAGTTTCCCAACTGCCATTAACCAATTTTACCAGATTCCAACCAGCAAACAGTGCAGTGCGGTCACTTTCCACTAGTACCTGTGTGTTTTCAGCATAATCTGCAACATTCAGTATCAGCAGAGTTTCACGATCCGGTACTCTGAACTGATAAGTGTTAACTGCTGGATAATCCTGTTGAAGTCGGATATTTTCCAGCGTATTGATGTTAGCAATTATTGCTGTCCGTAGATTTCTGTTTATGGTGTCAAAATAGATACCCAACGCCTTTTCACGATCTCTGAACATGCTTTGTCTGGGTCTGACCAGAACACCATAACGGTCTTCGGAATTCAAACTGCTATCTGGAACTTCCAGATTATCACGGTCAATACCACTCAGGCTGTCCACCATCTTGGCAAAAATGGGAGTTCTGAGCCAGCTTAGACTACCGTCTTCACTGAGTAACTGATATTCACTGTGCAAACGATTATTATGATCAGTTAGTACATAATCAATGTGCAGTACATATTCAGCACTGTCCACATAGCTTTTGACATTGTACAAGATCACACTGTTGTTGGTAGCTGGAGCAATCATGGGCAATCCAGAACCCTGAATGTCACGCAAGCCCACACTGATATCAGCAGCACTGACTGGATGTTTGGCGCCCACTGTGGTTTTGTTTATGACCCAGAAATAATAGGTATTGTTGACAGGATTGTAAACAAAAGCAGCAGCCGGATCCACATAGCCATCCTGATTGGTATATTCAGCAGGTGGCACTGAACTAGCTACCCATTCGCGGATAATGATATCAGTGTCTCTGAACCAACGATTGTAGTTGTTGATGCGATCAGCAAGCTCTCCTTGTTCATATAGCAGTGTTCTGAGTTTAGCAGTGCTAAACCAGGTCTGACCCACTTGTGCAGCTCCCCAATAGGTGCTGCCTGTGTTACTGGCAGGGGTAGTGCTAGCAGTCCACTGATCTGCGTTAAAGAACACGGTGTTGTTGGTTTCTGTAGCAGTGTAGATTACACCATTGTACATCACTCGACTACCAGGCTCATAGGTGTAACCACTTCTCCAAATGGGTACACCATAGCTAGCCGGATCCATTACGCTGATATAATTGATATACTGGGCAATGGCGCCAGGCAATAAACCATTGGCTATGTCCACCACATCCAGATCCACAGCTTTTTCTTTTGTGCGTTCGTTATAGATCCAGGCTCTGAAAATACTGCGTGGTTCCAGTGCTGGTTGTTGCTGACGATTCAGCGTCCATCCTTTGAGCAGGTTTTCATTGGTGTACACAATCACATTGTTAAACTCATCGTTGCTGAGACTGTCACCTACCCAGATACGATACAGGTTTCCAGTAAAGAACAAGTTAACATCACCTGCTTTGTCGTACTGAATAGTTTTGACTCTGGTCAACTGAGCTGTATCGCTGGACGTACCCATTGCAGTTCGACCTGTTCTGAGTAATTGATACAGTAGCAAACGTTGTGTAGATTGTGGTGTACGATCATAAAACACAGTGCCACCACTGTCAAATTTGCTGGATGTTGGAGCTTCTGACGCATTGGGATCAGAGAACGTTAACACAGTGCCTGATGCCAAACCACTCTGAGTAACACTCAGGCTTATGGACTTGGTACTGGTGCTGATACCAATCACAGTGGGTGTGCCAGTTACTCCAGCACCTGTCATACGATAACCTATCTCAATACCGTCCACTGAATCCAGTGTGATTACTGAGCTGTTGACAAAGGTCAAAGCCACTGTGGTTACTATGTCTATAATATTATCAAATGTTGTTTGTGAACTATCCAGATAATCTGTATAATCCTCCACAACACCCAGCACTCCATCAGTGATCCACTTAACCGTCTGGCCCAACTGACGGCTCTTGAGGTCTGTATTGAAAATGCTCTGAACCAGATCATAGTTGCTATTGATGTTTCTGAGCACTGCGGTGTAATCAGTTGTCACTATGCCGTCCACAAATTTGGCACTGTCAAAATTTATACTTACATTGCTAAAAGCATTTTTAGTTGCAACTACACCAGTAAAGTCACTGACATTATTGATGTTGTTTACCAGAACATCCACGCAGGGCTGCAGAGTGAATGTTAATCCTGTGGTTGTTCCAGTTGTTGTGGTTAGTGAGCTTATACCAGCCGTTGCATTGGCGTAGCTGTCTGTAATTGTGATGCTGGTTCCACTAGCCACTGCTGAAACATAATAGGTTGTGGGATTAGAATACCCTGTGATTGAACCTGTACCACTCAGTGTACCCGACACAGTGATAGGCTGGCCCTGATAGTAACTGCCGCCAGTCACTGTCAACTGTCCATTGGTTCCGGCAATATTCGCACTGGTTATCACAGAATTAGCTCCTGCACTTACCAACCAGCCGTTTACTCTGATCCATTTGTTACTGGGAACTGGTAGCAGATCTGCCTGGTTCACTGTCACTGTGCTGTTGACTTCACTGTTCAGTGTTCTGAGATCAATGCGACCGTGATTGTATACGGTAACATCATCCACAGTATTGGTGACCTTAGGCACACCCACTGATAACCAATTGTCGTTGATTGCAACACTGTGTCCAAATTCGGTATCTGAAGCACCGCCACTTACAATATCAACCAGGTCATACTGCAACAGATCTGTTTCCACAATGGTTCCAGCTGGAAGAGTAGTGGTAAATTCCACAGTGGTGTTTCCAGCAGTCACAGCAGTATAGTGAGTTCCACTGGTCTGTTGTACGCCATTCTTTTTCACAACCACTTTAGCCACAGTGCCCACTGTGCTGCCCAGTGCTACAGAATTGGCAGCCGTACCGATAAAGGTTTTTTCCACGTCCCGGTTAAACACATATACCTTGCCAGTACCAGCAAACGGTGATCCCACTACCAAATTGGTGCCATCATCGTTGGTGTCCAAACTGTATCCAAATAAGCCACCAGTTGAGCTATCTGGATCAGCAATGGTTTGAACCATCTGATAGTAATTGGCAACTTGAGTCACTGTGATAGCGTTTCCACTTACATTTCCAGTAAAGGATATCACATTACCACTCAGGGTATAATTTACCACAGGCGATTGAATTTCTCCAGCCACTACAACTTTTATACTGTACTCGTTATCAGGAGTGAAACTCATGGTGTAATTGGAACTGGCGTTACCAGTAACAGACCAATTTGCTGTGGTGTTGGAATTGTTAAATCTCTTGTAAACATATACCTGACCAGTGGTACTGGGTTTGGTTTCTCCCACAAACATCCACTCGCCGTCAGTGGATGCTGCTATACTAGCACCATAGTAAGCTGATGATGCGCTGCCTTGTAATATCTGATTGACTGCATAACTGTCGCTTAGAGCTTGTAATACGTAAACCTGTCCACGGTTGCTGCTATCAGTTGCAGTAGCAGCAGCTCTGCCCTGTGTCAGATTGACCAATTGTGTGCCTAGAGCCAAGGTATCTACTCTTTCCTCGTAGGTACCGCCTAGTGGTCCAGCAGTAAAGGTTTCAAAATCCACGTTTAGATCACCAGTTACTCCCAGAGCCAAATTGGTATTACGGAAACTCTTCACAGTTACTTTATTATTACCAGATTTTCCCAACCACAATCTTCGATCAGTTTCGTCCTGCGCAATGCTGGTGGTAATAATACCCACTGCATTACCAGTGATGGGATTTTGGGAGTCAGGCAAGTTTACACTACCAGTTGCGTAGGGCTCACGGAAGTCAAAAACAGCCCAACCCAGGTTATTGTAGTCTATGTAAACTTTGCGATCACGTGGCAGATAAAGTTTGTCCAGATTGCGATTTAGATCTGCGCTACCGATGTCATTGTATCTGAGTGTTTCGTAGGTGTACACCGGATTGCCAGCAGTTTCTGTATTGTACTCCACGGTGTCAAAAGCCAGCAAATCCACAGCAGGTGATGTTACACTCAACATACTGACAAATCCTGTGCTGGGCATGGCTCTGTTGGAAACCACTTTAAAAGCTCCCTGTAATAACAGATTTGCATCGTTAATGTCCAACACCACAATTTGATCTGTGGTCAGATCCAATACCTGATCCAAAAACAGTTCCAGAGTATTTTGAGCTGAATTTTTTCTAATGGCTACCAATTTTGCACTGGAATTTTTCCAGGATATCACATTGTATTTGTTGTCTGTGGTCAGTGTTTCGTCCACCGCAATCCAGATCCAATTTCCGTATCTTACATTTTTCAGCAAATTCTGTATGTCTGCTGTCTGTGTCAGAGATTCCAGGCTGCTGAAAGTCAGTGCTTGTTCCTGTTCTGCAGTGTATTCCAGAGTAGTTGACTTGGCTTTATTGTATATTTCAGTGGGTAGCACTGGTCCAGCATCAATAAATCTGCCCTCTTCTCTGATCAGCGTGCCTGCATTGTTGATAAAATTGGTGGTCCAGTTGGTGGACTTTTTATACAACTCACTGGTACTTACCCGAATCAGGTTAGAACTGTTGGAACCGTCAGCAAATTCCACCGCCAGGGGATTGTTGCTTTCGGTTTCGTTGATCAAACTTACTTCCACATATCCAGTACGACCAGTTGCACCGTAGTCGCCCAACTTGATGGCGTATTCTTCAGTTACAGTGAAGTCTGCCAACAAATCGCGCTGACCAGCAGCAGTAAACTTATCCACTGCATTGAAGCTGCCCTTCTCTTTGACCCAGCCGCGATAAAATTCAGTCTGATTGTTCAGATCCAGACCCAGGTTGGCCAACCAGGTTCTTTCCACATAACCCAACGCATTGCATCTCAGTCTGGTAAAGTCACTGACGTTGGGAGTATGATTGATGTCATATGCTCTTTCCAGGTCCAGTGTTTTGGCACCAATGCTGGGTAGCAAACGATTCTGATAGGTTACATCACTGATGCTGAATTTGCTAACCTGAAACTCAGGAGCACCAATCACAGGTTCCAGAGCTGTATAATTGCGATTTTTATATTTGACAATATCACCCTGTAAGTAATCAGTGTTGGGCTGCCATTCTGGTACTGAACTAAACATCAACAGATGACCAGCACTGTTAATGGTACCATCCCAATCATTGGTTTTGAGACCAGTGATCCTCAAGCGATTTTGACGGATTCCCAAAGCTGGATTGAATATCAAATCTCCAAACACAGTCTGATTCTTTACAATCAGTTTGTGTTCGTAAGTCACAATATTGGTTCTCAATGCACTGATGGTGCTAAAAGGCTGTAAATTGTTGATGTAAGTTATGTCCTGATCACGGAATACATCAATGTCACGGTTGCTGATGATGTTCTGATTTTCATCCAGGATCAGATTGTCTGGCAACATCAGATTTTGTAAAGTACCAGCAATGGGTGTGTATTTCAGAATACCTGAACCGGGGTTTAATACCAGACTCAGACGCTGAGATCCACCGGAACCAGTGCTCCAGTTATATCCACTCCATTTAATAAACTGAATAGCAGCATCAATCCAGTTGATACGGTCCTGTTCAGGTTGAGTTTCAAAAACAAATCCCTGACGTGTCAGGTGTTCTCCGTAGCTGACCAGGAAATCCACCACTGTCTGTTTGCTAACAAATTCGTAATCATAGGGAACATAGATGGGATTGTTCTGAAATTCAGTATAGTAAGCATAGGTCTGTGAACCCACTTGAAACTGACGTGGAACTGTGTTGGTGTTGCTGGGGTAAATTATGAAGTATGGATATTGACGATCATACCCAGTTACACGATACCCGTTGGCACTGCGAGTAATGATCACTCCACTATAGGAAGCCACATCCACTGGCACACTTTCACTAAGTAATAGCTCGTAATCTTCTTGTGGTACTTTGACTGTGTTACCCTGAGTCTGAGCACTGTTTTGTTCAGCATAAACCTGAATGTTATCCACATCAGCAAATGCTGCCATCTTGTATACCAGATTTACATTGCTATTCGCAATGACATTCTTGAACTGTTCGGGATTTTGACCCTGCCCTCTTAGTGTTTCCACCACAAAGTTCAAAATACTATGACGTCTGATGATGTTGCCATCAGAGTCAATATCCACTGTGTGAATTTTTACATCATTTATGCCAGGGAACTGAGTTTCCAGGTATCTAAAACCCACATAACTAGCAGATGTGGTTCCCACACTGTCAATCAGAGTGTAGGGTTTGTAGTTGTCCAGATCCCACAGTGTACCCAGCATGAACTGAGGATTCTGTAAAATTCTGGCGTTAAGCTGAGCAAATCTGAAACTGCTGCTGCGTCTCCAAGCAGTTTCTGCCGGAGCGTTATCATTAAATGTATACTGATTTCTGGCTGAGCTGGTTATTAGCCCTCCAATCAGATAAGCATCCACCGGATTCAATAATGTTCCACTGCTATCCACTGGCACAATATCCAACAGAGTGAAATTGCCAGTTCTTTCGGTGTTCTGAATCTGTGTTGAGCGAGCGCCCAATACACTCTTGAAATTGCCACCATTGGCTACACCGTTTTTCAAGTCTTCCCACAGCACCAAGTTGGTTCCAGTGTAGGGAGCAGGACCATACACCGACTCCCACCAGGTGGGCTTGCGGGTAATACCCAGCATTTCCCAAGGATGAGTGTGCGGACGATCAGTGTCATAAAAGTCCCGATAAATACCTCTCCAGTATCCCAGGCACAGCTGATTGGTGACTCTGTCGCGACTGCCGCTGTAATTGTAAGTGAAAGGATCAGAGTCGTCATAAACACTCACTGAGTAATTCACACGATTATTAGCCACCCACTCGTAAAAATACTTACGATAGATACTGGCTTCTTCAGTCATGTCATACAAAGAGTTACCATTGAGTTCTCTGAACTTTCCAGCGCCAGGAACTCTGCTCTGTATTACATTGTTCCAGAGATCACTGTCCAGTTTCACATTGTTGAAAATTCTGAGTTCTAATTCCAGAATCAGCTGGTCACGATAGTCATTGTATGCTGTGACGATGCTGCCATCATGTCCCTGTATTACTCGGGTGGGTGTGCGATAGGTGTCGTCCAGATAAATCTCAGGCACAAACAATGGACCCAAACCCAGCTTGGCAGGAGTTGCTGGTACATAACAACCATCTGTGTTGGTGAATTCCACCAAACGAAGTTCATCATTGACTCTGAGAGTCTTCAGAATGTTTACCACAGGGCTGGTTAGATCAAATTCGTAATCTGTGCCTCTGATCAGTTGGTGACCATTCAGATAAACCAGCACAGCTTGATTGGATGCACGATTTTCAAAAACATCGCTGAGGTCATATTCAGTTTGTGCAACATCTTCAATCAGGTATGTGATAGCAGTTCCATTGATGGGTACCATGTCACTGGTATACCAAGCCTGGTCACTGGTTTTGTTCTGCACCAGCACTTTGAAGATTTCATCCACTGCCTGTGGTACACTCATGGTCTCAATGGCTTCAATCTGATTGCTGGTTTCAATAAATTGTAATTTGAACTGTTCGTAATCTCTACCAGTGGTGTTGATGGCTCTTTCAATATCATACCTAGTGTCAGTGAGCATCAGTGTGGGCAACACACTGAATCCTTCGTGTAACATGATCAGACCCGGATTGGCTCGATGATCCTGATTTTCTAGCGAATTATCAGTAACCAGAGGTGTTATACGATGACCATGATTGCTGTGCAGAGCATCTGCGTGGCTCTTGAGATCACTCAGTGTAAATTCAATGGGTCTGGCATTGTAGGGATTGATTTCGTACTGAGTGGGAACATCAAACCAACTGTTGGGAAGCACTGTGCTGGAAATCAGTTTGATCAACAGCTGGCTGTCTAAACTGATGTTCTGGTAATAAGGATTCAGAGGATCCAGCGCATCCACACTGATTGAAATTCTGATGATGTTGCCCATCTGTTGAATAGTGAACAGATCATTATAGAGCTGTACTCCGTCCACAAAGATTTTGTTGTTATAGGCGTTTTGAGTATTCTTGACCAACAATGTACCAGGAATGTCATAACGGAACTCAGAGTTAAAAACCAGTTCAGTTGAATCTGCCAGGGTTTGTATTGTACTTAGAGTAATGGTTTTGTTTACTGCATCCACTGATGTAATTCTGGGCAGGCCCACAATACCAGGTCCAGTTACCACCATGCCTTCCTGAATGTCATTAACACTGGTCAGCACCACATTGATGTCTCTGACGACTTCGCCAGTCACTGTTTGTGAATTCACATTGGAACTCAACACCAACTGAGATCCAGGAACTTCTAGATTCTGGTACAGTTCCAGGTTGTTTAATATTCTCTGCCAGACATCGTATTGCTTGATTTCACCTGTGCAGGAATCCACTATTTGTGCTGTTCCGGTGTTAACCTGAACATTCTGGCTGGTGCCAGCTTCAATATTGCTGATATAGTTAAACACGTCAGTTTCAAATGTATTTGAAAAACTGATATCACCCACATTATTGATGGTACGGTAGGTTATTCCAAATCCCAACACAGGATCATTGGCCGCGGTGGGGTTAAGTTTGTACTCAAACAGAGTGCTACCGTTAAAATTGGTGCTGTTGTAGACACTATTATCGCCAAAACTCACATCATTGAAATCAAAAACATCAAACAAGGGCTTTTGCTGTATTTGATCTTTAACCTGACTGCTTTGGGTCCAGGTTTCAGTCACAGTGTCCCAGAACCAATTGGTTCCACGATTCTGATCTCCCTGCTTTACTGATACGCAACTGCCTGCAATGGATGTGGAATATTCCTGCAGGAACACTCTGGGTCCCTGATCAGTCACTGATTCAAAAACTATAGTGCTGGGGTTAGTGGCTGCATCCAGGTACATTCTGCAGAAGTTCACCGTGGAACCTGCAGGTGCCGAAATAGCTGTACTCAAAGTTACCTGATTGAGCACTGGGTCAACCACATTTACTAGTGATTCCCCCACAAAACCAGCGCAATCAGCTCTCATTCCCACTTCAATTCCACTCACGTCATCCAGATCTATCACTGAACTGGATATAGTCGCATTGTTGATCAACTTGGGCTGAATCAGCTCAGTCACTGTGGTCACTTTGTACCGGAACCAAGTGTTGGCATAGGTGTTACCATTGATAACTTTTACATAGAACCCGCGAGCATAACTGGAAGGATTTCTGGTGTCAGTGTCTCTGGTCAGTACACCACCGTTATAGATATAGATACCATTTTTGGCTGCATTGGTTTGCTTCCATACCAACACACGATCATTGGTTTGCAGAGTATAACCATCAATGGTGGCACCAGGTGATGACAAATTAATATTGGCAGTGGTGGCTACTTTGACGTCTGCTTTGTTGAACAAATTGTAATTGCCGTCCACGTCCACATACTGTACCTGATAGATTTTTTGTCTGACTGCTGCGTCAGTATCGGCGTTGAAAATCACCAGATCGTACTGATTCAGAGCCACGTTTCCATCAATGCTGATGGCCTGAGTGTCAGTGATATTACGTCCATTGATCTTGCTCAATGCATCGTTGACTTTGTTGGTGTCCAAGTAATTCACTGTGGGTAGCGCAACTGCTCCAAAATTATACAACTTCAGTCCAGCCACGAATTCCACAATGGGTCTGACTGCATTGTAGTTTACAGCAGGGCTGCTGAATATCTGACCCTGGTTGGCCAGATACTCCAGGCTCTTGTTTACTACCTGCTTGTTAAACCAACGATTGCTGCGACTCCAGGGATTGCGATCCAGGCTGGCGCGATTGATGGTGATATAATCCGGATCCTGTGCGTAATCCAGATACTCCTCACTTAGAACCAGATCCTGATAGGGAATCAGCACAATCTCTTTGCCTACACCTTCCACTATGTAACTGGGTTTTCTGAGTACCTGTACAAATGCTCCACTCTGATGTGGTGCAGTGACTGAATTTTCCTGAGGTCTGACCACAGTCACAGTGGTTGCTGCCAAATTGACTCCAGACACCAACATGTATTCGTCATCAATCAGCAACAGGTCACCAGCTCTGATCTTGTTTACATTGCTCAATTTGATGGTGATTTCTTCGGTGGCTGTAATACTGTCCAGAATTTCACCCTCTGACACATCAGTGGTAACTCTGTCTACCAGTATGTATTCAATGTATCTGCTGGGTTTGGTGTCGGTGCCAAATCGAATATGCAATCCATTGATAAATTCAATACCGTTGCCGCTGGTGTAATAGGGTTTACACAAAATCTCTGATTCAACATCCAGAGTGGGTACTTCACTGTTCACAATGATCAGAGGCAAAACATTGACATCACTTTGATCGTCTTGCAGATACAAAGTGGTGTAATTGCCACTCAGCTGAGGCATACGCAGGAAGAATCCCTTGAGAGCATCAGTGGATCCAGCAGGATTATATGCGTTGGCTTTCTTGTACCAGCTGGTGTTGCGATAGGTAATACCATCCAGTACGTCCACTCGATAGTCAGCATCAACTTCACGAATCAGCTCCAACTGAATTATGTTCAGTGTACTGCCATCTTCATAGGATTTTTGCACCACTCGTATTTGCCAAATGCCAAATCTTTCTGAAAAATCCACCGGAGTGAACTGATCATACTGACCGTATTCAACTCCCTGTAGTTCCAGAGGAATTTCTCTTTCCCAGCCCTGTGTTTGTTTGTTGACGAAAATCAGTGTTTTACCATCCAGTGATTTTACTCCGTCAATGCCGCCACGACGACCAGTTAGCTCACTGCTCTGTCCTGGGATAGGTGCTTGTACAAACAAATCATATATGCTGTTGTTGATCTGATCAAAATTCAGTGTGGTGGCCAAATCCACTTTGTCATAGAGTTCAACACCAGTGAGATTTAGATTGCGGAAATAACTTTCGTCATCCAGTTTGGGAACTTCAAATCTGATGGTTCCGTTGGTGACGCCGTTGTTGCTGACACCCAATACATCTCTGGCATCCAGACTGGGATTGCTGGGTATACTACCGTCACGACCTTGTTGTGTCTGAATCCAGATTCGACTGTTATCCAGCACTATGCTGTCAGAAAACACAGTGGCACCGGGTGTTCCGTCAAAATTAAGCAGCATCACAGTGTCAACGTCATTGTTGAGATTCTGTGCAGGCACATCATAAACCACAGTGGCGTACAAAGCAATATTTTTAGTGATTCTGAGATCTTCCAAATAACCCGTAAAACCCTGTGTCAGTATTGAACTAACACCCACAGTCAGAGGCTTATCACTGCGTGAAATTGTGGATGACGTGGCGCTGCTGACCATGACTCCATTCACATACAATCTGATGGTGTTGTTGTTTCTGGAAACTGCCACATGATGCCATTGGTTAAGGCTCATTCCACCAGGGTCACTGTATGCAATGTCATTTCGAACACCTGTATCCAGATCAATCCAACTGAACTTCACCACGTTGTCTGCACCATTGTTGGATCTGAACAGTGCCCAACTGCTGTTGGTGATGTCGGTGTTGTCCCATTGCCCCACAATCACATGATCCTGAGTATCACCCACGCTGGTCACATAAACCCAGGCTTCCACAGTGAATGGCAACCACTTGAAATTGAAGTCCTCGCTGCTGTCTATGCTGAGACCAGCATTGTTCTGAAAACGTGCAGTGGTGGTGGTAAATTTGGTCTGAGCGTCACTCACCACCACGCTGGCGTCAGGATTGGCCTGAGTAACTGTTTTGGGAACCCTGATACTCTGATTGACTGTGTCAGCGACAACATTAAACGAATAGGAACAAGTGGTTTCTGCTGTGCTGCGTCTGAGATAGATTGCAGGATTGATACCATTGTATCCAACCACTTCAAATCCAGTTTGAGTTCGGCGAACATTAAATGACCCAGTGCTGGGTATGTCGCTGTTGCTGACTTCAATGGGTGACCTAAACCAGGGGTTTTCATCCACCAGCACGTTGCTGGTTCCATTGTTGATCACTCTGGGTTCAGGAATCCACACATAATTATAGTAATTGGTGAGTTTGTCCAGATCTATGAAACTTTTGAAGCTATAACTGTTGCCAGTAAGCAAGCGATTCCACAGATCCACTCGACCATTACGAACACCTACACTGTTCAGTACGTCAATAAATCCAGAACTACGGACATTGACTCCATTTTCACTGAATACAAATTCAGGTTCCAACTGAAATTTTTCTCTGACTCCACTGGGTTCAGTTACATAGTTTCCCTCCAGTAATTTTCCATTGTCATATCGACGGCCCACATAACCATCAAATTTTCTCATAGCAGGATCGCTTATAACACGATCCAGCGTGCTGCTGAGAAATCTCTGATTAGCAATGGTTCTGAAATATTCGGGAAGGAAGTCTATTGTACGGTTAATAGCCATTTTAATTTCCTGCTCTGAGTTTAACTGTGGTCAAATTGGTTACTACATCAACATCCATTACGGTGGCTGCACTGATTAAAATTTCAAAAGGCAAACACCGAATTTGCTGAAGATCACCATATATCTGATCGGTGCTGGTGGGCACCAGGTGTACGCTGCTGATAATTGTACTTAACTGATTGTGAAGGTATGCAGCCAATTCACTAAAGTAAAAAGTCTCACCAAAGTCCCAGTTGTCCAGACTGAAGTATTCATTGACTTTGCTGATTACCTGACTTTTTACTTCGCTGTCACTTACCACAACATTGGTATTCTTAACCACCACAAATTTGGCTCTGAGATTGGGATCTGCTTTGGTACCAAACAGGGGTTTGAATCTCACTGGATTGAAAATCATCAGATCACTGATCATGCGATACTGTTCCAGATCTGAGAAATCGTTGCGCAAACTTTCAGTGGTGGGTTCAGTGGGTTGTGTTACTG
>JACCDT011196157.1_pt1 | contig 21712 bp, 19 predicted proteins | sample 7446291 | NCBI WGS metagenome assembly JACCDT01 (sample SAMN15323446, study PRJNA562643) | freshwater metagenome | isolation source: river surface water | place: USA:Blue River Watershed | collected 2017-08-17 | reverse complement strand
GCGGCCGAAACCGCGGCCGCCCAGGAAGTAGTCGCCCGTGCCGCGGACGCGACGCGCCACGACGACGCCGATGCCGATGACTACGGCGAAATAGGCGGCGATGACCGTCCAGTCGGCGGGGTGCAGCATGGGGCGCGGCCTTTATCGCCGCGCCCCGCCCCGATGACCAGCCCCGAAGGGCGTCCGATTCACTTGCCCTTCTTTCCTTTTCCGCCCTTGCCGCCACCGCTGCCGCCGCCACCGCCGCCCCGGGGGGCTTCGGCCTTGGGATCGTAGGCGGGATTGGGCTTGTCGGCGAGCGGGGCCTTCACGGCGGTCTGCCAGTCGGCGAGCAGCTTCTTCATCTCGGCGAGCTTCTGCGGCTGGGACTTGGAGAGGTCCTTCGACTCGGACGGGTCGGCCTTGAGATCATACAGTTCGAAGACCGGACCGTCGAACTTGTGGATCAGCTTGAAGTCGCCGGCGCGCGCCATGCTCATCGGCTCACCGCGCCCGATGAAGCACGGGAAGTGCCAGAAGATGGCCTTACGGCCCGTGGGCGTTCCGGTGCGCAGCGCGGGCCCGAGGTCCACGCCGTCGACGGGCTGTCCCTTGGGCAGCGGCGTGCCGGTGGCGGCGAGGATGGTCGGGTAGAAGTCCATGCTCAGCACGGGCTCGTCGAGCGCCAGGCCGGGCTTGATCACGCCGGGCCAGCGCACGGCGCCGGGGACGCGGATGCCGCCCTCGTAGAGCAGGCCCTTGCTGCCGCGCAGCGGGGAGACTTCGCCGGGCATGCCGCCGTTGTCGGAGGTGAAGACGACGAGCGTGTCCTTGGCCAGGCCGAGGCGCTCGAGCGTGTCGAGCACGCGGCCGATGGCGGCGTCGGCGGCCTCGACCGTGGCGGCGAGCTCGGCGCCCTTGCCGCCGGGCGACTTGCGGGAGTATTTCTCGACGAGCGCCTTCGGGGGGTCGAAGGGCTCGTGCGTCGCGTGGTCGGCGTAGTAGAGGAAGAAGGGCTTGGACTTGTTGGCCTCGATGAACTTCACGGCCTCATCCGCGAAGGCGTCGGAGAGGAAGCGCCCCTTGGCGTCCTGGTAGGCGTCCTTCTCGAAGCCCAGGTCTTCGGGCTTGAGATACTGGTCGAAGCCGCGGCTCTGCGGGTTGCCGGGCGAACCCTTGCGGCCGCGGCCGAGGTTCCACATGCCGATCAGCGTCGTGGCGTAACCGCGCGCCTTGAGCGCCTCGGCGAGCATGACGGTGTCCTTGGGTACCTCGTCGGAGCTCTTGACCGAGAGGATGCGGTGGTGCGGCTGGCCGGGATTGTAGCGTTCGTCGACCACAGTGAAGACGCCGTGCCGCGGGGTGTACTGCCCGGTGAGCAGGCAGGCGCGGGTGGGCGCGCAGTTGGGAGCGGAGGAGTAGCAGTTGCGCAGCACCGCGCCCTGCTTGACGAAGCGGTCGAGATTGGGGGTCTCGGCGAGCTTGCTGCCGGCGAAGGCGGGATCGCGCCAACCCATGTCGTCCATCAGGATGAGCACGACGTTGGTATGAGGCGCGGCGCCGAGGGCGGCGCACAGCGCGAGCAACGGGAGGAGCAGGCGCATGTCAGGAAGCCCGGGATTTCACCTCGTAGGCGTGCGCGACCATGCCCTGCTTGCGCTCGGCGGTCTCGTCCTTGGGGAGGAAGGAACGGACGTACTCGACCTTCACGCGCTCGGCGGAGACCGCGACGCGCAGGTGGCCGGCGGAGGGATGCTTCACGCCGCTGAGGTAGCGGTCCTCATTATAGGCCATGTAGCCGTGGTCGGAAGGCATGGGCAGCGACTGGTAGATCACGCCGTCCTTCTCCTGCTGGCAGTAGAGGTGGTCATGACCCTGGAAGAAGACCGAGACCTTGTGCTTCACCATGAGCTGGTGGATGGGCAGGTCCCAGCCCGGGCGCTTCTCCTTGAAGGAGCCCTCGCCCTTGCGGCCTTCGCCGCCCCACTCGTAGGTCGAGGCGACCTCGACCGCGCCGCGGCCGGAGCCCATGACGTGGTGGGCGAAGACGAACTTGTGGCGCGCCTTGCTCGTCTCGAGCGTGCGCTTGAACCAGCGATACTGGTCGTCACCGAGGGTCACGCCCCAGCCGTCGCGGTTCTTGCCCTCCTTCTCGGCGCGTCCCTCCTTGCCCTTGGCGCCGCCCTGGAAGCCGCTGTCCACGAGGCCCGGCGAGTGCCAGTAGTTGTCGAGGATCACGAAAAGCGCGTCGCCCCAGGTCCAGGCGCAGTAGGACTTGAGCGTGCCGATGCCGGGGAAGGGCGTGGCGTGGCCGGAGTAGAAGCCCTCGGGGCCGGGCAAGGGGTAGAGGCGGTTGCGGGCGAGCTGGACGCCGACGGCGACGTCGTGGCGCTCGTCCTTCTGCATGAAGTTGAAGAGCGAGGCCTGCTCATGGTTGCCGTTGCAGAGGAAGACCGGCGCGGTCTGGCCGATCAATCCGAGGAACGGGCGCTGGAGCAGGTAGGGCTCGGCGAGGGCGGCGGGCTTCACCTCGCGCACCTTGTCGACGCTGAAGTCGTCCCCGATGCAGATGTGGAAGTCGGGCTTGTCGGCGGCCGCGGCCTGCAGGGTGCGCGCGTAGAGGTCGGGATGGCTGGACTGAGGGCGCTCGGGATGCGAGTCGCCCTGCACGGTGAAGACGAAGGCCTTGCCGGGCGGCTTGGCGGTGGAGAAGCGCTGCTCGGCGCGCGCGGTGAACGACCCGGCGCCGGGCTTGCGGTAGCTGAGGCGATAGAAGTGCTCCATGCCCGGGGCGAGCCCTTCGAGCGGGATCTCCACGGCCTGCCCGGACGGGAACGCGGTCACGGCCGTCTTGCGCGAGTAACGTCCGGGGGCGGTGCCGACTTCGAGGAAGCCCTCGGCCGCCTCGGCCGACAGGACGCTGGCGACGACCGACTTTTCCGTGGCGCGACCGAGGATCAGCGAGACCTTGGCGAATTCGGACAGCTCCTTGGGCAGGACATAATCACCCTTGAAGGAAGGACCGCTGGCCTTGGAGGTGTCGCCGCCCTGCCCTTTCTTCTTCCCGCCTCCGCCCTTGGACTTCTGCTGGCCGAAGGCCGGCAAGGCCGCGAGCAGTCCCATCACCGCGAGGAACTTGCGGCGGAGGAAGGACGGGGTCGGGGCGTCATCCTGCAGGTAGAAAGGATTGGGGCGCGCGGGCTCCTGGTCGGCGGGGCTCATGGGGTGATTCACCTCAATGAACCCCGCCGACTGCACGAAGTTTTGCGCGCCGGCGGCTCAGATCATGCCCATCTCTTCGGCCAGCATGCCGAGCTTGTGCTCAAGCCGCCCGAGCTTTTCGGCGATCCTCGCGGATTCCGCTTCGCCCGTCTTCCTGAGCTCGGCCGCTTCCGACCTGAGCGCGCTCATCTCGCTCCTCAGGGCCGCCAGGGTCCTGATGAGCTCGGCGAGCGCCGTCTCGATTTCAGATGAAGTATTCATGTGATAGTGGTTGCGCGTGCAGGAAAAGCCCCGCCGGCCGCACGCGGGCTTGGCGGAGGCGCAGGACCCCGTTTCCGGAGCGTTCAGAGTGATCCCGTCAGTAGGACGTGCGCACGGATCCCCCTAAGGCCGGTTCTGTCTGGAACCGGTCTCGGCGGACGGGACTGCAATTCGTGCGAATCACGCCGGGCAAAGTGCGTCGCGCATGGCCCTGCGCAAGCCGGAAATCCTTCAAGAAAGCTTCTTGAGCTCGCCCGTGCTGTCCCCGAGCTGGACGTCCCTGATGTCCATGCGGTTGAGCAGGCTGACCCAGAGGTTGTTCAGGGGGGTCTCGCGCTGGTAGACCACGTGGCGGCCGGGGCGGAGGGTGCCGCAGCCACGGCCGGCCAGGAGGATCGGCAGGTCGTCATGATTGTGACGGTCGCCGTCGCCGTTGCCCGAGCCGTAGACCACCATCGAATGGTCGAGCAGGGTGCCGTCGCCTTCCTTCACCGACTTCAGCTTCTGCACGAAGTAGGCGAACTGCGTCGAGTGGAACACGTTGATGTCCTGGATTTTCGCCAGCTTGTCCGAACTGTTGCCGTGGTGGGAGAGACTGTGGTGCCCTTCGCGGACGTTGATGAAGGGATAGGCCCGGTTGCTGCCCTCGTTGGCGAAGACGAACGTGCAGACGCGCGTGGTGTCGGTCTGGAAGGCCAGCACCGCGAGGTCGGCCAGCAGACGGAGATGCTCCTCGTAGCTCTGGGGGATGCCGGAAGGCGCGCGCACGCCGGCCGGCAGCGCCTTGCGGGCGTCCTGGGCGGAGCGCGCGATGCGCTGCTCGAGCTCGCGGACGGCGGTGAAGTACTCGTCGAGCTTCATCTGGTCGCCGCGCCCGAGACGGAAGTTGAGCTCGCGGTAGTCCTCGCGCACCACGTCGAGCACGCTCTTGCGGGCGGCGTCGCGGCGGGCGCGCTCCTGGTCGGTGCCGGAGCCGAAGAGCCGCTCGAAGATCAGCTGCGGGTTGACCTCCTTGGGCATCGGCTGCGTTTCGGAACGCCAGGAGATGTTCGACTGGTAGACGCAGCTGTACCCCGAATCGCAGCCCCCGGCGAGACGGCTGGCCTCGGTGCCGATCTCCAGGGAAGCGAGGCGCGTGCGGTCGCCGATGCGGGCGGCGGCGAGCTGGTCGGCGGAGATGCCGGCGCGGATGTTGGCTCCGTCGGTCTTGCGCGGCTGCGCGCCGGTGAGGAAGGCGGCCATGGCGCGGGCGTGGTCGCCGCCGCCGTCACCGTGGGCGCGGGCCTTGTCGGCGGTGAGTCCGGTGAGCACGGAGAATTCGGACTTCACCGCGTCGAGCGGACGGAGGATGGGCGGAAGCTTTCCGGGGAGCGCACCTTCGCCGCCGACGCGCCAGCCGTCGTAGTTCACTCCGTTCGGCACGTAGACGACCGCCAGGCGGTTGGGTGCGGCCTGCTTGGTCGGGGTGCTGCCGGCGGCCCAGGAGGTCTGGACGCCCATCGCCTCCAGCCAAGGCAGGGCCATGGTGACTCCGAGTCCCTTGAGGACGGTGCGGCGGGTGACGGAAAGGTCGCGACGCATGGGGTTCACTTCACAGTCTTGGGGGGAACGGGGACGGTTGCAACCTGCGATGAACCGCGACGGAGCCGGAAGGGCGCGCTTTCGACGACGGCCTTGACCATCGTGGAGAAACGGGAGCCGCCCTTGAGCGTCTTCTCGACGATTTCATCAAGGGCCGGCTCGTCGTAGTAGTCCAGGCCCCGGCCGAGGGCGAAGGTGAGCAGGTTGGCGGCGAGGTTGCGCACGAACTTCCGTTCGTCGGCCCGCAGCAGGCGCTTGAGCTCGGCGGCGCCGGAGAAGGCGCGACCGTCGGGCAGCACGCCCGCCGGGTCGATGCGACGGCCCTCGTCCATGTCGCGCAGGCGGCCGATGGCGTCGAACTTCTCGAAGGCGAAGCCGATCGCGTCCATCCGGTTGTGGCAGGAGGCGCAGGCGGGGTTGGCGCGGTGCTGCTCCATGCGCTCACGCAGGGTGCCCTTGAGCTCCTTCTGGGATTCGAGCGCGGCGACGCCCGCGGGAGCGGGAGGCGGCGGCGTGCCGAGGATCTGCTCGAGGATCCACTTGCCCCGCTTGACCGGCGAGGTGCGGTCCGGATTGGAAGTCGCCGTCAGGATGGAGGCCTGCGTGAGGAGCCCGCCGCGCTCGCCCTTGGGCAGGCTGACGCGCACGAACTCATCCGAGGCGCGGCCGCCGGGATGGGGCAGGCCGTAGAGCCGCGCGAGCGGCGCGTTCACGTAGGTGAAGTCGGCGTCGAGCAGGTCGGTCAGCGGACGGTCCTCGCGGATGACCTCGGCCAGGAAGAGCTCGGTCTCGCGGGACATGGCCGCGCGCATCCCGTCGTCGAACTCGGGGAACATCTTGGGGTCGGGTTCGACGGCGGAGAGGCGGCGCAGCTGGAGCCACTGGATGCCGAAGCCGGTGACGAGGTGGGCGGAGCGGGGATCGCGGAGCAGGCGCGCGGCCTGGACGTTGAGGTTGGCGTGCAGCCGGCCGGCGAACGCCTCCTGCAGCAGGCCGTCGTCGGGCATCGAGCCCCAGAGGAAGTAGCTGAGACGTGAGGCCAGGGCGAACTCGCCGACAGGATGCGCCTCCGGCTCCTTGGGCCGCTCCTCCTGCTCGGCGCGGAACACGAACTTGGGCGAGGCGAGGCAGACCGCGACGACCGCGCGCGCTCCGTCCTCCCAGCCGCCGCCGGCCTTCTCGGCATCGAGGAAGACGCGCGAGTAACGCGTCAGCTCGGCGGCGGTGACGGGCCGGCGGAAGGCGCGGGAGACGAACCAGTTGACGATGGCGCGCGCCCGGGGCTCGCCCTCGAGCTTGCCGGCCACTTCGGCCAGACGGCGCTCCAGGCCGGTGCGGGCGTCGAGCGGGCCGATGAGGCGGATGCGGTGCCCGGAGAGCGAACGCTTGCCCTTGTAGCCCGCGGCGGGCGCGTTGGTCCAGGTGAGCTTCAGCTCGTGCTTGCCGGCGGGCAGGCTGAACTTGGCCTCGTGCGTGCCGAAGCGCCGGCTGGACGTCGGCTTGACGCTGAGCCGTCCGACCTGGCGTCCGGCGACGGTCACGGTCAGTTCGGCGGGCGGATCGGTGCGTTCGCCGCCCGCCCAGAGGTCGATGCGCGCGACATACTCGCCATCACGCGGCGCCTCCACCTGTCCCACGATGGTGGTCGCGGGCAGGAAATAACGGGCCTGCTCCTCGACGCGGCCGCGGGGCAGCATGCGGGAGAGGTCGAGATTGAAGGAGTCGGGCTCGGACGCCTTGTCGGGCAGCGCGAGCGCGGCGATGCGTTCGCCCGCCGAGAGAAAGCGCTCCAGATGCACCGGGGAGAAGGAGAGCACGTCGCCGATGTTGTCGTAACCGTAGCCGGTGTCGTCGGCCGGGAAGTCGGCGGAGAAGTCGCCGGACACCAGGCAGAGGTCGCGCACGGTGGCGTTGAACTCCGTGCGGTTGAGACGGCGCACGGTGACGCTGCCGGGGTCGGGCTTCTGGGCCAGCGTGGCGCGACGGAGCAGGGCGTTCACGGCGCCCGACAGGCCCTCGACCTCGGACGGCGTGGGCCGCACCTTCTTCTTGGCGGGCGGCATCTGCCCGTCCGACACGAGCTGCAGCAGTTCGCGCCACATCCGCTGCTGTCTGAACATGCCGGATTCGTCCTTGATCGCCTCCAAGTCCAGCCCGCCCTTGGTCAGTTCAGCGTCGTGGCATTCGTAGCAATGCTTGTGGAAGAAAGGCACGACGACCTTCTGGAACTCCTGCTGCGCCGAAAGCGAGCAGGCCAGACCCAGGGCGGAGAAGCCCAAGGCGGCCCGGCAGACGGAGGTCAGGGCGGTCGGCACACCTTAAAGACACGGGGGACAGGCACCTGTTGCAAGTGCCCCCGAGGGGTGGCCGAGCGGGAAAGGCCCCCGATTAAACTCGTAAAATTATGTCTGTCATATAGTTATGAATTTAACTAACGTCAAAAACCCCGCCCTCATAACCCGTCATCGGCCTTAAAAAACCCTGTAAAAACGAGCACTAATAGGCAACCTAAGCACTTGGGCGGTGTTTTCCTATTCGCCCCCTTCTGAGATGCCCCGCCACCCCGCCCGATCTCTTCTCGCCCTTTGCTCCCTGGTCGCCGCCGGACAGCTGTCCGCCGTCGCCCTGGACGGTCTGGTCAAGAACTCGCCGTTCGGCCACGGCGGACCCGGAGGACCCATGGACGCCAAGCCCGGCACGATCGAGTTCCGCGGCATGTACACCGACAAGGGCACCACTTATTACAGCATCTACAACGTCTCCACCAAGCAGTCGGCCTGGATCGCGAAGGGCGAGATCATCGAAGGCGTGACTCCGATGACGATCAAGGACTTCGACCCCGTGGAAGAGTCCCTCATCGTCGACAGCGGCGGCCAGCCGGTGCGTCTCGCGATGCGGACGGCCACCGTGGTGCCTTACACCGGAGCCCAGGCGCCCGTGGCGGCCACGGTCGTCTCCGGCGCGGCGACGAGCGGAGCCCCCACCGGCGGACCCGCCGCCCCGGGCGGCCCCCTTTACAACGGCGGGCAGCCGCCGACACGCGAGCAGATCGAAGCCTTCCGTGAGGAGATGAAGCGGCGCTACGGCGACCGCGGAGGCCGAGGACCCGAGGGCGGCTCCAGCGACCGCGGCGGCGACCGCGGCGGAGACCGTGGCGGCGATCGCGGCCCGTCCGGCAAGTCTTCCCGCCAACGCTGACACTTCCATGACCCAGTCCCGCCATCCCGCCCGCCGCCTCCGCAAGGGCTTCACCCTGCTCGAGATCCTGATCACCATCGCCATCATGGCGATGCTCATCGGCGTCGTCGTGCAGAACCTCGACAAGTTCTTCGGCCAGGGACAGGAGGGCGCCGCCAAGGTCTTCGTAAAGTCTTCGCTTGAAGCGCCCCTGATGAGCTACCGCAGCCATCTCGGCGACTACCCTTCGACCGAGGAAGGCCTCAACGCGCTTGTCACCGCCCCGGAAGGCAAGGCCGACCGCTGGCGCGGGCCCTACGTCAAGGCCTCGGGCGGCAAGCTTCCCGTCGACCCCTGGGGCGAGGCGTACCTCTACCGCTACCCCGGCACCAAGAATCCGGATTCCTACGACCTCTTCTCCAAGGGGCGTGACAAGCAGCCGGACACGGCGGACGACATCGGCAACTGGTGAACCGCAGGACCGCCGAGCATCCGGCGCCCGCGCCGGCGCGACGCGGCTTCACCCTGCTGGAGACGCTGCTGGTCATCGCGATGATCAGCATGCTCATGGGTGTGATGATCGGCGGAGCCACCTCGCTGCTGAAGGGCACGGCGCGCTCCGATCCCGAGGACGCGCTGCTCTCGCTGATGCAGCGCATGCGCCGCAAGGCCGTCGAGACGGGACGCGAGACCGAGCTGCGCCAGACCGAACGGCTGGCGGGCGAAGAAGGTCCCGACTTCGTCTGGAACGACGGTCGCGACGAACGGGAGGAGCGCCTGCCCGTGCGCGAGGACGTGCAGGTGCGCGTGATCGGCCCCGAGGTCGACGGCGCCATCCTCATCGGCGGACGGGCGCAGGAGGATCCCGTGCCGCGCATCCGCTTCCATCCGGACGGCACCTGCGACCGCGTGCGCCTCGAAGTGGTGCGCGACGGCAACCGCTCCGTGCGGCCCATCGACCCGCTCACCTGCGCGCCGCTGCCGGCCGAGAACGCCCGATGAGCCGCCGCGCCTTCACCCTCATCGAGGTCCTGGTGAGCCTCGCCATCTTCGCCCTCGCGGCCGTGAGCCTCGGCGCCGCCTACTCCAACGTGCTGCTCAGCCGGCAGACGCTGCGCGTCGACGAGCAGGCGATCGAGGACCGCGCGCGGGTGCTCGGCGCCATGCTCGAGGCCCCGAACTATGACGACGTGCTGACGGGCGGGGAGATCAACCTGCCCGACGACCGCACCGCACGCTGGAAGGGCGAGATCGAGGCGACGCCGGTGAGCGACCTCTTCCGCGTGAAGATCGAGGCCGAGATGGAGGGGTCGGACGGCGAGACGGTCGAATGGACCGAGGAACGCCTGGTGCTGCGCCCCACGTGGTCCGTGCCCGGCGACAAGGCGAAGATCCTCGCCGACGCACGCGTGCGCCTGGAGCGTGAGCGCGGCTACACCGAGTCCGGGCGCACGAGCGTCAGCACCTCGACCGCAGGAGGGCCCGCCCTCAGCGGCTCCAGCGGCATGAAGGGATCCCAGTTCACCTCCAAGGGCTCGAATCAGAAACGTCCGTCGACCGACCCTGCCGGCGGCAGACGTCCGCCCAGCCCCGACGGCGGAGGCGGGGGCAAGTCGGGGGGCGGCAAGTCGGGAGGCGGAGCTCCGCGCGGCGGAGCCGGCGGTGGCGGTGGCGGAGGCCCGCCGGGAGGCGGTGCAGGAGGAGGCGGCGCGCCTGCGCCGAGACCCATCCAATGAGGCGCGGCTTCACCCTGCTGGAGTCACTGATCTCGCTGGCGCTGCTCAGCGTGCTGATGGTCACGCTCAACTCCTTCCTCTTCTCGATGAGCGAGCTGTGGGGCGAAGGCCGCGACCGACGCCTCTTCGACCAGCACGTCCGCGCGGCGACGCGCCAGGTCCGCGAGACGTTCGAGGCCGCCACGCTGGGGCCGGGCGCCACCGGCGTCATCATGAAGCTGGCCCGGACGGGCGACGCGCTGGACGAAGCCCGGCTCTCCTTCCACCTGCCCGACGCCGGCCGGCTGGCCGACTGGCCCGAGGCCCCGCTGCCCGACGTCGACTTCACCCTGCACGCCGAGGAGGGCCGCGGACTCATCCTCCGCTGGCAGTCGCGCCTGGAGATCGAGCGCGACCTCAACGACGTGCACGAGACCGTGCTCACTCCCTTCGTCGACCGGCTCTCCTACGACTACTACGACCCCCAGCTGCGCCGCTGGACCACCGAGGAGGAGCCCAAGCGCAATCCGTCCGGCTCCGGCCTGCTGCAGCCGGCGCGCATCCGCCTGCACTTCGCGCGCGGGGCGCTGGAAGCCGAGCGCACCATCGACCTTCCCGTGAGGAGGACGGGCATCTCGCGCCCATGAGACGCCGCCGCGGATCGGTCCTCGTGGTCGTGCTGGTGCTCATCTCGCTGGCCTCCCTCCTGCTGGCGCAGTTCATGGAGGACAACGCCCTCGAGCTGACCATGGCGGCGCATGACAACGACCGTCGCCGCTTGCGCTCGGCCGCCCAGTCCGAGCTCGAGCTCGCCCTCGCCGTCATCGCCGAGATCCGCGCCGTCGACCTCAACAACATCCACAACCCGGCCCAGGGCTACGAGGACCCGCACGGCTACTCCGGCATCCCCCTGCCCGAGGACATGGAGGTGCAGTTCGACTTCGAGGACGAGAGCGCGAAGCTTCCGCTCGCCCTGCTGGACCGCAACGGGCTGATCCAGCTGCTCTACGCGCTCGGTCTGGAGCAGCGCGACGCCGAGCGCGTGTCGGACTCGATCGTGGCCTGGACGAGCAAGCGTTATGAGTCGACGGAGGAGGAGGCCCGCGACGCCGCCTACGAACGCCGCGAGCTCTCGCACCGCCCCGCCCGCCGGCCGATCCGCTCCTTCGAGGAGTTCCGCGCCATCGGCGTGGCCAAGGACTTCTTCTTCGACGAGGAGGGCCGGCCGACCCCCCTCTTCGAGTCCTTCCGGAAGTGCGTCAGCCTCTACACCTTCCGCAAGGCCAACATCAACGCCGCCTCCGACGCCGTCCTGCTCGGGGTCGGGATGAGCGAGGACCAGGTGGCGCTCATCCGTGAGATGCAGTCCGAACAGGGCAAGCGCACGTTCGGACAGCCGCGCTACTTCCGCACCAGCACCGAGGTGCGCACGCTGCTCGGCGCCAACGCCCCGGTCGCCCTGCTGGACGACGAATGCCAGCTGCTGTGGGTGCACGTGACGGTGAAGCAGGGCCTGGCCCGCTGCCGGGTGAGCGCCCTCATCGGCGTAGGCGACGACGTGTCCTTCGGCGCTCCGGCGCCCAATCCCGACGAGACCCCGGTGGACGACCCGCTCGGCCGGGGCACGCTCTCCCGCGCCAGCACCGCGACCTCGACAACGGGCGCGGGCGCCGTTAAGCCCAGCACGGTCGCGACCGCCACCCCCGGCATCGTGCCGCAGACCGCCGCCCCGCGCGCCGCCACCGGCGGCCGAACCTACGTGAAGACCCTGACCTACCCCCTTCCCATCCTCGCCTGGAGCGAGGACAACGGCCCGGCCGCGCCGGCGCCCCGCGAGGACGAATGACATGAGCGCGCCGCTTTCCAAGATCATCGGCGAAGTCCAGCGTCCGCCCGGCGCCGCCCTCGTGCCGGCCACGCGCTTCTTCGTGCGCCGCGTCGCCGTCGAAGGCGAGGACGTCGCGGGCCAGGTGGCCCTCGCGCTCGAGGCCGCGTCGCCCTTCCCCGCCGAGCAGATGCTCGTCGGACACGTCGTCGCCGCCGACGGACGTTCGGCGCTCGCCTACGCGGCCCATCGCCGCCGCTTCACCGCGGAGGAGAGCTTCGCCTGGCCGGACGACTGCCAGGTGGTCCCGGAATTCCTCGCCCTCTGCGGGCATCGGCCGGCCGGCGACGGAGTCACGCTCCACCGTTCCGAAGAGCGGCTCATCGCCCTCGCCTGGAAGACGGACGAGGCCCTGCCCGCCGTCGTGCTGAGCGCCGAACGCGCCGACACGGACGAGGCGGCCCTGGCCCGTGAGGCGGCGCAGCGCGCCGGACTCCCTGACGGCGCGCCCGTGGAGACCCTGGCCGGCGCCCTCGTGGGCGAGCAGACCGAGGCCCAGCTCGTCCTCCGCGCCGAGGACGGACGCCCTTACGTCATCCTCAAGCGCGCGCTGGACGAGGCCGACATCCGGGACGCCGACTTCCTCGCGGAACGCCGGAAGAAGGAACGCGTCAACCTGGTCCTCTGGAACCTGCTGCGCGCCGCCGCCGCGGTGGTCGCCGTAGCGGCCGCGCTGGACGTAGCGGCCCTGGCCCTCGGCTGGAGCAACGGCTCCAAGCAGGCCCAGGTGGATTCCCGGCGCGAACTGGTCTCCGACCTCGAGTCAGCGCAGGCCGTCTCCAACCGCGTCATGGATCTCGGCATCAAGCGGCCGCTGCCGCTCGAGATGCTGGCGATCGTCAACGAGCACCGGCCCGCGGCCGTCGAGTTCCAGCAAGTCAGCTGCAAGAGCAACGTCCTGCTCGAGATCGAGGCCCGCACCGCCAACGCGGGTGACATCGGCGACTACGAGAAGGCGCTCTCCGCCCTGCCTGAGATCGCCTCGGTCGTGAGCAGCGACATCCGCGCCCGTGACAGCTACACCACCTTCTCGGTGGCCGTGACCTTCCGCCTCGACGCCCTGCGCAAGGCCGTCGCCGCCGCCAAGCAGACCGCACCCCAATGAAGCACCTCTTCTTCCGACTCCAGCCGCGGGAACGCGTGATGGCCGTCGCCGCCGCCGGCGTCGCCGCCTTCCTCTGGTCGACCGCGGCCTGGGAACGCGCCCGCGGGGAATGGGACGCCGCCGAGGGACTGGACACGGTCGCCGGCGTGCAGCAGGGCTGGATCGGCCGCGAGAAGGAGATCCGCGCCGCCGCCGCCGAAGCGATGCAGGGGCTCGAGGCCGGCCGCGGCTATGACGAGGCGCGCCTGGTCGCCGAGGCGGTGCAGGCCGCCAAGGACGCCGGACTGAACGCCAGCACGGACGCGCCGAAGTCCCAGAAGGCCGGCAAGTTCGCCATCCACTCGCTGCAGATGAACTGCCGCCGGGCCGACCTCGGCTCGGTGGTCCGGTTCTATGAGAACGTGAGTCCGCGGGCGCCCTACCTCGCCCTGGGCAACTTCTCCCTGCAGGCCGACCGCGGCGACGCGGGCACGGTCTCCGTGAACATGCAGATCACGGCGCTGGAGCTGCTGGAGCCTCCCGCCCCCCAGTCGCCGCCTCCCGCCGCCCCCGGCGGAACCGCGATGGCGCCCGAGGCGAAGTGAGCCGGCTCAGAAACGGAAGCTGGAGCTGACCTCGAAGACCGCCGAGACGATCGCGAAGGCGATGAAGGCGACGAACGAGAAGGCCGCCATCAGCACGCTCGCGGAGATGGTCTGCGAGAGCGTGCCCAGCCACCGGTCGAGGTCGGCGCGGTAGGAGCGGGCGATGTCGCGCAGTCCCGGGGCGAGGTTGCCGGTCTGCTCCGCGATGGCGACGCGGTCGAGCAGGAGGCGCGGGAAGTAGCCCGTGCGGCTGAGCGACTTCGACAGGCTGTCGCCCTCGAGCACCCGGTCGGTCGCCGAACGGAGCTGGGCGCGGATGGCGCGGTTCGGGGCGGTGCGCTCCGCGAGACGGAGGGCCTCGGCGGTGGTGATGCCGTTCTCCAGCAGCACGGCGAGCGTGTGGCAGAAGTTGAGCACGGCCACGCGCATGACGAAGGCGCCGGCGAGCGGCACGCGGAGGAGGAGGGCGTCCGAGGCGAGTCGCCCCGCCTCGGTGCGGCGCCAGCGCCAGATTCCGAAGCCGACGGCGCCGGCGACGACGAGGAACACCGGCGCGGCCACGATGAAGAACTGGCTGAAGCCGACGAGGAGCCGGGTGGCCAGGGGCAGGTTGCCGCCGAGCGAGGCGAAGAGCGTCTCCAGGCGCGGCAGGAGGAAGGTGACGAAGAAGAGCACGACGCCGGTCGCGACGAAGCAGATGAAGGCCGGATAGGACAGCGCGGCGACGAGCTTGCGGCGGAACTCCTTCTGCTCCGTGAAGTGCGTGATCAGCCGCTCGATCACCTCGCGGATGTTGCCCGTGGCCTCGCCCGCGGCGATGAGGTTGAGCGTCTGACCGTCGAAGACCTGCGGGAACGACCCCATGGCCGCCGAAAGGCTCTGGCCCTCGCCGAGGCGCGTCCAGAGGCCGGCGCAGAGGGTCCGGAGACGGGACTTCTGCAGCCGGAGGGAGAGCAGGCGGAGCGCCTCTCCCGCCGACATCCCGCTGCGGATCAGGTCGGCGAGGGCCTCGAGGAACGGGAGGCACTCGGCGGCGGTGGGCGGCTGCTCCGCGTCCTTGGCGCCCTTGGCGGCGCGCTCGGCGGCCGCGAGGTCCTCGACCTTGACCGGCCGCAGCCCGCGGGCCTGGAGGCGCCGGAGCGCCTCGCGGCGGCTCGGCGCGTCGACGTCGCCCTCGGTGACCGAGCCGTCCGGGGACTTCGCGGTGTAATGGAAGGTCGCCACCGGACTACTCGTTCGAGCTGAGGTTGCGCACGAGCTCGTCCATCGTGGTCAGGCCGGCGACGACCTTGATCCAGCCGGCGCGCGCGAGGGGGCGCATGCCCTGCTCCATCGCCTTCTCGGTGAGCTCGCGGTTGCTGACGCGCGCCACGATCATGTCGTGGAGGGGCTTGGGGTGGAAGATCTCGAAGACCCCGACGCGGCCGCGGTAACCGGTGCCGCGGCACTTGCGGCAGCCCGCCGGCTCGCGGAGCTCGGTCACGCCGGCCAGTTCCGGCTCGCCCATGCCGAGGGCCTGGAGGGCGGGCAGCACCTTGGCGCGGTCCACGGGGACGGTGCGGGCGCAGTCCTGGCAGAGACGCCGGACGAGGCGCTGGGCGATGACGAGCTCGACGGCCGAACCGACGAGGAAGGGCTCGACGCCCATGTCGATGAGGCGCGTGATCGCCCCGGGAGCGTCGTTGGTGTGGAGGGTCGAGAAGACGAGGTGGCCGGTGAGCGAGGCGCGGATCGAGATCTCGGCGGTCTCGAGGTCGCGGATTTCGCCGACCATGATGACGTCCGGGTCCTGGCGCAGCGTGCTGCGCAGCGCGCTGGCGAAGGTCAGGCCGATCTCGGCCTTGGTCTGCACCTGGTTGGCGCCGGGGACCTCGTACTCGATGGGATCCTCGATGGTGACCAGACGCAGCTCGGGCGAGTTGATCTCACGGAGGAAGGCGTTGAGGGTGGTCGACTTGCCGGAGCCGGTCGGACCAGTGACGAGGATGATGCCGTGCGGGTAGTCGAGCACCCGGCGCACGGCCTCCTGCTCCTCGGCGTTCATGCCGATGCGGTCCATGTCGTAGGCCTCCTTGCGCTGGTTGAGCAGACGGAGCGAGACGGACTCGGCGTAGATGGTCGGGATGGTGGAGACGCGGATGTCCAGGACGTTCTTGCCGTCGCGGAAGTTGATGCGGCCGTCCTGCGGCAGCCGGCGCTCGGAGATGTTGAGGCGCGCCATGATCTTGAGGCGCGAGATGATGGCGTCCTGGAATCGGGCGAGGTTCTCGGGCAGCGGGATCGCGACGAGCAGGCCGTCGACGCGGTAGCGGATGCGCAGGTGGCCTTCCTGGGGCTCGAAGTGGACGTCGGTCGCGCCCTCGGCGACGGCCTGCGTGAGCACGTCGGTGACGAAGCGCACCACGGCGGCGTCCTGGTCGGCCTCGACGTCGGTCTGCGGGGCCTCGACGGCCTCCGCGGCCTCGGGGTCCTCGTCAAAGCTGCCGGAGCCCACTCCGTAGTTCTCGGTGATGAGCGAGGCGACGCGTTCGGGCGGGGCGAGGTGCCACACGGGACGGCGCGGCGCGAAGGTGGCGACCCAGTCGGCCACGTCGGGATCGGGCGGGAGCGGCGAGGCGAGGTGCAGACGGCCCTCCTCCGCGCCGGGGAAGCGGACGGGGACGACCTGGGCTTCGCCGGCGAGACGCGCCGGCAGGATCTTGACGCCTTCCGGATCGGCGGCGGGTTCGTCGAGGACGGGCAGGCCGGTCTCGTCGGACAGCGCCTTGAGCAGGCCGGCCTCGTCCAACCCCAGCCCCTGGGCGAGCAGCCGGAAGCGCGCGTCGCGTCCGGACTCCTCGTAGGCGGCCCGGGTCTCGTCGGAAAGGCGCGCGGCGAGGGCCGCCGGAAGCCCGTGCCGATGGACGACGGAAGGCATGGTCACTTCTTGGCGGGCGGCGCCGGCACGGCGCCGGGCTTGCGGTCGATGACCTCGGAGAAGTCCTTGCCGACCTCGCCCTGACGGGTGCGCTGGATGGAGTCCGCGCTGTCGGCCGGGGTGTTGGTGAGCACGTAGGGCCGGAGGAAGATGACGAGGTCCTGGCGCACCTTCTTGGTGGTGGAGGAGCCGAGGAGGTCGCCGATGATGGGGATCGGCCCGAGGCGCGAGGTGTCCTTGGTGTCCACGTTGCGCTGCACGCCGCCGAGGACGATGATCTCGCCGCTGTTGGCGCTGACGAAGGACTCGGTGCGACGGCTGCCGATGATGGGCTGCTCGTTGCCGTCGAGCAGCACGGTGCCGATGATGTCGTCGACCGTCTGGGTCAGCTGGATCTGCACCGAGCCGTCCTTGCCCACGAGCGGCAGGACGCGCAGCTGGATGCCGATCTCGCGCTGGGAGACCTGCGAGGTGACCGTGCCGGCGACGACGGTGGAGGTCGAGGTGCCGGTGATGATCGGGCGGGACTCGCCCGAGAAGATGGTCGCCTCCTTGTTGTGCGAGGTGGTGACCGCGGGCACGGAGAGGAACTTCGTGTCGCCGAGGCGCGGGGTGGAGCTGAGGGAGATGATGCCCGAGAGGTCGGAGCCCGCGAGGAGGGCCTGCGCCGTGCCGGCGCCGGCCACGGTCGCGTTGCCGCCGGAGAGCGCGCCGCCCTGGACGTTGCCGCCCACGCCGATGAGCTTGCCGTTCTGCAGCGTGAGGCCGAGCGCGGTGATGCCGCTCTGCTCGTTGTCGCTGAGGGTGACCTCGGCCACGACGCACTCGATGCGCACCTGCGGCAGGACGACGTCGACCTTCTCGACGAGGTCCTTGAGCAGCTGGAGGTCGGACTTGGTGCCGGAGGCGACGATGGAGTTGCTGCGAACGTCGGGCAGGACGGTCAGCATCTGGCTGAACTCATTGGCGCCGGACTGCTGCGTGGTGGTCGCCGCGGTCGCGCCGGCGGCGGTCGGGACCGGAGCGGGCGTCGGGACGGGCGTGCGGCTGAGTGTGGTCCGTGAACCGCCGTTGGCCCGCTGGGCCGCGGTGGTCTGTCCGGTGACGAGCTGGGTGATGAGCGTGGCGACGTCCTGCGCGGTGGCGTTGCGCAGGAAGATCACCTCGGTGCGCGTGTTGGGGTCGCTCGAGGCGTCGAGGGTCGAGATGAGGTTGTCGAAGAAGGGGTGCTGGTCGGCGGACCCCATCAGCACGACTCGGTTGGTGCGCTCGTCGGCGGTGAAGCTCGTGCCGGTGCTCAGGCGGAAGGGCGCGCCGCCCGAGGTGGTGGGGGTGCGCAGGAGCGCCGTGAGCTTGTTCACGACGTCGGTGGCCATCGCGGCCTTGAGGTCGTAGACCTTGGTCACGATCGAATCGAGCTGCGGGCGGTCGATCTCGGCCACGAGGGCCTCGATCTTCTGCAGGTTCATGATCGAATCGGTGACCAGGACGGCGTTGTTGCGGCTGAAGTAGACGGGCGGCGAGGCCAGCTGGGTGTTGAGCATGCCGGTGAGCGTGGGCAGGACCTCCTGCGCCGCGGCGTGCTTGAAGGTGAAGATCTTGGAAGCGATGCGGCCGCTGGGCGGCAGCTTGAGCGTCGATTCGCTGATGAGCGAAGGGGACTCGGCCTTGGCCACGAGATTGGGGACGATCTTCAGGAACTTGTCACCCTGCTGGATGACGGCCACGCCGTTGAGGGCGAGGAGGGTCTCGATAGCGAGCAGGGCGTCATCGCGCGTCGCGGTCTCGGGCAAGGAGAGCGAGTAGACGTTGGCCGGCAGCGCCTGCGGACGGAGGATGCTCTTGCCGGTCCAACGGGCCAGCAGCTCGAGAACCTGGGCGACGGTCTCGTCACGCAAGATGACCGGGCCGACGATGTCAGATCCGAGCAGGGGAGCGGCGGGAGTCGCGGCGACGGTGCCGGCCACGGCAGGAGCGGACGGGGCGACGGCGGCAGGCGTCGGAACGGCGACGGCAGGGGCAGGCTTGGGAGCCGCCGGAGTGACCGCCGCGGGAGCAGCGGGAGCCGGAGCGGCCGGGACCTGCTGCCCGAAAAGGGATGAGCCGGACCACGCCGCCATCAGGCAGAGCTGAAAAAGGGGCTTAAAAGCCCGACGGTCACGTGGGGTAAAACGAGGGTAAATCACAGTCTTAGGGTACGCTCGAATAACACCAAAGGGGATGATTAGTTCGATTGTTTTTTAGGTTTTTTGGCGTTTATGAACGGTTTCGCCCAAATAATAGAGGGTGGGTTATGTGAACTAATGTTCACTTTCAACTTGTGCCGCAGGCTGTGCGGCGCATTCGATGGAAAGCATCATGCGTGAGGACATCCCGGAATGGCTCGGCAAGCCACCAAGACGCGGGACGGAAAAATGGGATGAGTGGCTCGAACGGTGGAGGCGTTACGCCAAGGAAGCGTTGCGCGACGAGGCCGCCGACGACCCGGATTACGACTTCGGCCTGCTCACGCCCGAGGAACGCTGGCGGGTGGCCCTGCGGCAGGAGATCCTGCGGCGCATCGCCGAAGGCAGGGCGGGCTCACCGGCCCCGCTCGACGTCCGTCGGCGGATCTCCGACATCGCGCATGCGGCGGTGGTGGCCTGGCAGGTGGGGCGTTCCACCGTGCGGCCGCCGGATGACGAGAAGCGGCGTGAAGCGGAGGCCTGGGCGTCCGATCGGAACAATCCCCGTCGGCGTCGCATCGCGCACGCCGTACGCTACGGCTTCCTGGCCGGACTCGGCGGAGAGCCCTGCTCACCCCTTTGGAACGCGCCCGACTACGTCGCGGGATATGAGGCGGCGTGGGAGGCGGGCATCGATCTCGCGATCGAGGCCGACCCGCGTGGCTGAAGACGGGGGGTTGCGAAAGCGCGCGGCGCGGGCAGATTAGGCGCCCTCAAGATCTCTCATGGACTACGTCACCCCGATCCTCCTGCTCGTCCTCATGGGCCTCACGGCCTACGCCCTCTTCTTCCGGAAGCAGGGCGCCGGCGACGCCTCCTCCGCGCTGCTCATCGAGGACCTGCGGCGCCAGCTGACGCAGGCGACGGCGGCGGCGGAACGTGAACGCGCGGAGAAGACCGCGGCGCTCGAGAAGGCCTCGGCCGCCGCGGCGGCGGCGCAGGCGGCCGCGGCCCAGCTCACGGACGCGCGCGGCCGGCATGACGTGGAACTGCGTCAGCTGCGCGCGGACTCTCAGAAGTCCCTGGCGGACGCCGAAGCCCGGTACAACAAGGCCCTGGCCGAGCTGCGGCAGACCTTCGAAAAGACCAGCACCGACGTGCTCAAGGGGATGACCCCCGACGTGACCAAGGAAGTCTCGACCAAGGTCGAGCCGCTGATCGAGAAGATCAACACCGCGCTGGCCAACTACCGCCAGACCATGCAGCAGAGCTTGGACAAGCAGGGAGACGCCCTCGCGCAGGTGCGGGAGCAGATGTCGCGCGTGAATGACGTCACCGCCGCGCTGGCCACGAGCACGAACGACTTCACCGCCGTGCTCAAGTCCTCGCAGCACCGCGGCAAGTGGGGCGAGCAGACCCTGCGGCGCGTGGTGGAAGCCGCCGGACTGAGCCCGCACTGCGACTTCGCCGAACAGGTGTCGCAGGACGACGCCCGGCCCGACCTCGTCGTGAAACTGCCGGACAACCGGTGCGTCATCATCGACTCCAAGGTGCCCGAGTTCGACGTGGCGATCGCCGACCAGGCCGCGCCCAACCGCAAGGAGCTCGTCGCGGCCCATGCCGCCAAGCTTCGCAAGACCATGCGCGACCTGGCCGCCAAGGACTATCCCGGCGTGATCGCCAAGCAGGGGGTCAGGCCGTTCGACAAGGTCGTGCTGTTCCTGCCCGCCGAATCGCTGCTGAGCACGGCGCTCGAGGGCGACAACGAGCTCATCCTCGACGCCGCCAAGCTGAACATCCTCATCGCGACGCCGGCGACGCTGATGGGCTTCCTTTCGGCCATCAACCTCTCCTGGCAGCAGCACGTCCAGGCGGAGAACGCCGGCCGGATCGCCCAGGAAGCCGCGGAGCTCTACGACCGGGTGCAGAAGTTCATCGAGCACTTCGGCAAGGCGCGCAAAGGCCTCATCGCCGCCGCCGAGAACATGGATGCGGCCATCGGCAGCTACGACAGCCGCGTCCGTCCGCAGGGCGAGAAACTGCGCGAGCTCGGGGCCGCCTCGGGGCGCGAAAGCCTGCCTGAACTGGGCTCCTCGGCCGCCCGGATCCGCCGCATCGAGGGCTCGCCGGAGTGAGCACGTCCCGCTGGTGGAGCCGATGAGGTTCGAACTCACGGCCTCGTCATTGCGAACGACGCGCTCTACCAACTGAGCTACGGCCCCGTCCAGCAGGACAATCTAGGAAAAGCAGGGCCGGCCCGGGGTCAAGGCCGTATGGCCTGACGCCTTGCAAGCCGGCCGCGAAGGGGCACAGTCAATGTTCCTCCCTCCCACATGAAAGCCGCCAAGGAAACCGTCGTCGCCATCGAGTACACCCTGAAGGACGACCAGGGCAACGTGATCGACGCCTCCGGCGACCGCGGACCGATGGAATATCTCCACGGCGCCCAGAACATCATCCCGGGCCTCGAGCAGCAGATCGAAGGCCTCTCGGCCGGTGAAGCGCGCAGCGTGACCGTCCCGCCGCACCTCGGCTACGGGGAGTTCAACGAGAAGCTCGTCCAGCGCGTGCCGATCTCCAGCTTCGGCGGGCACGCGGTGCAGCCCGGCATGCGCTTCCACGCCGAGACCAACCTCGGCATGCGCGTCCTGCTCATCCGCGAAGTCCTCGACCAGGAGGTCGTGCTCGACGGCAACCATGAGCTCGCCGGCAAGACGCTCCATTTCGACATCAAGGTCGTCTCCGTCCGCGCGGCGGAGTTGTCCGAGCTGGCGCACGGCCATCCGCACCACGCCGGCGGCTGCTGCGGCGGCGGGGGCTGCGGATCCGAAGAGAGTTCGGAAGGCGGTTGCTGCGGCGGCGGCTCATGCTCCGAGGAGAGCGAGCCCAAGTCCGAAGGCGGCTGCGGTTCCGGCGGATGCGGCTGCTCGCACTGAGCCGCTGCCGGAGCCTCACCACTTCCAGTTGAGCACGATCTCCACCGACGGGTGGAAGGACTGCTTCACGGGGCAGGCCTCGGCGGCGCGGACAAGGCGCTCGCGCACTTCCGCGGGCAGGCCGGGCGGCATGATCATGTCGACCTCGAGCCGTGCGATGCGTCGCGGCGGCGTGGCGGTCATGT
>JACCDT010632502.1_pt1 | contig 21720 bp, 31 predicted proteins | sample 7446291 | NCBI WGS metagenome assembly JACCDT01 (sample SAMN15323446, study PRJNA562643) | freshwater metagenome | isolation source: river surface water | place: USA:Blue River Watershed | collected 2017-08-17 | reverse complement strand
GGCTCTCGCTCTCGGTGGTTTCACGCACCAGGGAGGAGGTCACCAGCGAACCGTGCATGGCGGAGAACAGGGAGCCACCGAACACACCAGCCACACCAAGCATGTGGAAGGGGTGCATCAGGATGTTGTGCTCAGCCTGGAACACCAGCATGTAGTTGAAGGTGCCGGAGATGCCCAGGGGCATGGCGTCCGAGAAGGAGCCCTGACCGAAGGGATACACCAGGAACACAGCAGAAGCAGCAGCCACAGGTGCGCTGTAAGCAACGCAGATCCAGGGGCGCATGCCGAGGCGGTAGGAGAGTTCCCACTCGCGGCCCATGTAGGCGTAGATACCGATCAGGAAGTGGAACACCACCAGCTGGAAGGGGCCGCCGTTGTACAGCCACTCATCGAGGCTGGCTGCTTCCCAGATGGGATAGAAGTGCAGACCGATGGCGTTGCTGCTGGGGATCACAGCGCCGGAAATGATGTTGTTGCCGTACATCAGGGAGCCGGCAACGGGCTCGCGGATGCCGTCAATGTCGACGGGAGGAGCTGCAATGAAGGCGACAATGAAGCACACCGCGGCGGCGAGGAGGGTCGGGATCATCAGAGTCCCAAACCAGCCCACATAGAGGCGGTTGTCAGTGCTTGTCACCCACTCGCAGAACTGATCCCAGCTCGACGCTTGGCGCCGAAGGGTTGTTGCAGTCATGAGAACGGGAAAGAGTTAAGAAAGGGCCTTCACATCAAAAGGCCACCGGCGATCAGCCGATGGCTTAATTGTACCCAAACGTTAACTTAAGTAAACTTACAGGCGACCCTCCTGCTTATGGATCCAGGTCTTTAACTCGTGGAGGTAGTTCCGCAACTCGTGAGCTTTCTCGAGGTGCCAGGGGTCGTGGCCTTGGAAATACATCCTATTGTGTTCGTCTATCGCCTTCAGGATCTGGTGGATCGGGGCGTTCCACGCCTCTCGCTTAGGCGTGTTCCACTCGCGTGGCATCTCACGGTTGAGTGGAAGAATTCTTTTGCTTCGACGATTGAGAGGGTTGATTCTCGTCGTCTCGGCGGGCTGTCGTCACGCCGAAAGTGGCTAAGGTCGATGTGAAAAGACCTGCGACGAATGTCGCGTCCATGTTCTGAACGAAACCGACGTAGTGAGCGGTCAACATCCCAGCCGTCCAGATCATGACGGCCCCTCTGACGATCGTGCTCATGCAGCGTTCCTTCTGGTTTCCGTTGCTTTTGCGTGGGACAGGAAGCATGTGTCAAAGCTCCGGGTCTTGGAACTTAGGGTTGCGTCTCCCTTGGGCGTGTTGAATCCTCCACAAAACAACGCCCAGGTCGTGGTAAGTGTCGAAAACCTCGACCATCTTACCAGCCCGGGCGATGTCGACTTGACCGTCTTTACGAAAGACGAAGTAGCAGTCAGAAGTCAGTTGACGCGGGTGGATCTCACCCGGCGACACTTGCTCCTTCACTATTCTCGCTGAGTTGCTCATTCGATTCTCCGAGCGGCACCACGTCATGGCGGGCCAGGAAGTCTTGCAGTTGAGCAACGGAGAGGCGGATCAAAGTCTCGTTGTTCGTGCCTTTGGCCGCCGCGTAGGCGTCAATGAGGTTGGCGAGGTTTTGCTTGGTATCCATTGTGGCTTCAAATGGTGGCTAAGGCCGGACCGATTGTGGCGATCCGGCCGAGTTGTATATCCGATCAGGCGACCGTTAGAGTTGCGGCGCTAGATGTGATGTCGGACGCGTCGCCGGAGCTGCCGATCACCACACGGTACTGGTAGCCGTTCAGACCGGTGGAGTTGGTTACAGCCAGCGTATTGGTAGTGTCGCCGCTGTACACGCCGCCCGTGGCGTTCGCCCAGGTCGAACCGCCGTCGGAGCTCACTTCCCACTGGTACGTGAGCACACCGCCGTCGTTGGTCGACGCGGTCACGAAGAAGCTGTTGGGAGCCGGTGCCGTCACAGAACCGTTGGCGGGCTGGACCGAGATGGTGATCTCGGGGCTGGCCACAGCAGCGTACAGTTTGGCATCGACGGTGACACTAACCGACACGGAGTCGGCGAGGCTCATCCGCAGTTGCACCTCGTCAGCTCCGTTGGGGCCTGTGCCGGCGCTATAGTTAGCGTTGAATGTGGGGTTGGTACCGCCCCAGATGTCCACGACGCCATAAGCGCTGGAGAGGACAGCGGAACCGCCAGCGGTGGCGATGTTGAACGAAGCCATGTACAGGTCGTCGTTCGCGTCGTCCACCACGGTCACGGTGATCGCCGCCGCGTCGTCGACGCCGACGACCAGGGCGTAGATCACCTCGTTGGTGAGAGGACCCGGGCCGTAGTCGGTCGCGAAGGCCGCGACGGTGGTTGCATCGCCGTGAGTCAGAGTGCCAGCGATGATTGTCGCGTCGTTGGCGTCGTCACCAAGGGTGACGTCACCCTGAGCGATGACGTCTTGGCGTAAGTATTGGTCTTGTGGCATGGCTTATCAGACGGTGAAGGTGATGGCCTGGACGCGGACGCTGACGTTGTTGGTCGAGGTCGCAGTGTTGGTGAAGCTGACCACGATCTCCGTGATCGGGCCATTGATGACGTTGGCCGCGGACGGTGTGGTGAGGAACGTGCCGGGAGTGGACTGCACGTTGGAGCCGATGACGTCGCTGATGACACCAGCGCCATCCTGGGTCACGAAGTACTCGTAGAACTCAGTCTCGCCGGTGGTGAGGTCCTTCGCCTGTACCAGGAACTTGCTCGAGCCGATCAGGGTCCGGTTACCGAGGTTCACCTGCAGAGCGGCTGCGGCGGCGACGGACGCGCTAGAGGCGACCGATGTCGTCACGGAGGACGCTTGGGTGACGGTGGTTCCGACGCTCAGAGAGCCCGCGGTCGTCACGCTCGCAGAGGCGTTGACGGTCTGGGAGAAGATGCCGTCCCAGCGGCTACCCGTGGAGCCGAGGTCGTAGAAGCCCGAGGGGATCAAGTCGCTCTGCAGCACGCCGTTGACGACCACGGAGTCGGCGTTCGTGTCGCCGAGGTGCGTCGTTCCGTAAGTGTAGAACTGGTTAAAGTGCGCGTTACCAAACCGGTGCGTTGAGTCGCCCAGATCGACCCCGTTATCCGTACGGGGGATGAGGCGTCCCGCCAAGTCGGAGTTAATCGTCAGCAGGTCACCAGCGGTATCACCGAGGATGACGTCCCCAGAGGCGTTGACATTGTTGACCCAGAAGGATGACCAACGAAGAGCCGAGCCGCCCAGCGAGCGAGTGTTACCGGAATCTGGCTCGAGGTTGGTGTCAACCCGACCGTTGAACGAGATGACGTCTGTGTTTGCGTTACCCAGTTCGACATTGCCGTAGGCGAACACGTCGTCGACGTGCAGCTCAGCAAAGTGCAGGATATTTGTGCCGAGATCGACAGTGCCGGTCGTCTTGGGCCGGAGATCGGTAATCAGCGAAGCGGTGATCGAGATGTCATCACCGGTGCTATTGCCCAGGGTGACGTTCCCGTTAGCCTCCAGGAGGGTCCCAGCTGAGATGTTGGGGACGCTCAGCGTCTGGGAGCCATTGTTGAAGTTGAAGTTGCTGTTCGACGTCAGCTGTGAGCCGTCGCTGAACTGGACGTCGCCTGCATTACCGGCCGCTCCAGCTCCGTTGCTAACCCAAGAAAGCACACCGCCCGTGGTTGAAGCCAGAACGTAGCCGCTTGCCGCTGGGTACGTACCGGGAAGGGTGTAACCAGAGGTGGAGGAAAGGTTCGCAGGAGCCGTGAAGCCTACGTACTCGGAACCATTGATGCTTTGCTCGTAGAAACGAACCGATCCTTGGTTCGTAAAGTACGCTTGGCCCAGGGCCATCGCCTGGGTTCCGCTATCATAGGTGATTCCAGTCGTGTATCCCAGCTGACCGGAACCATTTGACCACAGGATGTTATTGCCAGTGGGCAGAGCGGAAGGCAGAGTCAGCGCAAAGTTCGCAGCGATCACGCTGGGAGCACCCAAACTCACATAGTTCGAGTCGTTGGCGTCGCCGAACTGAAGTGTATTGCTGTTCCTGATGTGAATGGTTCCATCAACATCCAACTCAGAGTTGGGAGAGATGGTCTTGACACCGACCCGGTTGGTGGTGGCGTCTACGAAGAAGGTATTCGTATCTACGACAAAGTTTGACCCGGCGGTGAGGGTACCACTCACGGTCAACGCGCCCGACTTAGTCTGAGTCGCGGAGGTCGTGTTGATCAGATTCTGAGTCAGGTTCGCGAAAGTGATCTTTCGCGTGTTGGTATCGGCGTCGTTGATGATGAGTACGTCATCATCTGTGGGCGCCGTGATAGCAGTAAGTTGAGAGATGCGTACAGTCGCCATCAGCGGTGAAGAGCCTGTATTGACAAGGTTTTACCCGGCGCAAACCGTCCGAGCTTGGAAGCCTGAGTCGCCCGGGAAGCCTAAGCGACAAGTACTTTTACCCGTGTTCTTGAAGGATTGAACGCAGGTCTTTGAGGAGGTCATTTGCTCTCGCGATCTCACTTTGATCCTCGAGCAACCCTTCCACATGAGCGAGGAGAAGATCCAAGTCGGAATCCGGAAGGTTTCCAAGCGCCTTAAGAACTTCCTCGCCGATCATGGTCTTTGCTTCGTCGATCTCGTAGACGAACTCCCGTGGACGCCACTCGTCGGGCGTGTGGTCGTACGAGGAGTGGATCTCCTGCCAGGACTCCTCGCACATCAACACCTGTTGGTGACTGAGTCCGAGTTCCTCGGCGACTTCGTCATAGGAAGCTCCCTCTTGAAGCATACGGCGTACGTCCGCCCTCACCGGCATGATCCAGCGAGGGATACGCACCATGCGACTGTGATCGCGGAGGGCGTGCTGGATGTAGCCCCTCGCCGTGTTCCAGGCGAAGGTGCTGAACTTCCAGCCCAGTGTGGGGTCGTAGCGAGTGGCTGCCACGCACAGCGCGAACATCGCTACGGACTCGAGGTCCTCGCGAGAGAAACAACCGGTGAAGCCGCCTGTCATAGCTTTTGCGCTATGGGCGAGGCGGCCAGCGATCCAGCGATGCTCCTCTACCAGCTTCTGTTGAGCGGGGGTCAGAGGAGGGTACTTCTTCCTGCGGTCCTTCTTCCGCTCAGGAAGTTGGTCTCCAGGTTGGAGACCCATCCGCTTGCTCAGCGGCTTCCACTTCCTATCCGGAGCAGGCTTCGCATTCATTATAGTTGTCGCTGCTTTCACCGTGGAATCGGGCCATGTACTCGGTATATCCGCCGACGTGCTCACCGTCCAACCAAAGTTGGGGTACGGTCGCAAAGGGAAACTCCTCAACAGACGCCCGGTCTTCCTCTTTGTAGAGGATACCGTCCGCTTTGAGTTGCGCCTTAAGCTTAGAGCAGTAGGGACAACCGTCTTTGGTGATTATCCTCGCTCGGGTAACTTGCGAACTCTTTTTGGCAACTAGGGAAGTGCTACGGAGATAGTATAGCGACTTCACGCCGTTCTTCCAAGCGGAGAGATGAAGCCTGACGAGCTCCTCGGCTTCGATTTCGGGATCGACGAAGAGGTTGAGGGATTGAGCTTGACAGACAAGAGGAGTGCGGTCAGCGGCTTGTTTGATGATCTCGAACTGATCGATCTCACGAGCAGTCTGGAAGATCTCCTTCTCCCGAGCGGTCAAACAGTCGAGGTGCTGCACCGAGCCTTTCTCCTCGAGGATGGCGTCCCACACCTCGTCCCCCACACCCTTCTCACAGAGCAACTCCTCGAGCACCGGGTTCTTCCGGACGAATGTGCCTTTGGCCTGTTTGGCCACGAAGTAGTTCGCGTCGATCGGCTCGATGCCCTGGGAGAACGCGCCACTGATGACTGAGTTAGTTCTAGTCGGAGCCACTGCGAGCAAGTGTGTATGACGGAGACCAGATCCCACACACCACTCCGGCTCACCGAACTTCTCAGCGAGGCTGACGCTCGCCTTGGTGGCCTCGTCCTTGATGTACTTGTGAACCTCGATGTTCAGTTCACGAGCGCCATCCGATGCGAAGGGCAGACCACGCCGCTGGTAGAGCAAGTGCAAACCCATCGTGCCCAGGCCAAGTGCCCTGGACTTCTTGGCGAAACGAACCGCGCGTCCCAGACTCGTGATGCGGCTCGCCTTGTGGATGAAGTCCTCTACGACAGCGTCGAGGAAGTAAGTCGCTAATTGTGGTACGCTCAGAGAGGATGTACCACGCCATTCCCGCCATTCATCGTATTTAGCAAGGTTGAGGGAGGATAACACGCACACGAAGGTGTGGTCGTCATCGGTGTGCAGGGTGATCTCGCTGCACAGGTTGGACGTCGACACCCGAAGCCCGCGCTGTTTGTAGCAGTCAGGGTTGAGCCGGTTGACGTTGTCGATGTAGACGATGTAAGGCGAGCCGCTGATCAGACGGGTCTTCAGCACCTCGCTGAAGAGCTCCTGCTTCTGCTCGTCGCCAGAGAGCATGGACTCGATCCATTCGTCGGTGACGGTGAGTCCCACATTGGAGTCGATGAAGCGGCGGGGGTCACCTTTAGAGTGGTCCTTAGCCTGCAGTAGTTCAGGGACGTCCGGATGGTCTATCGGGAGGTAGATCGCGAATGAGCCACGGCGAACGCCGCCTTGAGAGACAACACGCGACGCAAGATCGTATTGCTGTGCCCAGGGAACAACGCCCGTCGACTTCCCTCCGGAGCTGATGGGGCTGCCACTAGGGCGAACGTCGCCAAGATAGACGCCCACACCACCCCCGTTCTTCGAGAGCTGCGCGACCTCCTTGAGGTGGGAGTAGATCGAACTGACGCTGTCATCGACATGCACCGAATAGCACGAGATGGGCAGGCCGCGGTTTGTGCCAAAGTTCGATGCCACGGGCGTGGCTGGTCCAAGCCAACCGCGCCAGAAGATCTCAAAGAGATCCTCCTCCAGCTCGGGCATTTGGAGGATCTTGGCGGCGTAACTGGACAGCCGATGATGCATACCGCGAGGGGTTTCTCCCTGGTAGAGATACCCGCGAGAGAGGGTCTCGAGGCCCTCTTCGCTAAGCCAGTCGGGAACTTGAGGTTCGGTCACGCCAGTGAGAGGTCCAGGTTTTTCCAATTGACTCGCTCGAAAGCTTGGGAAGGTTTTGCTACGTACATGCTGCCCTCTTTCTGGAGGGCGAAGAAATCGTTGGACACCTGGCCTTTCAAGACTGGTTCAAACCAACGGCGGATGTTGTCCGCCTTAGCTCGGTCATAGTCGAAGGTGTGGTCAATGCCCAGCAGACGAAGGCGGTCATTAGCCCTGTGGCGAAGATAATGCCAAAGGTCCTCGCGATGGATACATTTGAGTTGGTATCCGTTGAAGATCTTCTCCAAGAACGCGTCCTCGTTAGCGAGGACCGCCTCAAATCCTTCCACGACCTGGGCTTTCTGCTGAGAAGTAACTCGGCCCTCAGCGTCGAGTTCGCGGAAGAGAGAACATCCTCCATCGGAGTGCTGTTGCTCGTCGAGCGCGGACCACGAAATGATCTGCGCGACGCCCTTGAACCTTCCGTCAAGATTGAACGAAAGAAGAGCGGCGAACGATGAGAATAGGCTGACACCTTCACCCGCTCCGCTAAACACTCCTAGGGAAACTACAGGATCAGCTTGGTTGACGAAGTAGTCGATCTTGGCTCGTGCAGTCGGATCACCGAGGAAAGCCTCAAACTCGTCCAACCCGAGGGTATCGGATAGGTGAGAGTAGGCGGCGGCGTGGACGGCTTCACTCGAGCTGAATGCTCGGGCCATCGCGTGGATCTCGTGCTTAGGGAAGAGCTTCGTGATGACGTCTCCCCAGTAGCAAGCAACGTGCAATTCAAGTTGCGTGAAACCGCGGAGGATACCGCCGATGACGGCCTTCTCTTCGGGTTTAGCCTCCTGCCAGTCGTAGACATCATGGGCCATGGAGACCTCCTCAGGTCTCCACACCGACGCTATCGCCTTCTGGAACCTCTCGTAGTACTCCGGGTAGTCAAACTTTCCATTTAGTTTGTAGGGCTCGCGATGCTCCGTGATAGACATTGAGAGAACAACTCTTCGTCCCACCAGGAGGGTTTGGCCTCCGGGCGGCGTTTCCATTCCGCGTACTTTTTGTAGCCGTTGATATAGAGACGGTACGCGGTGACGTCATCTATCGACTTGTCGACTTTCAGTTCCTCTGGCATCGCGCGTGCGAACCCAGTGACCTCTCGCCAGATCGCAAGTGGTTTGCTGGTGTTGACTTCAAAGTGTTTCTTCGCATCAAGAAGCCCGAGCATGCAGGAGTGAGTCTTTCCGTATCGCCTTGTGTACTCGCCGCAGAGGGCGAGACCGTGCGTGATCATCCACGCCATGTTCGGATATGACTCACGAGCCCAGATCGTGCTCGGGTGATTGCGAAAGCCACGGTGGCCGTAGGGGGAACCATCTTTCTTACGGATGGAACCCCAGCTGAGATAAAGAGGCCCCATGTTCACCGCCAGCATCTGGCAGGTCTCAAGGGGCATTTTGACGATGAGCTTGGACGGCAAGCACTCCGCCGCTTTGACTGGGTCTCGGTCGACGGCGAAGAGGTTCATCGCTCGTTGTTTTGCGAAGTGGGTCTATTCTAAACCGGATCTGGGGAGCGTAAACCTAGTAGGAAGGTTCGAACCCAAGATTGACCCTACGGATGTGAGAGATCGGCATTTCAGCCTCAAGCACGTCATGGCCGATGCGGTACTTCACCCTTTGTCGGCTGAGATCGGAGAAAGAATCGATCATGATGCAGGAGACCCACACCTCACGCCCATCATCATTGATGAGGCATTCGTAGTTCATCCTTGACCACGGTAACGCTTCTTGCGGCCGTTGCGGGAGGTCGCGCTCAGCTTAGTGTTATGCGACCGACCCAGACAAGTCTTCTTCGGCTTGCTCTCGATCAGCTTCGATCCCGACAGGGACTTGCTCTTGACCGCCATGCTTCTCCAGTTCGTTTAGTCTGTCTTCGAGGACTTGGAGGAACCACTTCGAGAACTCCTCTTCCCGACCCTGGTATGATGCGAGGAAATCCCCCATCGGGGTTCCGTCCGGTGCGTCGAGTTGGAAGACGGTTTCGCCATTCTCGTCAAGGAACTCACGTACTGTGAGTTCCTCTCCGATTGACTCGCCTACGAGTTCCATAGTTGATTCCTCCTTGGTCATTATGCTCAGAACACGCCAGGGATAATCTGGCCAGTTACAACGTAAGCTCCGACAGCGGCGATGAAACCGAGCATAGCGAGGCGACCGTTGAGCTTCTCGGCGCGCTCGTTGTGGGTCTCGAGTACGTGCTTGTCCATGTCTTGCTGAGTGATGTACATCTGGGGCTCCCGGGCGAACATGTTCTGCTGCCCGAGTTCGTTCGTGGTGACGGTCATTGAGGACCTAAGGTACCACTTCTATCTTGCCGGTAAACCTGGCACGTAAACTTGTGTTAAGCGGACGACGCGATTCGAACGCGCAACCGATAGCTTGGAAGGCTATTGCTCTACCGTTGAGCCACGTCCGCGCCCGTCTCTATATTAGACGGGCCTCACTCGAAGCGAATACTTGGAGGCTCCGACTTGCGTGCCCTCTTCGTCGAAGAAGAACACGAAGCGCAAGCCTCCTTCATACCAGATTGCCTCGTACTTCCCGTCAGCGTGATACGCCGTGCCATCAAACTTCTCGCCGTCGGAGAGGCGAGTGATCTCGACCTGAGCGAGGCTTGACATCATCCGGCGACCATCAGGAGTTTGCGTTTGAGCTCGCTCTTGGTCTGACGACCAACCACCGCACCGACGAAGTCCCCGTCAGCTTCAACGATGTACATCGGGATGTCGACCGTACCGTCCGAAGCAACAAGGTTGCCCTTGATGTAAGAGGCGATCGCTTGGTGATGAACGGCGGAGTCAAACGGAAGAAGCGTAAGCTCGAAGCCCATCGACACGATGAGCTCCGAGTCGAACTCTGACATCTCCGTACAGACCGGACAATCTGAATCAGTGATCTTCCAGACGATCATACGTAAGCTGCGAGGTCAGGGAAGCGATCAGCGGCCTTCTTCTTGAAAGCATACACGTGAGTGTTGACCGCATACTTCGTGATGTTGTACTTCTCAGCGCACTCGAAGTTCCGAAGTTCGCGCTTACCGAAAAGCCCGAAGCGGTCCATGACAACATTCGCGCGTTTGGTTTCCAAACCACCGCAACATTCGGCGATCACGTAGCGAACTAGGTCCGTGGGGATATCATCTTTGACAACAAATTCCTGGGACGGATCTTCAACGTTGTAGGCGCGCTGGCAGTCCTCCAGGCTGTGCGGGAACCGCGGCTGGCGGCGGTCAGAGCGGCCGCAGGAGGTGATCGCGCCGCGGACGTGGTAGTACGCCCAGGTGATGAACTTGGTCCCTTGCAGAGGGTCGAAGGTGCGGCACGCGTTAAGCAGGCCGATGAAACCTTCTTGGACAAGATCCTCGTGTACGGCGGAGGGTGCAGTGAAGGCGAACTTACGCGCCAGTTTGTGCACCAAACGCTCGTATTTCTTCAGGATCTGAACCTCAGCTTTCCGATCTCCCTGTTGGGCTTGGGCGATGAGTTGATTCTCGGCAGTGGTGTTCATTGAGGGTGGTAGATGAACCAATTGAAAGATAACTAGGTCCTAGAGGTTGTATACTCACCCCTGACACTAATCAAATTGGCTATGGTTGAACTCTGACGCCAAGGCGTTAAGGAATCGCAGGCGAGCATCCCAGGTGTCGCCACCTTTCTCCTCCCTCATCGGGTTGATACAGCTCGCGTCGCCGAACGGCTGGCAGACCAGCCCGGCTAGGTCTTTAGGGTCACCAGGCTTCCCTGTCGCCCAGTAAAGACGACCCTCCAAGAACCTGGCTCCGCATTTCGGACACGTCCGGCCAGGGGCTTCCTCGTTGTTCATGGATGACTCCGTAGTTGACGATCTCAACGCCGGCCTCACCGAGGAGGTCCCTAGCTTGGTTGAAGCTTTTATGCCATCTACCTGGAGCCGATTCCACTGACGGGCATACCACCCGAGAGATGCCACCCTGAATCACAGACGCTGCGCAGTTAACGCAGGGGTGGAACGTGGTGTAGAGGGACGTACCCTCCGTCTTGGCCCCATTCCGCGCCGCATTGAGCAGCGCGTTCACCTCCGCATGGACGGTGTAGGCAAGTTTTACCTCGCGGTCCTTGTACCGCGCCTCATTGTCATCGATTCCTGACGGAAAGCCGTTGTAGCCAGTAGCCACAATCCGCTTATCGATGACAAGCACGGCGCCGACCCTCGTCCCTGGATCCTTGCTCCAGTCCGCCACTTCCTGAGCGATGCGGATGAAGCGCTCATCCCACTTATCAAGCGACCCGCTCAAACGCATACCTTGAGTCCGGCGTCCTTGAGGTCCACCTCGTCGTCAAGCATGAGGAGGAACTGGTTCAGCATCGCGTCGTCGCTGAGGTAGCTTTCATCGAAGTAGTCGGCAAGATCGGCGAAGGCCATCCAAGCGATCTTGAAGAACTCCTCACCGTGCTCCACTTTGACGAAGCTTTCGGCCAGGCAGCCAGCCTCGGTCTGCCGAAGCAGGGCGAGGAAGCTGTCGTACGTATGCGAAGTTGGCTTACTTTCCATGGAGGACCACCTTAGTGAAGACTGAGAAGCCTTGGTCTAAGTCATACCCGCGCTTCTTGTAGAAGCCCTGGCTGCTCGGAGTGGTGATCACTCGTATGAAGTCTGGTTTCTCGATGTCCTCGACGAGTTCGAGCATCATGGTTCCGTAGCCGTTCCCGCGAAGGTCTGGTGCGACCCAGAGGCCCGTGACGGTGAGGTCACGCTCCCGTGTGAAGTACTCGACAAACCCGACTGGCCTCTCCTGGTTCCGTTCCCCCACGGTCATCACCCAAGCTTCCTGAGAAGACAGGGTGGGAAGCAGGGGATCGTCCGGGTAGCGGATCTCCATGTGAAGAAGATCCCGAGCTGTGGCTTTGCGAAGCCCCACAGTGATCCCTGGTGTGCGCCTATAGATCTTCATGGTCGGTCAAAGGGTGTGAATCTCGTTCAAGAGGCGCTGTAACAACTCGTCAACTTTCGGGCGTTGATCCTCTGGGCGGTACTTCCTCAACCTCATCACATGGGTGATCTCCGCCACGAGCGCGGGACGAAGCAGGTTCGCATCACAAAGTCGGTCCATCAGTACTTCACAATGCGGTTTCAGGTCGACGCCGGGGTGGGAGTCAAACAGCCTGTGGTAGTCCGAGTGGACCGACTGCAGAAGCTTCCCGAGATCCAGTATGTACGACTGGAACAGGTCCCGCTTGAAGTTGGGGTCAATGATGACGAGATCGCCGTTGCGATCGATGATGACATTCTCAAGGGTGAGATCACCGTGGCCGAAAGATGCGGGGAGGGGAGGTTCCTGGCTGACGAGGTTGAACGCCTCGTGCATAGGTGAAATACTAACAAGGTTTTGTATATGTTGACGGTGTAACCTTGAGATGTAACTTTCCCAACTCACCGCCCGGTGTGTCCCGCAATCTCCCCACGCGGTGATCTGGTCCAAGAGGGAATCGATGATGAGGGTCGACTCGGCGTGAGTGCCGCACGTGCCCTCGATGAACTCGATCTCGTACCAACCATCACCACACCGTGGGGTGTGAGGCACACGCACACCGGGCATCACCGGGAGGTTCCTCGCGATCTCGAACCACTCGGCCTGCTCCGCGGCGTCCGAGCACTCCTTCCGGATCACGTCTCCCTGGAAACCCAGGCGGGCGCCGCTACTTCCCTTCATCCTCGACCAGCCTACGGACCCGCTCCACGTCCGTCTCGTACGTCAGATCGTCCCACGAGAGCCCTATCTGGTGAAGATCTAGGGCCCTCCGCTCATCGGCCATGTTGATCATATCGGTGATCTCAACCTCACCACGGTCGCTTTTACGAAGGCGGCTGAGATTGTTAAGACAACCGGTAGGAAATCGGACCAACCCGCAGAAGAAGTTACCCTGGATAAAGCTATGGGGCTTCTCCACGACGTAGTTATCAACTACCGCTGCTAATTGCAGGTTGCGTGGGTGGGAGTCCCGTGACAGGAAGGTGAAGTATACGTTGCGGTCCGAGGTGTCCGCGAATGTATCTTTGAACACCCCGAGATCGCCTCGGTAGTAGTTATCACCGAACAGGACGGTGAACGGTTCCTCCACAACTCCCGCCCATGCGGATATCGCAGCGCCTGGACCATATGTATCCTCGTCCTGGAAACGTACCCTCGGGCAACATACCTCGCTGACATCATCCAGCACGGGATGGTATACACGAGCACCGTCAGTGCGCACGGCGGATCGTGAAAGAGTCAGGAAGATCTGTTTCGCCCCGTTGGCGATGGCGAATTCCGCCGCCAAGCGAGGAAGGCTTTTGCCCTCGAACTTCTCCTCAAGTTTGTTACGGCCGAACCGCTTGCTGCGACCGGCGGCGAGGATCATGTAGTTCACATCGGTGCCTCGGTCACGTCGTCAAGCTCGAGTTCTGCGAACTCGTCAGGACGGATGCCTTTGTCGTCGACGTAGTAGCGAGCCCAGGGCTTGCCCAGGATGAGGTGGTCGAAAGGGACCTTGTGCTTCGTGCAGAAGTCCACGATCTCCTTCTGCACTTCGTCCTTCACAGCGAGGATGTTCCCGCCCGAGCGGCCCATGCCACGAGCCGTGTGAAGGATGATGGTCCATCCCTTCTCATGAGCTTCTCGGAGCTTAGCGCACACGGGCTCGTTCGGCATCGAGTTCTCGTAGTCCCGGTTCTTCGTGAACAGGATCGTGTGGTCCACGTCACAGACGATCGTCTTCCTTGGGTCCATCAGATCTTGACCTTCTCCTGCTTATTTTGCACGAGGACCATCGGAGTAGATCCAAGGATAGCCGTGGGAGTTGACATGATGACCTCGCCGTTGGAACGACGGGTCCGAGCGCCTGGGAACCAACGTTCGATGAGGTCCATAGGGTCGGGTTTGGACTCGCGCTTCCCAAGTGCTACCACCTGCTCGAGGAATTTGGGAGCAAGGGATGCGATGTCGTTGAACTCGCGGATGATCTCTCGGCACGCTTCAGTGCGGGCCTCCCACTCGTCTTTGTCATTCGCCACGCGGACGAGTTCCTCGGCGAGCTGCTCCTCCTCACCGCACTGTGAGATGAGGGGACCGTAGTAGTCTCCCCACAGCTTCCCTTCCGGGCTGTGAGCCTTGTCGGCGAAGTCGCGGTTGATGATAGGGAGGGACAGGAGGAAACTCTCCACGACCGTGTACTCCATCCGATTCCCGTAGTCTGCAGGATCGGCGAGTTTGTAGCCGCACCAAGAGGCCATGGAACCACCGAGTTGCTCCATACCCCAGTCGTAACGGTACCTGTCGTAGGCCCAGATCCGCGCGCCGCTTCCCTCCAGAGCACCCGTGTTGCGAAGCACGTAGCCTTTGGTCTTGGTGAGCGAGTAGTTGTAGATCTTCTTGCGGAACTCGGGGATATACGGCGATGGGGTGGTCGAGATGTCGTTTCCGAGCATCGTGCAGCCGCTGATGGAGTACTCGCAACCCACCAGGGAGAAAGTCCAGTCGGCTGGCATCTTCGGCTCGATGCGGCAGATCATCGCCGGATCCTTCAGCGGGGACATCCGACCGATGTAGATCAGGTGCTTCTTCCGCTCGTCAAATGGCTTGCGGAACGAGTCGAGCTCAGAGGGGTCGAGCCAGATCGGGTTCTCGAGGACTCGGCCCTTGAGGCCCTCATCGAACTTCGTGAACGCGGTGGCGCTCAGCCCCTCGAGCGACTGCACGACGAGCACATCGGCCTTGGAGAAGATCTCCCCGCTCTGCGGGATGGCGTTGATCGTCTGACGGCTGATGCCGTGATCGTGCATGACGAGCAGAGGACCGTCGACCCTCTCGAGGAATCGACGGAACCGCTCCACGTACTGCCACTGCTTCCGGGTCGGGTAGCTGTGGAAGATGACGATGTCGGCCTTGTTGACGTCGGCGATGACTTCGGCGGGAACGTCCTCGGTCTCCTTGTCGATGCGGGTGACGGGACCGATGAACTGAGCGTCCTGCGCTCGGAGCATCGCCTGGTCGTTGTCGAAGTCCAGCGTAGCGGTGTCGTGGCCAGCGGAGCGGAGCCAGCGCTCGAAGAGCAGGGCTCCTTTGGTGACTCCGCAGCCGTCGATCCCCTTGCCGAAGACGAAGTGGATTCTCATGGTCTGCGTGGGTTCTGGGTGATTATGCCAACGCGAACTCGGGTGTGATCTCAACCTCTTCCCGTTCGATAGCGAGGGCGAGGTGACGACCGATGTCCATCCCTGGGACCTTGGTCCCGTTGAGGTTGGACTGGCGGAGGATGCGATCGCCGACGAGCTCCCCGGTGAAGGACTCACGCTCACCCGCCACCGCGGCGAGTGCTTCCCGGACGATCCAAGCCGCCGTGCAGGTCGGAACGTTCTGAGCGATAGCGTTGAGGTACTTCCGCGGGACGTCCATGTCCTCGGGAAGGCCCATGAGGCGCATCTGCTCTCGCGGGGTGATCGGGCGGATGTCGCGGGGGTGCCAGGTCCCGACGACGTTCTTGTACATGACGGCGGGGTAGTAGTCCGTGTGAGTGAACTTGGGAGTGTCGTCCCACACGTTGCACACGCCGGTCACGGCAAGCTTCTCGCGAGTGAAGCGGAGCTTGCGAGCCACACGCATCTTCAAAGTGTCCTCGCTCTCGATGTGCTCATCGATGTACGCATCTCGTACCTCGGGATTATGCTCACACAGCTCGACCAGGACGCTTCTCTTGTTCTCTTTGAGACAGTCCTTGATCTGGTCCCTGGTGCGGTTGGTCTTCTCCACGAGGATGTTCCACAGCTCGTCGTGGAAGGGGCTGTGAGCGCCCTCACCGTCGGTGTCGTCAGCGGAGAAAGAGTCGAGGTAGTCGACCCAGGTGCCCTCGTAGAACGAGCGGTCCTGGTTGAACACGGGAGGAAGTTCCAGGTCGCGGAACAGCACGAAGAACGTCCGCTCTCGCTTCTGCGGGATCCCATGGTAGTGAGTGCTCGTCTTGACGATCGTCAGAGTGTAGCCGTGCTCGCGGGCGATTGTGTTGAGCTTGATCGCCACGAGCTGACCGAAGGAGCCGTAGAGTCGCGGGGCGTTCTCACCGACCAGCACCTTGGGTTTGATCTTGCTGAGCACCCACTCGGTCGACTTGTACATCCACTCGTTCTGCTGGCAGCCAGCACCGGAGCTCGTGTTCGCGGCGGAGAGACCGGAGCAAGGGCACACCGACGTCACCAGGTCGACCTCGCCGAAGTTCATCTCGTCGATGAAGGAGAAGTCAGGACGGTCGTCCAGGGAGATGTAAGGGATATTCAACCCGCGTTTGTCGTACCACGCGCGGAGGAAAGAGTCGTTGAGCGCGAACGCGTCATACGAAAAGACCGCCTCAGGGGGGCGACCGAGCGCTTTCTCCGCTCCGATCGCCATTCCCCCGATAAGCGGTACGATGGCTATGTGTTTCTGCATGTGGATTGCAGCTGGTGCGCTACAGTCCTACCCAAGCGGTTGGCTGGAGATGAGGAAGCGTTGGTACTTCCCGTAGCCTTTGCCTTTGATGCTCCAGGAGATGTAGACCGCTTTGCCCGGGACGTATCCCTCGCCCCGTGTGAGGCGGAAGCGATCGAACATCATCGTTTCCTTGTTAACGACCCCGAGGAGGATGTCGCCAGATTTGTTCTTGGTGTCCTTGGGAGCGATCACGATCTGCGCCCGTCCCGTCTTGGGGTTGAGCCAGGTCGTCCTCAGCTTGCACTCGTCGCCGTTAGCGAGGTCCATGCCGACCACTGAGGAGACCTTGGTCCCGTGCTTCTTGGCTTCGTAACACTCGTACGCTCTATCGGCCTGGATGGTGCCTTTCTCGATCTCTGATTGAATGATCGGGTGTACGAAGCCGTGTAGTTCTGTGTAGATAAGAGGGAGGATTAGAAGGTGGGCATCCCGCTGGATGTCCGTAGTTGCCACTCAGAAGCGCTTGGGGATCTTCTCGGAGATGTCCTCCATGAACTCCGTCATGTCGATCAACGTGTTGATCTTCACGATGATCTCGGAGATCACGGCTGGTACGTGAGGTTTCTCCACTCGTGCTGACGCGGCGAGCGCGTCACGGAGTTGCTTCTCTGCCTCACGTAAAGGCTCGAGGACTGGCTGTGAGATCGCCATGGTTCAACCTCGCTGAGCGGACATAGCGCGGTAGCCCGAGTACATCCCTTCAGCCACTCGCTTGGCTTCTTGTTGGGATGTGGCTACAACGGAGACGCTGATGGTGCGCCCCTGGTTGATCAGTTTGACGAGGAAAGTGTCTTGCATCAGGAGCGGTCGTAGTCGGAGTTGCAGTGGCCGTATGAGTCGAACCCAGCGGAGGCGCAGTTGCCCTGGAGTTCAGCGGCGGGGTCCGCATTGACTTGCTCATCCCCATTGACGTTGTGATCCTTGCGCACTTGGTTGTACGCTTCTTTCTCAGCCGCGACCTTCGCGAACTCGTCGCCGGTCACACCCGCGTAAGCGAGGATGGCGCGGTGGAAAAGCAGGATGTCATACATCTCGGCGATGAACTCCTTCCGCAGCTCGGGCGTGTCGAGGTAGCTGCGCTCGCCGTTCTTCCAACTGCGGCGGGGCACGTACACGCGAGCTTCGATAGCTTCCTCGATCAAGTGACCGAAGTGCTCGATGATCTTGCGGTAGCGGATCTCGTTGACGTCGGCCGCGTCACCACCGAACTGGTTCACCATGTCGACCATGGCGAAGTCCTTGGGACCCATCTCACCGACGCGCTCGGCGTACTTCTGCTGGGAAGCGTACCCGTCGTCGATGAACTTAGCGTAGTCGAAAGACATAGTTGGTTGCTGTACTTGTTGATTGTGGAAAGATCTCGGAGCCGTAAACTCAGAGAGGCAGGTCGATGTCGAACTCGTCGGCGACCTCAACATCCTCCCAGTAGATGTGAGCGTTAGCGATGTTGAAGGTGATCCAACCGGGCACCATGTCCATGATCTCCGCGACGTAGTGCAGGAGGAGCTGGCTCATCAGCACGTCTTGCGGAAGGCAGTTGACGACATCACTGCTCCGCATCGTCACGGTCATGTCCAGGTGCACACCACCGACGCGGTGGTCCACAGGTTGGAACTGGTAGCAGAGGATGCACGCCGGATGGGGATGGTCCGGGTTGTAGAGGATCGCGCGCCGGTGAGAGTCCTCACGGGAAAGCGCGTCGTACACGGAGAGGAGGTCCCAGGACGAGCCGTACGGGACCGCATCCTCGCCGAAAGTATTGACCCACCAACTTCCGATAGGAGGCCTCGGCAGCATCCCATCACAATCCTCGCAGTCGAGGAACCAACCGAAGTCTGCCTCAGCTGCTCTGCGGTCCGCCCCGTAGGGGGTGTCGATGCGGCGTGCGTCGATGCGGAAGGAGACATTGTCGAGGTAGACCGTGTCGCGTCCCGACTTGCCTACCTTCTCGACCGACCTTTGAATGTTCTCGATGATCGCTGTGATGTCCTGTGCCATAGTGGTTTCGCGCGCTGGGCCCTCTTACCCAAGGTTACTTGAGGGGAAGGCGAAGCGCCGGCACGTACTGGGTCTCACTCACCCGTCGCACTCCGATGACGAAGCGACCGGTGAATGTGGTGCCAGGACCGGGAACCTCGTACAGCCACTTCACGATCTGGTGAAGGGGGACGAGGTGGAAGGAGTGTTCGATCTGCTCCGTTCCCGCGACGAAAAGCTTACAGAGCAAACGGGGAGTCCACATCTCGCAGAACACCTCGACGTCCCGCGTGGTGCCGATGTCGTCATAGAGGCCACCGGGGTCGTCAGCAAGAGTGTACCCGTCAGCGTTTAGTTCGTTCAGCAGGCGCCTTTGCTTTTCCTGCTCGTACGCGTAAGCGTCCATTGTTTCGCGGTCTTCAATATGAGCCGCGTTGTTTGGCAGAAGTGTTGATTCCATTGTTCTTACCCGCGAAAGTTCGCTCAGTCCATATCCGGGCGGAGTTCCTCGGCCCGGTCAGGTGAATAGTTCGGATTGGCCAACCAATCCCGTGTCGGTTCGATGCTACGGTCGCAGAGGCGCTCCCGCTGTGTCTTGGTGAGGGATGACCTCAAGGCACGTGCCTCCTCGATCACCTCGCCCAATGCGTAGCGGCAGGTGTTCCAGTCCTCGATCACGTAGCTGATGCCCGTGGAGATCTTGAAGCCATCGCGCATGGTCATCTTGCCCATGACGTCCTTGACCACCTCGGCCGGGGTCTTGGAGTTGTAGTGGGACGTGTTGACGTGAGTGTCGATGGCGAGTTGGACGGATTCCCAGCGGATCTCCCTGAAGCCCTGGTAGTAATGGGTCGACGGCCGGCCCGCCTCCTCCCACTTCGCTTTCATGTTGCTCATCAGCTTCTTCCCGCTCTTGTCGATACCCACGAAGAGCAGGTCACGCAGGTGGCGTGCCAGGACGTCCGGGGTCAACTCGGGCATGGTGTAGTCGTCCGTCTCCGTGCGCACCGCGGCGGCCATGGCCATCGCGTTGACGAGTGCTTGGGATGTGTCGGACTTGAAGCGGATGCGTTGGCGAGTGGTCCAGTAGCGGACCTCCACTTGCAGGCGGTTGACCGTCGGGTCAGCCGTGTCGGTGATCACTTCCCAGAACCGGTCAGTAGCCAGGCGGAGACACCAAAGATACAGAGCATCAGCGGATACCCCAAGCTTATCGGCGAGAAAAGGGATGTGGGCGCGAGGGCGAAGATCAGGAGTACCGTCACTAGCAGTACCGCGAAGGCTCTTGCGATTCTTGAGAACTTCATACTCCCGATAGGTCGAAAGGATCTTGATGCGATCAACAATGCCGGGATCCAGATCATATGCGAAGTGGGCGTCCCAATCGTTGGAGTTGACAATCAACACGCATTTCGGCCATATCTGCTCAGCGTTCTGGAACTTCTCTTCAGTCTGGAATAGGCCGTTGGTGATGAGGATCTTCGTTTCCTCGGCCGCGAGGAACTGCTTCAGCGATTTCATTGCCGTGTCGTCCTTGTAGGCCACATCGGCGAGCGCTGCAGCTTTGAGGCCGAAGCGGTCTTCGGTCGACTTGAACGTGTGAGTCGCGAACCCGCATTTGGAGAACGCGGCGGTCATTCCGTTGAAGATGGTCGACTTGCCGAGACCCGCATCCTTACCGACAATGACGGCCGCCATACGAGCCGTGTGGTCGATCGCTGATGGGAAGTTTGGTGGCAGGTGATTGCTTCTCCCCACGCCGACACGGCCGAGGATCAGCTTCAGCATCTCTACTTCCGCTTCCGGGAAGATCGTGAACACGTCTTTGAGCGTGACCTTTTGAAGGGCCGGGTCAAACCACTCACGAGCAGGAACCCACACGCGAGGGTTGCGTACGAAACCGAAACCACAAAGGCTCCCATCAGGGTCAAAAGTGTGCCCGTAGTCGAGGGTCTCATGGATGTTGATGTTCTGCTGGATGCGCTTCATCGCCAGGAGGCGATCGGCGAAGTTGCCGAGGTCCGTCTCACCACCCTTGGGGCGGAATAGCGGCGTCCAGAAGTCACGAACATCGCTATCGGCTGACTCGAAAGCAGTCTCGATGCGGCGGAAGTCCTCGATGGTCGAGATGTCCTGCAGCGGTTTGAAGTTCGCAGGGTAGTTGATGCCCTGGATCTGGATCGGATCGGCCGGACGGAGGATGCGGTGCTTGACGTGGTCCCCGGTCTCGTTGAGTTCGATGAAGAAGTTGAACTTCTTCAGGTGATCAACACCCCGATTGTAGAGTTCCGAGATGTTGGGTGCGGAGTTCTTGTCACCGTCCTTATCATCCTTCTTGGTCGAGAAGGTGCGAGCTTTCGCCGTCTTGACGATGTTGTCGCTCTGCGGATCGGAGAAGGACTTCCCGCTGAACCTGTCTGTCATTCTTGTTTCTGATGGTTGGTTTCGTTTCGATTATGCCGGCGGCGGATCACCCATAACCGGTACCGGAAGTAGAGCCGGTCCACCTGGATCATCCACCACAGCTTCTGCTTCATCAACTCGTAGCTGATGGCGGTCGGGATGTGTTTGATCCATTCCTCGACCAGAGTCACGAAGTTGTAGGCATCCTCGGGGAGGAGCACGAAGAACGTGATGAGGACGGTTAGGACCGAGAACCAGAGGATGCTCATACGAAAAGAGGGACCCGAAGGTCCCTCGCGTAGTTAGACTCAGAAGTCGATGTCGAAGGCGCCGTCGTCTTCCACGAATGCTGTGCACTTGAGGGAGACTTTGGCGGTCTTGAACCCGTTCCACTCGCCGTGGTCGAGCACGGCCAGGGTCGCGGGGCTCTCCTCGGTGATGATCGGGTCAGCAGCGAGAAGTTTCTTCAGAGCGGTGTTGGGCTTCACGATCGCGAAACCACTCACCTCGACCTCGGCGTCGCCCCACTCGTCGTCCTCACCCTTGACGCGGGTCGTGGCCACGAAAGGCTCGTCCACGATCACCTGCAGCATGTAGTCCGTGCCGTACTGCGTCTCACGAGTGCGGTACTGGGTCACGGAGTAGTTGCCGATCGGCAGTTCGGCCACCTTGATGATGTGGCCCTGCATGCGAGGACCGCCGGTACCTTCACCACGCTTGGTGGGATCGGTCGCGATGGCGATCTGCTCG